>Ga0316187_10000716_pt1 | contig 27128 bp, 24 predicted proteins | sample CroRivburrow1_MG_FD_204927 | JGI IMG/M metagenome (GOLD analysis project Ga0316187, IMG submission 204927) | Coastal sediment microbial communities from Maine, United States - Cross River worm burrow 1 | ecosystem: Environmental > Aquatic > Marine > Coastal > Sediment | place: USA: Maine...
CATGCTCGGCGCAGGTCGGGCCCGCGGACCCCTTCAGGCGTACCTTGGTATTCGGAGACTCCTCCCTCCCCCCCCCCAGCCAAAACCTCGAGCGGTGGCGTCGCGCACACGCCCCCTCCCCAGCGATCCTTTGAAAGTCGAGGTAAAGGCACGAAGCCATTGAAAGCCCAGGCCGCATCGGAGAGCTGTGCGGCAAGCGCGGAGCCAGTACGGGGCTAGCCGAGCTTTCAGCGGTCGCAGGGGAGGGGGCGTGTGCGCGACGCCACCGCGGTGCTAACGACAAGAGGCCCGCAAGATTCGAGCGAGGAAGGTTACTCGGTAGCGCTATCGGGAGCCGGTTCCTCGAGAGGGGGTGGAGGAAGCTTGCTGTTGACGGAGGAGAGGGAGTAGGCAAGGACGAGGGTTCCCAGGCGCGCGTCGTAGGAGAGGATGGGTACGGCGACGAAGACCTCGTCGGTGCCTTCGTCGTGGACGGTGACCTTGCCAACTTCGAGGAGAGATGACGGGAAGACGGTGTCAGCTCTCTGGCCCTCGAGCTTCTTGTCGGTGGCGATCTGGATGGAGCCCTCGTAGTCGACGAGGGCGATGCGGCTCACGTGGGGCTCTTTGACGAAGCGCTGCATGTAGTCGTCGATCTGGTAGTAGTTTTCCTTGATCATCTCGGTGCGGACGGACCAGCCCAGGGGAACCGCAGAAAGGCGGAGCATCTCGCGGGTCTGATCGACTAGGGCCGTGCGGGTCTGCTCGACGATCCCGGCTCGCTCTTCCTCGTAGCGGGCCACGGCGCGGCGCACGGAAAGTTCCTTCCAGAAGAAGACCACGATCACGGCAACGATCAGGATGACGATGATCGTCAGGTAGAACTTGGTCATACCGGACATGCCCTTCGGCGCGTTCTTGCTCATGGTCTTCTCCTCCGAAAACGAATCGCGGTCATCGAGATCCTACTCGCCCAGCACGTGCGCCACAACACGTCGCCGGTGCGGCGCGGCGCGGTGCTCGTAGAGATAGATGCCCTGCCACGTGCCGAGGGCCGGCGCGCCACCCTGCACGGGGATCGAGAGGGTCGTGCTGGTCAGGGCCGAGCGAACGTGGGCCGGCATGTCGTCCGGTCCCTCCGACGTGTGGCGGAAGATCCGATCGCCGTCGGGCACCAGCCGGCTCATGAATCGCTCCATGTCGCGGCAAACCTCGGGGTCGGCGTTCTCCTGGATCACGAGGGAGGCGCTGGTGTGACGGACGTGCAGTGTGAGCAGCCCGGTGTCGACGTTGCACGACCTCACCCAATCGACGACCTCGTGGGTGAACTCGATGAGCCCCTTTCCACGAGAGCTCAGGACGAACTCGGTCGAGTGCTGGCGAATGGGCATCGGGCGTATTCTAGCCGAAACGCGGTAGACTCCTGCCTCGCGGACACTTCATGACGGGTACACAAGATTGAGACGAGCACTGGCAGCATGGATGGCTCTGGCGATGGGGGTCGCCGTGGGGACGAGCCGCGCTTCCCCCCAGGAGCCCGACAGCCCGGGTGCACCCCACGGCGTGATCCTCGACATCGTCGATTCGAGGGCGCGGCGCCTCCCCGCTATCGAGCGCTACAAGGCGGCCGGCATCATCGGCGAGAACAACCGCGGCGACGTGGAGATCCTCAAGCCGTACAAGGACCCGACGAAGCTCGAGCAGCTGAAGCTCGTGGTCGAAGGCGAGAACGCCGATCGCGAGCGGCTGTACGTCGCGCTGGCCGCCGGCGCGGGCGGTGGTCCCGACGCGCTCGCCGAGGTGCGCGAGTCTTACGCCGAGCTCCTTCGCAACAGCGCCCGGCGCAAAGAGTGGATCCAGCTTCCCGACGGAAAGTGGCAAAAAAGGAACGGGAATTGACCGTCTACGAGCCAGGCCTATCCAGCCGGTAGACCGGAACGAAACCGCGGGGACCCGGCACCGGAACCCTCGAGACCTCGGCCGCACGCCGCTCGACCTCTTCGCGTAGATCTCGGGGGCCGCCCGGATAGAGCACCACCCAGTCGGGAGCGTAACGCTCGAGCAGTCCTGGAGAGCGGGCGTAGCGATAGGTGTAGGTCCGCCGCCCACCGAGAACCGACAGGACCGGTGCCTCGTAGCCCAGAATCACCGCGTCCTCGGAGGTATGCTCGGCGATCCAGTCGGCGATGGCGCGAGTGTCATCCCAGTACTGGCCCTGGGTGATCTCTCCGACGGCATGACGCTCGGGGTGCAGGAATGCCGGCAGGCGCGCGGCGTTGGCGATCAAGAGGACCACGAAGGCCGACGCGCAAGCCACACCGACCGGCCGCCGGGAGCCGAGGCGGCGTCCGAGCGACCGGGCCGCAGCAGAGATCGCCACGAAGGCGTAGAGGTAGATCATCGGGACCAACGGCATCAGCAGGCGGAGGTCGTAGGTGAAGTAGGTCACCACGACCACGGCGTAGACGACCGCGAAGCCGTCGAGCAAGGTTGGCCGGCGCCGGACCACCAGGACAAAGCCGCACAGCAGGAAGGCCGCGGTCACCAGCTTGGCCAGGGGCCCCCCGAACCACAGGCAGGTCGCGGCGACGTCCCGCGCGAGGCGACTGCCGTTGTCGCGCACCCGCTCGATCCAGCCGCTCGCGGAGACCCGGGGCGAGCCGGGGTCGCCCGGATCGACGTGAAAGACCGAGGTCGTGTAGTCGAAGTTCAGGAACTGCTCCGACGGCGTCGTGGCGATACTCGCGGCGTTCCGCGCGTATAGCCCCCACGGCAGGACGAGAAGCACCACCAGGACCACCGGCGCCAGGGCGCGCCACCGCTCGACGCCGCGGTCTCGCCCGACCCCCAGCAACACCATCGCCGGCAAGACGAGAATGCCGGCGGAACGCATGTAGATCGAGGCGGCCAGCGCGACGACACCGCCCAGGGCCCATGCCCACCACCGCGCGCCACGTTCTCCGGCGCGGTCCAGCAGCGCGACGCTCAGGAAGAAGAGTGTCGTGAAGGGGAAGTCGGACATCACCCAGTTGACGTCGGCGACGAACAGCGGGCAGGTCCCGGAGAGCAGGGCGACGGCGAGCGCCGTCCACCGACCGTAGGGCCCGCGCAGGACCCCGTAGATCGCCGCCACGGTCGCCCCGGCAAACACCATGACCAGCCGATTGAGCATCAGGAAGTCGTAGACCCCGTCGCGCACCAGCAGCGAGAGGATCCAGGCGAAACCGGGCGGCCGGAGAAAAAACGGCTGCCCGAGGTAGACGTAGCCCTCACCGGCGGCGAGGGATTTCCCCGTCAGCAGGTAAGTCGCGCTGTCCCATTCGAGATGCCACCGGCCGTCGACCCAGAAGATCAGCCCGACGATCGTGTAGAGCAGGATGGCGAGCCACGGCAGGAGCCACGCCGCCGAGCCCGTCCGTCTCTCGACCTCGTTTCGCTCGGACCGTTGCAGCACCAGGTCACCAACCGATATCCTAGTCTGGACCCGGGCGCATTCTATATCAGCCGTCGTTTTGGGCCACGACGATCGGTGTCGATGTCACGATCCATCGCAACGTTCCTCCTCGTAGCGCTCCTGACCGGATGCGGAGCGCCATCGAAGCCGTCCGAGAGGATCGTCCTGATCACGCTGGACACCCTTCGCCACGACGCGTTCTCCGACGACGGCGAGCGTTCTCCGGCGATGCCGTTGACCCGCGCGTGGGCGGAACAGGGCCGGGTCTTCGAACGACACTTTGCGGTGACCTCGACCACCGGGCCGACCCACGCCACACTGCTCACGGGTGAACCGCCGTGGCGGCACGGCATCACGCGCAACGGTCTGATCCTGCCCCCGGAGATCGCGACGATCCCCGAACGGCTGAGCGAGGTCGGCTGGGAGACGGGGGCGGTGGTCGGGTCGTTTGCCCTGCACCGCACCTTCGGGTTCGATCAGGGCTTCGACACCTTCCGGGACGAGTTCCAGCGCGACTTCCTCGGAATGCAGGAGTGGTCCGGGGCGGAAGTTCCCGGTGGCGCGTTCTTCTCCCTTGCCGACTTCGTGACCGGGCAGGCGATCGAGATGCTCGACCGCAGCGGGGGCGGAAATCAGTTTTTCTGGATCCACTACTTCGATCCCCACGCTCCTTACGGCGCCACCGGCGAGCGCTCGATGGAGGTCGACGACATCCGTAGAGGCAGCCGTCAGGAACCGGGGACGGTCGACGCGCTGCTGGCCGAGGCCCGGGAGCTCTACGACACCGACGTCCGATTCCTGGACCGGGAGCTCGACCGCCTGTTCCGGCGCCTGAGCGAAGACGAGGGCCGCTACGAAACCCACGTCTTCATCGTCTCCGACCACGGCGAGAGCTTCGGCGAGAACGGCGTCCTGGCGCACGGCTCACGGATCTCCGACGAGCAGATCCGGGTGCCGCTGATCGTTCGATCTCCGCTCGTCGAGCCCGGCATCGAGTCCGCACCGACCGGATCGATCGATGTGGCGCACGCGATCCTGGAGATCGCCGGCATTGGCGACGGAGAGGGTGCCGCTCTGCTGTCGGGCGCCGAGGCGTCGAGGAGGGTCTTCGGGATGCGGCAGACGTTCCAGCGGAAGGAGCGCGAGCGACGCACCGATGACCGCAACATCTTTCCGTCCGCCAAGCGGTTCTACTGCGTCGACGGCGACCGCGTCTACCGGGGTAACTGGTCCGGCATCGTCGGGGAAGACGGCAAACCGGTCGAGGGCGATCTGGCGAGCGCGATCAGGACCGCATTCAACGCGTTCGAGCACGAGGTCGAGGGTCGGTCCCCCGAGGAGGTCCTGGACGAAGAGGCGCTCGAGGCCCTTCGCGCCCTCGGTTACCTCCGCTGACGATGCGGTAAGCCCTCTTTTTGGCAGAAGTCGGGGCGTTCCCGACGGTCCGTGTCAGAGGCGATAGGCGGACCCCACCGGGTGGAGGGGGATTTGGCAGCGCGGTGGCGTGTGCGCGACGCCACCGCTCGAGGTTGTGGCTGGGGGGGGACCGGATACCCAGATACAGCTGAAGGGGTCCGCGGGCGAGTAGTACCACCTCAAACGACATTTGAAAGTCGAGGTAAAGTCACGAAGCCATTGGAAGCCCAGATCGCATCGGAGAGCCGTGCGGCCAACGCGGAGCCCGCATGGGGCTAGCCGAGCTTTCAGCTGCGTTGGAGGTGGTGCTACTCGCCCGCGGACCCCGCCCCCGGCCACGTGCAGAGCTATTTATCAGTCTTTGAAGCGGTCGGTGTAAACGAGGGGCTCGTTGGTTTCCCAGGGGCGGTAGGAGTTGGCGAAGTCTATTCGGTCGCCGAGGGTGGGGTGGGAGGCTCGCCAGAGCTTGTAGAGGATGCCGGGGCGCGGGTTGCCGAGGTTTTGGTGTTGGAGCTTCACGAAGGCGGTGGCGGCGGCGTGGTTGTTTTGTGTGATCTCGAGGCCGAAACGGTCGGCTTCGTGTTCCATGTGGCGGCCGAAGGCGAATACCGCGGGGGTGATCGCGAGGAAAAAGACGTGGAACATGAGCAGGATCAAGGGTAGTGACGCGACGTCCGAGAGTCGATCGAACCCGAACTGCTTGCCGAAGCGCCGGAGGATCCCCTCGGACATGCGGTGGGCGAGCCAAAGGGCGCCGATGATGGTGGCCGACAGGACCACTAGCCAGCGGGAGACGTGGCCGAGGACGTAGTGGGCCGATTCGTGGCCCACGACGAAAAGCAGCTCGTCGTCGTTCATTTTCTCGATGATGTTGTCGTACAGGACAATTCGCTTGGTGTTCATGACACCGCTGACGTAGGCGCCAAGCTGCTTGGTGTCGACACTCATTCCGACCTCGTAGACGTTTCCTCCCTCAACTCCGGCGCGATGGGCGAGCACCAGGATTTTCGCTTCCAGGGCCGTGTCTTTCATCGGGCCGAAGTCGTTGAACAGTGGGGCCACCCAGATCGGGCTGACCAGAATCGTGAAGATCAGGACCGGTACGGCGGCGAGACCGGTGTAGAGCCACCAGCGGCGCGGGCTCTTTTTCAAGAGAAGGTAAGGGATCCACAGGAACATCGCGAAGAAGGTGACCGAAAGGGCCAGCCCTTTGAGCGAATCGCCGAGCCACTTGCCCAGGCTCTGGTTCGAGAGCTCGTAGGCGTGGGGGCGCACGAAGCCCTGGTAGAACGCCAGGGGGAACTCGAGGATGAAGGTCACGACGGTGAAGATCGCGACGTAGATCGCGATCGTGAACAACCACTTTCGACCCGCGGCCTGGGCCCAGTCGCGCATGCGCGCCGAGAACCCGGTGAACAGCAGGAACGCCGGCAGCGCGAAGCCCCAAACGGCGTTGATCACCCACAGGGCGTTGCCGCTACGGTAATAGCGCATCGCCTTCTCGCTCGGATCGGGGACGGGTACCGGGCTGGAGGCCTCTGCGCCCCCGGTGGCAACATCGAGAGATGCCTCGCCGGAGCCAGGCTCCGCGGCGGCGGTCGGTGCGAGGGCGATCAGAAGGAGCACCGTCGCTGCGATGAATACCCTCATGGTGTTCCGGTCCTCCGCGCGCGGCCCCCGTGACCCACGGGATCCTACGGCCCGGCGAGGTGCGAGTTTCTCACGAAACGAGAGCATTCCGGTTCGATCCTGTTAGAATCAGGCTGTGGATTCCAGTCGGCTCGTCGCCCATCGCGGCTATCCCCTGCGCTACCCCGAGAACACCTTGGTCGGCATCGAGGCGGCGTTGCGCCTCGGCGCGATGCACGTCGAGGTCGACGTTCAGCTGACGGCCGACCGCGAGCCGGTGCTGTTCCACGACCGCGACCTCAAGCGGGTCTGTGGTGTTTCCGGCGCGGTCCACGAGCGCAAGCTGGCCGAGCTTCTGGAGCTCCATGCCTACGACCCGGGGAGCTTCAGGGACGAGTTTCGGGGAGTTCATCCGGCCACCCTCGTGGAGTTCCGCTCGCTGCTCGGCCGCTTCCCGGAAGCCGACGCGCTGGTCGAGGTCAAGAGAATCTCGGTCGAGAGCTTCGGGGTCGAGACGGTCGTGGAGACGATCCTCGGTCACCTCGAGCCGGTTGCGAATCGATGCACCGTGATCTCGTTTGCCCCCGAGGTCCTGAACGAGGCGCGCCGACGAGGCCACGAGAAGCTGGGGCTCGTGCTCCCAGACTGGTCGCGGGGCGTGCTGGCGCAGGCGGACGCGCTCGACGTCGACCTGGTGCTGTGCAACGTGCGCAAGCTTCCCTGGACCGGCGACCTGAGGCGTGAGGGGCAACGGCTCGCGGTCTACGACGTCGTCGATCCGCGACGGGTCGAGAAGTGGTTCGGACGGGGAGCCGACCTGGTCGAAACCTTTGCCATCGGCGAGATGCTCGAGCGCTTTCGATGAGCCGTTCCTCGTACGACGTCGCCGTCATCGGCGGGGGCATTCACGGCGCGGGGGCCCTGCAGGCCGCCGCGGCCGCCGGCTATCGAGCGGTGCTCCTCGAGAAGAATCAGCTCGCTCACGGGACCTCGAGCCGTTCGAGCAAGCTGATCCACGGCGGGCTCCGCTATCTCGAGACCGCGCAGATCGCGCTGGTTCACGAGTCGCTGCGCGAGCGCGAGGTTCTCTTGCGCATCGCGCCCGATCTCGTGCGGCGGGTTCCGTTTTACGTGCCGGTCTACCGCGAGACGAGTCGCAGGCCGTGGCAGCTTCGTGTCGGCCTGTCGATTTACGCGATCCTGGGCGGGATGATGGCGAACGCTCGCTTCAACACCGTGCCCCGGAGCGAATGGCCCGACCTCGACGGACTGGAGACCTCCGGCCTGCAGGCGATCTTCCGGTACTGGGACGCGCAGACCGACGACGCCGCGTTGACCCAAGCCGTCGTGGGCTCCGCCCGTGAGCTGGGCGCGGGGCTGCTGTGCCCCGCCACTTTCGTCTCGGCCCGCCGGATCGACCGTGGCTATCGCGTGGCCTTCCGCAGCGAGGGCCGGCAAGACGAGATCGATTGCGCGGCGCTGGTCAACGCCGCGGGGCCGTGGGCCAACCGGATTCTGGAGTCGATCGAGCCCACGCCCCCCAGGCTCGACGTTGACCTGGTGCAGGGCTCGCACATCGTCGTCAGGGGCGAGGTCCGGCAGGGGGTCTACTACACCGAGGCGCCGCGTGACCGGCGCGCCGTCTTCATCATGCCGTGGGCGGGCAAGACGCTGGTCGGAACGACCGAGTCACCCTTCGACGGCGATCCCGAGGACGTTCGACCTCTGGCCACGGAGATCGACTACCTTCGCGAGACGCTGGCGCGCTACTTCCCATTGCGAGACACGGAGGTTCTGGAGTCGTTCGCCGGACTTCGCGTGCTGCCGCGCCAGGACGGGTCGTTCTTCCGACGACCGCGCGAGACGATCTTTTTCGCCGACGATCCTCGCGAGCCGCGGCTGATCACGCTGTACGGCGGGAAGTTGACCGCCTACCGCTCGTCGGCTCTCAAACTCCTTCGACGGCTACGCACCGTCCTCCCCTCTCGTTCCGCCGTTGCCGATACCGCCACGCTTCCCCTGGTCGCCGATCGCGTCCTCTAGGGCTTGTTTCCAGCGATCGAACCGCGCGTCGAGGCCGGGGGCCTGGCGGGGCTCGAAGCGGCGGCCCTCGACGGGCTCGGGCCAGCTCTCCGGACTCCCGGCAACGAGGAAGGCGGTTCCGCGGGCCGTGGCTTCGTGCTCGGCTGGCCGCTCGACGGCGAGGCCGGTGAGATCGGCGAGGCGCTGGCAGAGCGCGTCGTTCCACGCGAGCCCTCCGGTGACGCGCACGCGCTCGAATCGTGAGCCGACGCGCTGCAGGCACTCGAGGTTGACGCACAGCAGGAAGACGATGCTCTCGGCAACGGCCGTCATCTTTTGCCAGGGCTCGCCTTCGCCCACGAAGCGTGAGTCGAAATCGGGAATCCACCACGGCGATCCGAGGCCGGAGATGCCGTTGAGGAACAGCGGCGGATCGACGGCCTCCTCGAGCCAGCCGGAGAGGTTTTTGTCGACGTCCGAGACACCGAGCTGGCACCCGACGCGAGCGAGCGCGCTTCCCGCGCCGTTGACGGTACCCTCGAGCACCCACGTGACGTCCGCGCCGTCCTGGAGGACGACCCCGGTCAGAAGGCCCGGCGCCGAGCCCGGATCTTCGTCCACGACCCGCTGGACGAAGGCGCCCGTGCCGAGGTTGAGATAGGCGGTGCTTTCATCGGGCATGCCGTGGGCGAACAGCGCGGCGGACTGATCGCCGTTCAAGACGCCGAGAGGCACGGCAGCGCTGCCGATCGTGAGATGACCGTATTCATGGCGCGTCGGGACGCAATGCGGCAAGACCTCGCGGGGCACCCCGAACAGGTCGAGAAGCTCGGTGTCCCAGGCGAGATCGTGGAGGTTCAGGAGCAAGGTGCGCGCGGCGTTGGCAGGGTCGATCTTCGTGGGCCTCTCGTCGAGCAGGCGAAAGGCCAGAAACGACGCGAGGGGGCCGCAATTCAGGCGCCCGCTCGCCTGGGCCTCTCGCACGGGTCCGAGCTGCCGGAGACACCACCTCAGCTTGCTCGCCCCGTAGTGCGCGGTCAGCCGGAGGCCGGTCTTGCGATGGATCGTTTCGGCATGATCTTCGATCTCGGCGAGGAAGGCGTGAGCCCTACGGTCCTGCCAGCTCAACACGGGTGAGAGGGCCTCTCCCGTCTCACGGTCCCAGCACACGATGCTGGAGCGCTGGGTGGCCATGCCGGCGGTCAGCTCGAAACCGTCGCCGCCGAGACTCGACACCGCGTCGTCGACAGCGACGCGAATCGAGGACACCAGCTCCTCGGGATCCTGCTCGACCCACCCCGGCCGGATGCGGTGCTCGCGGACGCCGTGCAAACCCTTCGCGACGGGTCGGCCGGACTCGTCGAAGACCAGGGCGCGGCTGGCGTGCCCGCCCTGGTCGATGGCCAGGAACCCTCGTCTTCTTGCCGCGCGCACGGTCTTCAAACGGGCATCTCCGATTCCGAGAACATCATAGTCGCACCCCCTTCGGGAAGCGGTACAATGCGCTCACGTGCCATCGATTTCGATCCGGAGAGTGCCATGGGACACCGCACGATCTACGAGATGTTCCGAGACGTCGCCTCGTCCCGCCCCGATGGGACCGCGTGCCGCTACAAGAGCGGTGGCGAGTGGCACGACGTGTCGTGGGCCGAGCACGAGGCCACCGTCAAGACCATCTCCAAAGCCCTCCTGGCCCTGGGCGTCCAGGAGGGGGACCGTGTCGGTATTCTCAGCCAGACGCGGGTCGAGTGGGTCCAGAGTGATCTCGGCATCGTGAGCTGCGGCGCGGTCACGGTCGGCATCTATCCCTCGAACCTGGGCCCGGAATGCTCCTACATCCTCAACCACTGCGAGGCCGAGGTGCTGATCGTCGAGGACGACGGGCAGCTTCACAAGATCCTTTCGATCCGGGCCGAGATTCCCAAGGTGAGGCATATCGTCCGGGTCGACGGTCCGGGCGATCCGGACAACGGCGTGATGAGCTGGAAGGAGTTCCTCGGAACCGGGGGCTCGGTCCCCGACGCCGACCTCGAAGCCCGCGCCGGGCAGATCGAGCCTGACGATCTCGCCTCCCTGGTCTACACCTCCGGAACCACCGGAGTTCCGAAGGGTGCGATGATCACCCACCGCAACCTGCTGTTCACATCCGAATCGGTGAGCGGGTCGCTGATTGTCGAGCCTCACTTCGTGATGCTGCTGTTCCTGCCGCTGGCCCACGTCTTCGCGCGGCTGATCGTCTACGTCTGCACCCACAACGGCATCACGGTGGCTTTCGCCGAGAGCATCCAGAAAGTGGCCGATAACCTCAGGGAGGTGCGCCCGGAGTTCATCGTCTGCGTGCCGAGGATCTACGAGAAGGTCTACGACAAGATCACCAGCGGGGTGGAAGAGGCCGGCGGGCTCAAGGCGACGATCTTCAACTGGGCGCTGGGCGTCGGCAGGGAGGTCAGCGCGCTTCAGCTCCAGCACAAGCCGATCCCGGGCTTGCTCGGACTGAAGCACAAGCTGGCGACGAAGCTGGTTCTCGGCAAGATCCAGGCGGCATTCGGCGGGAAGCTGGTCTACGGCGTATCCGGTGCGGCGCCCCTCAACAAAGAGATCGCCGAGTTTTTCCACGCCTGCGGCGTGGTCATCCTCGAAGGCCTCGGGATGACCGAGAACACCTCGTTCAGCAACGTGAATCGATACGACCACAACAAGCTCGGTACTGTCGGGCCGACCGGGCCCGGCATCGAGATGAAGCTGGCGCCCGACGGGGAAGTGCTGTTCCGCGGTGACAACGTCGTCAAGGGGTACTACAAGCAGCCCGAGGAGACCGCCGAGACCTTCGACGCGGAGGGGTGGCTGCACACCGGGGACATCGGGGAGATCGATGAGGACGGGTTCCTCCGGATCACCGATCGCAAGAAGGACATCATCGTGACCGCGGGCGGCAAGAACGTCGCGCCCCAGCGGATCGAGCGCATCCTGCGAACCTCGCGCTACATCGCGCAGGTGGTCGCGATCGGAGACAAGCGGCAGTTCATCAGCGCCCTGGTGACGCTGGACCCGGAGAGCGTTCCCGCGTGGGCGAAAGAAAAGGGCATCGCGTTCGAAAGCGTCGAGGATCTCAGCTCGAATCCCGAGGTGATCAAGCTGATCGAGGCGGAGGTCGACGACAAGAACAACCAGCTCGCGTCGTTCGAATCGGTGAAGAAGTTCCGGATCCTGCCCCGGGACCTCAGCATCGAGGCAGGCGAGATGACGCCGACCCTCAAAGTCAAGCGCAAGGTGGTGCTCGACAAGCACGCCGGGCTCGTGGACGGGATGTACTCCTAGCGCCATGACCCTTCAGGACCGACTCTCGCGCCTGAAGCTGCTGGTGGTCACCGGCAAGGGCGGGGTCGGCAAGAGCCTCGTCACCGCCGCCCTCGGCCGCATCCTGGCGAGGTCGGGCCGCCGCGTCCTGCTGCTCGAGAACGACCCGCGAGAGAGCCTTTACCAACTTCTCGACATCCCTCCGTCGGACGGCGAGATCGTGCGGGCCGAGCCCGACCTCTTTCTTCAGAATCTCCGGCCGACCGACGTGCTGTCGAACGTGGTCCGAGAACATCTCAAGGTCGAGTTGCTCGTTCGCCGGGTGCTGGCGAGCCCGGTCTATCAGCACTTCGTCGGTGGAGCCCCCGGATTCAAGGAGGTCGCGATCCTGGGACACGCTTTGCGTGTCGTGCGGGGCCTCGGCGGCGCGCCCGAGATCGACATCGTGATCCTCGACGCCCCGGCGACCGGGCACGGGGTCACCCTGCTCCTGGCGCCGTCGCTGGTCTCCGAGGCCATCCCTCACGGCCCGGTCGGCCACCTGGCCCGGGAGGTGGCGGGTTTTGTCTCGGACACCGAGCGGTGCGGGGTGGCGATCGCGACGCTCGCCGAGGAGATGCCGATCCAGGAGACGATCGAGCTGCGCGGGGCGCTCGACGCGCGGCTCTCGCGGCAGCCCGAGCTCCTGGTGGTCAATGGACTCTACCCGCCGCTGTCGGACGCCGACCGCCAAGATCCGCGGCTCGGCCTGTGGCGCGAGCGGCGAAGGATCAACGAGCGCGAGCTGGAGCGGCTGGGGGAGGAGTGGGACGGTCCGAAGATCGAGCTTCCCCTGCTGCCGTTCGATCGCGGCCCTGATCTGCTGACCGCGCTGGTCAGGCGGCTCGAGCCGGCGCTGGCGGCACCGCGGGAGGCGCCGTGAGCCTGCTCGACGATAGCCGCCTGGTCGTGCTGGTGGGCGCGGGTGGCGTCGGCAAGACGACCGTTGCCGCGGCCCTGGGGCTGGAATCGGCCCGGGAAGGTTCCAACACGCTGGTCATGACGTTCGACCCGTCGATGAGGTTGAAGGACACGCTGGGCGTCGGCGAGGCTGCGCGGGATCGTGAGGTGCGGGTTGCGGTCGACACCCCGGGGCGGCTCGACGCGAGCCTGCTCGACGCGCGCAAGACGTTCGACCGTCTCGTGGTGCGCTACGCTCCCGACGAGGACGCGGCTCGACGCATCCTGGAGAACGGCTTCTACAGGAATCTGGCTGGAAGCCTCGGGGGGATCCTCGAATACATGGCCGTGGAGCGGCTCTACGAGGTTGCCCGGGAGAACCGATACGACCGCGTCGTCCTCGACACACCTCCGGCGCGGCAGGCGCTCGACTTCCTGGAGGCGCCCGACCGCATCATCGACTTCCTCGAAAGCGGAGCGCTGAGGATCGCCCTCAAGCCGTGGTTCGACGAGCACGGACACCTGCGGGCGACGTCGAGGCTGGGACCGCTCGGCCGAGGCGTGGAGGGCTTCCTGGATCGTATCGTCGGTCTCGATCTGCTGCGGGAGATGGCGGAGTTCTTCCAGGCATTCGGTCCGCTGTTCGACGGCTTCCGCAAGCGCGCGGGACAGGTGCAGGAGCTGCTTCGAGCCCCCGAGACGAGCTTCGTCTTGGTGGCCGGTCCGGGGGAGGAGCGGGTTTCGGACACCATGTTCTTCGCGCGCCGCCTGCGCGAGGCCGCCTACCGCCTGGGACCGATCGTGGTCAACCGTCTACACCCCCGCCTCGAGGGCAGCGGCGACGGCGCCAGACTCCTACGCTGGCTTGGCGAGCGCGACCACCGAGGCCTGGAAGCCCTGAAATCCCTAATCCCGCAAGACCACCCCATCATCCCGATACCCCTACTCCCAGAAGAGCCCACAACCCTCCTAACCCTAGAAAAAATAAGCGCTTCCTGGTGCCAGGCGTGACAGACGTTGCGTTCCACATCGGCAACTCTCACGCAACTCCTGTTGATCGAACCACTTAGCCAGCGAACCCCCTCCGGTGTCTCTCGCGGGGTGTGCCTGGCACAGAATCCCACCGAAGCCTAGGCGTTAGCCTGGATCCAAGTCTTTTTAAATCAATAACTTATGAATCTCTGCCCACGAGCACGTGAAACGACTGTCACGCCTGGCACCTTGACGCGGCGCGGCGTTTGAGTTGACTTTTTTGCCGCAGTGCGTTATATCTCTTTGTGTTAATGCCGCGATGCGGCAATTTTGTGAGGTGGCGGTGGTTCGACTGATCAAGCGGTATGGGAGCCGGAAGCTCTATGACACCGAGGAGAGTCGTTACGTCTCCCTCGAAGAAATCGGCGAGTGGATCCGGCGGGGGCAGCAGATCCGGGTGATCGACAACAAGACGTCCGACGACGTTACCGCCCCGACGCTGGCTCAGGTGATCCTGGAGGACAGCCGCGGCGGCTCCCATCCCCCCATCGAGATGCTCCATGAGCTGATCCGGCGGGGTGGCGAGCTGGTCTCGACCGGCGTCGAGCAGCTACAGCAAGGCGTCGACCGCATCCTCCGTGCCGGGGTCGACCGCGTCGGGCCGTTGCGTGAGGCGCGCGAGGAGACCGAGGTCCTGCGCAAGCGGCTCGAGGAGCTCGAGGTGACGCTTTCGCGACTCGAGACTGCGTCGGATGCCGAAACCGAAGAGTCAACCAAGACCGAAGCAACGCGACAACCCACCGCTCCCGCATCGACGGGTAGCGATTAAGGAGATCCAGCCATGCCTACCACCAAGAAAGCCACGCCGATCGAGTCCGTCAAGGAGCACGCCCGCGAGATGCAGGAAGACGCCAAGAAAGCCGGCCGCAATCTCTGGCTCGCCGGTCTCGGCGTCGTCGCCACCGCCGAGGAGCAGGCCCGCGAGGTCTACGACCACCTGCTGTCGAAGGGCGAGGAGTTCGAAAACCGCGAGGACACCAAGCTCGGCGCGTTCGTCGACAACGTCACACACGAGGTCAAGACGATCGAGAAGAAGGTCGAGGACGGCATCCAGACGTCGGTCGCCACGGTCCTGCACCGCATCGGCGTCCCCAGCCGCGGTGAGATCCACACCCTGATCGACCGCGTCGAAAAGCTCAGCAAGAAGGTCGACGGCCTGCAAGCCTGAGTCTGCGAAGGAGCTCCGCGATGGCAAAGAAGAAGACCGCTTCCGGCCCCGACGTCTTCGCCTCGGCCCACACGATCTGGCTTGCCGGGCTCGGCGCCCTGGCCGCGGCCGAGCGCGAGGGCGCGAAGGTTTTCAAGAGCCTCGTCCAGCTTGGCGAGAAGTACGACGCCGACCTGCGCGGCGAGGTCGGAAAGGCCTCGAGCCGCTTCAAGGACGAAGCGGGCAAGGCCCGCTCCCGCGCCGAGACGACCTGGAAGAAGATCGAGACCGGTGTGAGTGACCAGGTCAGTTCGGCGCTCCATCGCCTCAACGTGCCGACGAAGAGCGAGATCGCCGCACTTCGCCGCAAGGTCGAGCAGCTGACGCGCTCACTCGATGAGATGCAGCCGGGCGGCGCCAAGAAAAAGACGACCCGCAAGAAGGCGGTGCCCAAGAAGAAGACCGCGGCGAAGAAGAAGACGGTCCGCAAGAAAACTGCACGGAAGGCTTAGTCTCGGGGTCGGGGGCGTGGATCTATTGAGGTGAGCGCGAACAAAAAAAACGCAACGGCGAAGATAGGACTGGCCCTGGCCGGCGGAGGGCCCGAGGGTGCGATCTACGAGATCGGCGCCCTTCGGGCCCTCGACGAGGCGCTCGAGGGCATCGACTTCAACGACCTTCACGTCTACGTGGGCGTGAGCGCCGGCTCGTTCATCGCCGCCTGCCTCGCCAACAACCTGACCACGACACAGATGTGCCGGGCGATCTTGAGCCACGAGCCCGGCGAGCACCCTTTCGCCCCGGAGGTCTTTTTCAAGCCCGCCCTCGGCGAGATGGCGCGGCGGAGCCTGATGACGCCGCGGCTGCTGTTCGAGGCCGTCCAGGACTACGTCGCGCACCCGGACGAGTTGACGTTCGTCGAGTCGCTGATGCGTCTGGCCCGCGCGCTACCGGTAGGGGTGTTCGACAACGAGCCGATCCGCGCCTACCTGGAGACGATCTACAACGTCAAGGGCCGCACCAATGACTTCAGGAAGCTCGACAAGCACCTGATCGTGGTGGCGTCCGACCTCGACTCCGGCCACGCGGTACGCTTCGGGAAGGAGGGGCTCGAGGACGTCCCCATCTCCAGCGCCGTGCAGGCCTCCACGGCGCTACCCGGCATCTACCCGCCCGTCCTGATCGGCGACCGCTACTACGTCGACGGCGTGCTGCACAAGACTGTCCACGCCTCGGTGGCGATCGAGGCCGGTGCCGAACTCCTGCTGTGCGTGAACCCCATCGTCCCGGTGGATACGGCGGACTCGGTGGACGCCGGTGTCATGCGACGCGGAAAGCTCGTCCACCGGGGGCTCCCCACCGTCCTGTCCCAGACCTTCCGGACGATGATTCACTCGCGCCTCAGGGTAGGAATGGCGGCTTACACGCCGCGCTTCCCGGGCGTGGACGTGATGCTGTTCGAACCCCTGAAGCGCGACTACCAGATGTTCTTCACGAACATCTTCCGCTTCAGCTCGCGGATGGCCGTCTGCGAGCACGCCTATCTCAGCACCCGGCAAGACCTCTTGAATCGGCGCGAGGAGCTCGAGCCGGTATTCGAGGCCCATGGCATACGCCTGCGCACAGAGATCCTCGAGGACGACACTCGCAGTATCTGGCAGGGTGTGGGCCTCGATCCCACCCGACGGCGGGCCGACGTCACCGAGAAGCTGGATCTGGCCCTCTCTCGCCTCGAGGAGCGTCTGACCTAGCCCAAAATTCAGCGCCCGTCCGTGGCCCCGCCCACCTCCCGTTGAAAGATTCCGCCGTCCACGCTAGGCTCTTGCGCCAATTACTCAAGGAGGCACCGATGAAACGACTCTGTTCTGCCGTCGCCATCTGCATGCTGGTGTCGGCCGCCGGCGGCTCGGCCGTCGTGCAAGCAGCGGAAGAAGAAGAAAAGACGACGGGCTGGTTCGACACCGCCGAGCTGGGCTACACCCTGACGACGGGTAACTCGGACACGGCCACCTTCAGCTTCGGCAACATTCTGAAGCGGCTGTGGGACAATGCGAAGTTCGAGTTCAAGGTCGGGGGGCTGCGCGCCGAGACCACGACCGTGACCAAGATCGCGATCGGGCCGGACGACCAGAACTTCTCGGTCGCGAAGACCGAGGATACCGAGGTGAACGCCGAGAAGTACTACGCCGACGCCGAGTACTTCAGGGAGATCCACAAGCGGCTGTACTGGAACGCAGGCGCCGGGTGGTTCCGGAACCGGGACGCAGGGATCCAGGATCGTTACTCGGCCTACGCGGGTGTCGGCAATCTCTGGTGGGACCGCGATGACCTCAAGTTCAACACCAGCTACAACCTGAGCTACACCGATCAGACAGACGTCATCGACAATCCCGCGACCGAGGACAGCTTCCCTGGATTCAGACTGTCCTGGGCTTACTTCAACAAGTTCGGTCAGAACACCGAGTACACCCAGGATTTCACCTTCAATGTGAGTCTCGACGAGTTCGATGACTACTACTGGAACATGACCAACGCGGTGGCGGTCAACATGACCAAGATGCTCGCGCTGAAGGTCAGCCTGATCTGGCTCTACAACAACATCCCTGCCGTCACCGAGGTTCCGCTGTTCGATGCGCCCCCCGATCAGGGTGGTACCCAGACCGGCACGGCGTTGGTACCACTGGACGAGCTGGACACGATCTTCACCGTGGCGCTGGTCGTCAACTTCTGATGCACGCGCCTCGGGCGATCTACTTCGCCCGACCCTCAGGCAACTTCCGTGGCGGCAAGGGCTCCTCAGCCAGCCGCCACAGGAAGGTGCCCTCTCGCCGCGTGCGCTCGGCGGGGTCGAGCCCGCGGTAGCCGTACGGAGGCCGCCTGAATCGCCGGGCGAGGGAGAGAAGCGGCCATCCCAGCGGCAAGTAGTAGCCGACGAGGTCCCAGTCCCTGAGCATCCGGTGCAGGCGATTCCTGGCCGGTGGGCGCCCGCGGTCCCGCTCGAAGCGGGTGTACGCCGCGACCCATCCGGTGGGCAGCACCCGGCCTAGAATCCCCTTTCGTTTCGCTTTCCTCAGCTCACGCCACAGGGATCGCCCCTGGTAGGGCCAGCGACCGTAGCGCCGGACGTGGCGGTCGAGCTCGGGCTGCATGATCGAACGCACGCGGTCGGAAAGCCTCTGAAGCCCGTCCCGGTCCGGGTTGTCGAAATCGGTCAACCCGTCCTGCTCTGCCAGCGCCCGCACGTCGATCGGATCCCCGATCACCAGGATCATCCTCGCGGGCAGCGACAGGTACCACGCCCACGGAAAGGTGATCGCGATCGCCCCCCCTGGCAACGGGAGGAACGGGACCTTGAAGAATCGGTCCATCACTCGATCCACGGGACGAATCGAATAGTTGTAAGGGATGACCCACTCGGCGTTGATGATGTAGACCGGCTGAACCGGCACCCGGTGCCTCGCGGCCAGCAGAACGAAGCTGGTCCGGAACGGCTGGAGCCGGTAGCGTCGGTTGAAACCCTTGCCGATCCCGGGCACGCCCTCGGGATAGTAGATGACTCGCTCGCCCCGCGTGACAAGCCGCTCGAGGTTGTCGAAGGTGGCGTCCACCCCCCCGCACCGCCGCCAGAAATTGTCGACACCGTACGGGCGCATCCACCAAGTCAGCGATAGCTCTTTCTCGAAGACGGTGCGAAACTTTTTCTCGGGCCTGTAGCCATGCCGTCGCCACAGCAGCGCGTCGAGCACCATGCCGTCGTAGGGGAACGCCATCCCGCTGTGGTTGGCGGCGAGAATCAACGGGCCGTTCTCGCGCAGCTTGTGCGCGCCCATCAGCTTCGGACGAAAGTAGTGGTCGAGCGCCGGACCGAAGACCGTGTCGATGACGTCTCGGGTGTACCCGGCGTCGAACGGGTCGTGGTACCGGGCCGACGGCAGGTCGCGATTCAAGACCCGACTCCGCGTGACACTATCGGTTGCGTCCGTACTTCTCGTGACTCGAGACCCAGTCGAGGGACGAGATCGCCGAGGCCAGCGACAGCTCCCCCGCGAGGGCCACACCCGCGACGATCTCCGCGAATTTGAAGACCTTGCCCTTTCCCAGGCACCCGAGGACCTCCAGGCACTCGCGCTGGGTCGCCAGGCCGGTCCCTCCCCCGTAGGTCGCAACGATCAGCGAGGGAATCGTCAGGGAGATGTAGAGGTCGCCCTTCTTGGTGATCTCGGTGTAGAGGATCCCGGCCGACGACTCGGAGACGTTGGCGACATCCTGCCCCGTCGCGATGAACATCGCCGTGATGGCATTGGGCGAATGGGCACCGTTGTTGTTGGCGCCCGAGAGAAAAGCGCCTACGTTGGCGACGTTGTAGTGATAGAACAGGCTCTCCGGCTCGACCCGCAAGTGCTGGACGAGGATCTCGCGGGGCACCGTCGCCTCGGCCACCACTCGCTTCCCCCGGGTGCGCATGATGTTGATCTGCGACGCCTTCTTGTCGGTGGCGAGGTTCGACTCGAGGTAGAACCTCTCGACCTGCTCAGCACGGTCGAGGATCCAGCTGCACGCGGCGAAGGTCGCGCGCCCCACCATGTTCTGGCCGGCGGCGTCACCGGTGGTGAAGTTGAAACGCAGGAAGGCGAAGCGGTTGGACAGGAAGGTGTCGATGAACCGTAGCTTCGCGATGCTGGAGGTCTCCTCGGCTGCCTGCTTGATCTGCGTGAAGTGCTCGTCGACCCAGCGCTTGAACTCCCGAGCTTCGCGGGCCGACGCGAAGATGAAGACGGGGGCTCTCTGCATGACGTCGTCGACGACCGTGGCGATCACGCCTCCGGACAGGTTGATGACCTTGATGCCGCGGTTGTACGAGGCGACCAGGGTGCCCTCGGTGGTGGCCAGCGGGATCAGGAACTCCCCCTGCGCGTGCTCCCCGCGAACGAGGAGGGGCCCCGCGAAACCGATCGGTACCTGGGCAACGCCGGCGAAGCTCTCGACATTGCCGCGGACGGCTTCCGGGTCGAAGGAATAGCGGGTGACGTGGTCGAGCTTTGCGCCGCTGTAGCGCTCGATGAACTCCTGGCGCTCGCGGATGATCTCGGGCGTGTAGTCGAGCTCTTTGTGGTACGGGATGGTGATCCTCTCGGGTCGATCCCTGGAGATGGCGTCGGTGACCTCGAGCTTCAGGCTCCCGAACGGCTCGCTCTCGAAGGCGATGGCGATCTCGTGCTTGCCCACGGCAAGAGCGTTGGCGCCGACGTGCACCTGGACCATCTTGTGCAGCGGGAACTCCACGGGAGAGTCGGGTGTCACCGCCGTTGCCGCGACGCGGCGACCGTCGCCCAGGTCCAGCGTCAGACGGTCCGCCGGGATCTCGACGTCGTTGATCGCGACCCGGGAGAGACGGGTGAGCTTGGCGTCGCTCAGGCGGTTCTTGAGGGAGAATCTCACGCTTCCGGGCGCGTTTTCCAGGCTGCCGAAGGTGTACAGCTGCCGGAGGATCAGAGACGGGATCTTCATGGACTCTCCTCTCCAAAGAACGGCGGAGCGGGATCGTTCTTCGGCTTTCGACACCGTGCAGCCCCCATTATGCCACCCCCGCGGCTTTCTGGAGTCGAGCGATCTACTTCGGCCCAGGCTTCGGGTGCCTATTCGGAGCGCATCGTTTATGCTGCTTGTGTGGACCCCACGGGCACGCTCGAAGGCCCACCGGTCGTGAGCCCGCGTCCCGACGCGGATCTCATTCTCGATCGCGTGGCAAACTGCAAGGATTCCTGGATCCGAGTCGACATCCCCGCGCGAATCGACTACCTGCGACGGTGTATCGACGGCGTCGTGGAGGTCGCCGAGGATTGGGTCAGCGTCGCGTGCGGGCACCACGGCATCGATCCCGACTCGCAACTGGCCGGTGAAGAGTGGCTCAGCGGACCGATGACGACCGTCCGCAACCTACGGTTGCTGATCGACGCCCTGAAACACGACGGCCGGCCACGACCCGCCGGCGTGCGCACGCGTCCCGACGGTCAGCGGATCTTCAAGGTCTTTCCTCGCGGACTGCTCGATCGGCTCCTGTACTACAACATCTCCGCCGAGGTCTGGCTCGAGCCCGGGCGCCCCGCCACCCAGGGGCGGATCTATCGTAAGAAGGCCGAGGGCCGCGTGCTGCCGGGAAGGGTAGCGCTGGTCCTGGGTGCAGGCAACATCTCCTCGATTGCGCCCCTCGACGTCGTCTACAAGTTGTTCGTCGAAGACCAGGTCGTCGTTCTCAAGATGAATCCGGTGAACGAGTTTCTGGGACCGTATCTCGAACGCGCGTTCCGGAGACTGATCGATGACGGCTACCTCGGAGTGGCCTACGGCGGGAAGACGGTCGGCGGGTTCCTGTGCCACGACGACCGGGTGGACACGATCCACCTCACCGGATCCGATCGCACCCACGATGCCATCGTTTGGGGAGCCGATCCCGCGGAGAGTTCCCGGAGAAAGGCGGCCGGCGAGCCTCTGCTCGACAAGCCGGTCACCTCGGAGCTGGGCAGCGTGACCCCGATGCTGGTGGTGCCGGGGAGGTGGTCGGCATCGGACCTCGATTTCCAGGCGCGGCACGTCGCCAGCATGGTGGCCCACAACGCGAGCTTCAACTGCAACGCCGGGAAGGTGGTCGCGCTGGCGCGCGGCTGGAAGCAGCGCGACGAGTTCCTCGACAGGCTCGACAAGGCTCTCGCGTCGACTCCCCCGCGCCGGGCCTACTACCCGGGAGCCCACGATCGGTACGAGGACTTCCTGCGGCACTACCCGCAGGCGCGCGCGGTGGGAGAGACCGGCGATGAGGTCGTTCCGTGGACCATCATTCCCGACGTCCCGGCGTGGGACGACGAGTACGCTCTCAACAATGAGGCGTTTTGCGGGGTGCTGGCCGAGGTCAGCCTCGATGCCGACGACGCTCCGACCTTCCTGTCGCGGGCGGTCGAGTTCGCCAACGAGAAGGTGTGGGGAACGCTGTCGTGCGTCATTCTCGTGGATCCCGCCACCGAGCGGGCTCACGCCGACGCGCTCGAAGTCGCGGTCGCGGACCTGCGTTACGGTGGGATCGGCATCAACATCTGGACCGGGGTCAACTTCGGTCTCGGCGTGACCACCTGGGGGGCCTTTCCGGGGCACCCTCCCGAGGACATCGAATCCGGTAGCGGTGTCGTGCACAACACGCTGCTGTTCGACCACCCGCAGAAGTCGGTGTTGCGTGCCGGCTTTCGCATCAGGCCCAAGCCAGTGTGGTTCAGCGACCACCGTACCCTGCTCGGGCTCGGCCGCGAACTCACCCGCTTCGAAGCCCACGGATCCCCGATAGCCCTGCTGAAGGTAGCCCTCGCCGGTCTCCGCGCCTAGTGGATCGAAGCGTGGCGCGTCAGGTTCGGCCTCGCCAGTGGAGCATGCTCTTGGTTACGCCCAGCAGCCAGGAGACCCGGTCGGCGATCGCGGTCGGGGTGGCGCCCTTGAGGGGCGGGGCGAGCTTGACGAGCCACGGGGCGAGCACGAAGGGTTTGTTCTTCTTAACGGCATTCAATGTCAGGTCGGCCACCTTTTCTGGGGTCAGCATCGAGGTCAATCGCGGGGGCTTGACGCCGTCGAACAGGCCGGTGCTGACGTAGCTGGGGCAGACGGTCGTCACGTGTACGTGTCGATGGCCCTGGAGCTCGAGCTCCACGCGGATCGAGTCGGAGAGGCCCACGACCGCCCACTTGCTCGACGCGTAGGTGGTTCCGTAGGGCAGGCTGATGAAGCCGGAGGCGCTCGCGACGTTCACGAGATGGGCATCGGGTCGGGCGATCAGGTCCGGCAGGAACGCGTGGGTGACGGCGGTCATGCCCAGCACGTTGATGCGGTAGGTCGCGAAGTGGCGCTCGAGGGGAACGTCCAGGAACGCGCCGCCGAAGACGACGCCCGCGTTGTTGATCAGAACGTCCACCGGTCCGGCGTCGGCGTGGAGGCGGTCCTTCAGCGCGAGAATCGCGGGGCCGTCGGTGACGTCGAGCTCGTAGGTTCGTGCCTCGGGACCGGACAATGCGATCGTCTCGGCGGCCGCCGGCAGCGCGTCGCGGTCGAGATCGGTCACGACGACCTCGGCGCCCTCCCCGGCGAAGCGACGGGCGATGGCGAGGCCGATGCCACGGGCTCCACCGGTGATGAGGACTCTCTTTCCACGAAGATCTCGCATGATCGTCTCCGGGATTGCGGCTTGAGCCCAGTCTAGGTCGAAGGTCGGAGAGCAACAAGGCCGAAAGAAGCCCGAATAGGTGCGGGTCTTCCGGGTCAAGATCGAGCGCATCTACAGAAAGAAAAAGAAAAGGAGGATCGGGTGGGTCTCATCAACTGGATATTCGACTTTTGCCAGCACTACCGCATCGATCAAATCCAGAAGGAAACCTCGCAGGTGCGTGTCGAAACGGCCGCATTGCGTGGGGCCGGAGGCAACATCGACGCCGCCAAGCTCGAGGAGGCGCTCGGAGAGATCGCCCTGGCGCTCAAGACCGTGCAGCGCATGCTGGTCGACAAGGGCGTGTGTAGCCAGGAGGAGCTCCACGGCATGCTCAAGCGGGTCGATCTGGAGGACGGCAAGGCCGACGGTCACGCGCCGGTCGGCTGAGATCGGCGGGAACGGACCGACCGCCGTTCGTGTTCTCGCCGCCTCGTATCGGCGTGAGGATTTTCACGGCCTCTTGCCCTACCATGGTCCCGACTTCGGGACCCGTCAGTGAATCGGGGTCTCGCGGAATGGGACCATGACCTCGAACGGCGACCATCACTGCTGCCACGACGACCACGGCCACTCGCACGGGGCCGCGTCCGTCCGACCGGTTACCGGCACAACTTACACGTGCCCGATGCACCTCGAGGTCCGCGCGGACAAACCCGGCGCCTGTCCCGATTGCGGCATGGCGCTCGAGCCCGAGCTTCCGCGCGGCGCCTACATCTGCCCCATGCACCCGGAGGTCCGAGAGGAAAGCCCCGGGGCGTGTCCCGACTGCGGCATGGCGCTCGAGGCCGAGCTCGTCTCACCGTTCCGCACCGAGTACACCTGCCCGATGCACCCCAAGGTGCGCCAGGCTGAGCCCGGATCGTGCCCCGACTGTGGCATGGGGCTCGAGCCCGCGACGATCGCCGCCGAGGAAGAGCCCAACCCCGAGCTGCTCGACATGACCCGCCGGTTCTGGATCGGGCTGGCGCTGGCGGCGCCGGTTTTCGTCCTCTCGATGTCAGAGATGCTGTGGGGGCGACCGATCGATCGCGTTCTCGGGACCGGTGCGACGGCGTGGATCCAGCTCGTTTTGAGCACGCCCGTGGTACTGTGGTGCGGCTGGCCGTTCTTCGAGCGCGCGTGGACGTCGATCGTCCGGCGAAGCCCCAACATGTTCACGCTGATCGGGATGGGAGTCGGCGCATCGTACGCTTACAGCGTCGTCGCCACGGTCCTGCCCGGGATCTTCCCCGCGTCGTTCCGCGAGCCGGACGGCTCGGTGGCAGTCTACTTCGAGGCTGCGGCAGTCATTACCGTGCTCGTCCTGCTGGGACAGATTCTGGAGCTGCGCGCGCGCAGCCGTGCCGGGGAAGCAATCCGAGCGCTCCTGGGACTGGCGCCGAGCACCGCGCGCGTGGTGCACGACTGCGGCTCGGAAAAGGACGTTCCGCTCCAGAACGTCGCGGTCGGCGACCGGCTGCGCGTGCGGCCCGGCGAGAAGATCCCGGTGGACGGCGAGGTGATCGACGGCAAGAGCGCCGTCGACGAGTCGATGATCACCGGCGAGCCGCTTCCCGTGGAGAAACAGGTCGGCGATCCGGTGACCGGAGGCACCGTCAACGGCACGGGCACCTTTGTCATGCGGGCGGAGCGCGTCGGCGCCGACACTCTTCTGGCGCGGATCGTCGCCATGGTGGGGGAAGCCCAGCGAAGCCGGGCTCCGATCCAGCGCCTTGCCGACGCCGTCGCCTCGTACTTCGTCCCGGCGGTCATCGCCGTCTCTGTCGTGACGTTCGTCATCTGGACGTTCGTCGGACCTGACCCGCGCATGGCCCACGCCCTCTTCGCCGCCGTCGCCGTGTTGATCATCGCGTGCCCGTGTGCCCTCGGGCTCGCGACCCCGATGTCGATCATGGTCGGCACGGGGATGGGCGCGAGCGCGGGAGTCCTGATCAAGAACGCCGAGGCGCTCGAGACCCTCGAGAAAGTCGACACCCTGGTGATCGACAAGACCGGCACGCTGACGGAGGGTCGACCACGGCTCGTCACCGTCGAGACCGCCGCGGGTGTTTCGGAAGCGGAGATCCTGAGAGTGGCCGCGAGCCTCGAGCGCGGGAGCGAGCACCCGCTGGCCGGAGCAATCGTCGAAGGAGCCACGAGCCAGGGCGTCGAGATCACCGCGGCGAAGAGCTTCGAATCGATCACCGGCAGGGGCGTTGCGGGCGAGGTCGACGGGCGCGGCGTGGCTCTCGGCACGCACACCCTGATGACCGATCGCGGCGTCGAGCTCGGACCGTGGACAGAACGCGCCGAGGTGTTGCGACGCGAGGGCCGCACGGTCGTCTTCGTCGCCATCGACGGATGCCTGGCGGGAACCCTCGGCATCGCCGATCCGATCAAGCCGTCGACTCTCGAGGCGGTCCGCGCCTTGCACGGCGAGGGCGTGCGGATCGTGATGCTCACCGGGGACAGCCGGACGACCGCCGAGGCGGTCGGGCGGGAGCTCGGCCTGGACGAGATCGAGGCCGAGGTGCTTCCGGATCGCAAGGCCGAGATCGTGCGCCGACTTCAAGACGAGGGGCACGTGGTGGCGATGGCCGGTGACGGCATCAACGACGCCCCCGCCCTCGCCCAGGCACACGTCGGCATCGCCATGGGAACCGGAACCGACGTCGCCATGGAAAGCGCCGGCGTCACGCTGGTGCGCGGCGACCTGCGAGGGATCGTCCGGGCCCGCAGGCTCAGCCGCGCCGTGGTGCGCAACATCCGGCAAAACCTGTTCTTTGCCTTCGTCTACAACGGGATCGGCGTGCCGATCGCCGCCGGTGTGCTCTACCCCGCGATCGGGCTGCTACTGAGCCCGATGATCGCCAGCGCGGCCATGAGCTTCAGCTCGGTCTCGGTGATCGGCAACGCCCTGCGTCTGCGCCGCCTCAAGCTGTAGTCCTACCGCATTGGCAAGAGATCTCGGCCGTGGGGCCGTGTGAGATACCATCGCGTCTCAGCGACGGACGTCGCGTGGAGGTGAGCCATGACTTTCAGGCGGACCGCATCCCTTTCATTGGCAACCGTTCTGTTGGTGATGTTCGGCTGCGCGCCGACGGAGCCTCCCGCACCGACTGCGGAGATTCCGGAGGCGACCGTGGAAGAGACCCGCGGACCCGACGGCGCAGGCACCCTGGCGGATCGCCACTGGAGCCTCGAGGCGTTCGGCGCCCTTGACACGAGAGTTCCTCCGTTGGAAGGAACGGAGATCACGTTGAGCTTCACCGGCGACGGCCAGGCCAACGGCACCGGCGGCTGCAATCGGTACTTCGGCTCGTTCGAGACCGGCGAGGCCGGCGCGTTGTCGTTCGGGCCCCTCGGATCTACGCGGATGGCGTGCCCGACAGAGATCATGGACCAGGAAACGGTGTTCTTCCGGACCCTCGAGAGCACGTCCCGCTACGAGATCGATGGAGATCGACTCACACTGTTCTCCGGGGACGACACCGGCATCCTCACGTTCGTGGAGCTCCCCGCCCCTGCCGGGGAAGTCGAGTGACGATTCGCCCGGGTCCCCGAACCCCGGTAAAGTGTTCCGCATGGCGACGGTAAAGACGGCGTTTTGCGCCGCGATCGCTTGTGCGCTCGTCGCACTCGGCGGCAGCGTCCACGCTGTCGCCCTGACCTCGTTCGACATCACCGGCACCTGGCTGGTGGAAAATGGCGAGGCCCATATCGAGGTCGAGCCTTGCGGCGGCGGCCTGTGCGGCACCGTGGTCTGGATGCGCGAACCGTACGACGAGCACGGCAACGAGCGGATCGACATCCTCAATCCAGACGAGGCGCTACGGGACCGCGAGCTTGTCGGCCTCCGGATCATGGAGGTGTTTCCCAAGAAGGACAAGCTCGCGTGGAAGGGCACGATCTACGACGCCGACACCGGAAGCACCTACCGCTGCACCATAGAGCCTGAAGGCGAGAATCGGATCAAGTTCCGCGGCTATATC
>Ga0316187_10000717_pt1 | contig 27127 bp, 24 predicted proteins | sample CroRivburrow1_MG_FD_204927 | JGI IMG/M metagenome (GOLD analysis project Ga0316187, IMG submission 204927) | Coastal sediment microbial communities from Maine, United States - Cross River worm burrow 1 | ecosystem: Environmental > Aquatic > Marine > Coastal > Sediment | place: USA: Maine...
GACATCGAAAGTCCATCGCGATCTTAGTTTTGTGAAGTTATCTTTTCCGGCTTTTTGCTCTCGAAACGAAAGCATCATTTAGTCGGGCTCATCTGCAAATTGCGAGGTTCTACCTATAAGCTCCTTTTGCCGCGCTTTCCATTGCGGCGTGTTTCCTAGCCAGGGTTTTAAGGTCTCGTGTCTCGCCAGCGCCATTCGATAAGCCTTGCGCTCCAGCTCAAATTCGATCGCTGCCGCTTGCAGGCTCACCAGCAGCCCCAGGTTTTCCATGCCCCGGTCGAGCGACTTCAAGGCCATATGGATGCCGCAGGGTTCAAGCGTCGATTCCAGTTGAGCGAGTTCGAGATAGTAGTCGGGGGAATGCACTTTGCTCACGCTCAGAAGGTATTGATAGTCGCGAATGGACAATTCAGTTTTCCCGAGCGTTGCGTAAGTTTTGGCCCTGTTAAGTATCGCCGGGGTGTAACCCGGGTAGCGACCCAGGTATTTCCCGAACGCATCGATAGCTTGCTGCCGTTGTTTTTCGGCGAGGAAATAAAGGCCGCGTACATAGGCCACATCTACGGCGTCGGAACTGCGCTCTGCTGCCTCGATATCACTCAATGCGAGTGCGTTATTGCCTTGCTTGAGTTGAAGTCTGGCTCGATCAAGCAGTGTTCCTGGATTATCGGGCTTGCCGCTGAGCAGGCCTGTGGTGTACTCGATTAATTCATCAAGCGATGCATGAGCAAGGGCCGGTCCAGCTGGCAACACGGGTAGCAGCAATAACGTCAAGGTAAGTATTTTGATGGCTTTCATAATTTATCAGAGCAGCCTGATCGGGACTGGAGACTGCCTCGACTAAATCGTTTTCACTATCGAGTAGTAGTCGATTGCAGCGGGGTCTGGACTGACAAAAGTAACGTTCAGTTGATCACCGTCGAAATCCAGAACAACAGAACCCAGCTTGCTCATGGAAAGGTAGTGAACCGGGTGATTCAAAGGCGCCGATCGCGTCTTCCCCGAACTACCTGCAACCGTATAAACGATGCCCTGATTAACTGAGTTATAGGGCTTCGTGTACTCCCCATCGCCATCCTTACGGCCGTTACCCGTGTCTGTTTTCATGCTTTCCAGAAAGGTAGCAGAAGTCCCGCGGTGCCCCAGGATGGGAAACGATCGCTCGTAATTGTGGCTGTGACCAGAAAATACCAGATCGACGCCGTACATTTCGAATACGGGAGTGTAATACTCGCGCATATCCGCCATCGCGGTACCGGGCTGGTCAGAGTCATGGGTTCCCTTGGAATAAGGGGGGTGATGAAAATAAACGACTGTCCAGTCCTGGGTATTCGCGGCCAGGTCAGCCATAAGCCAGCTATACATCGCGCCACTGGGGGAACGGTTACTGGTTTCCGAGTCGAGAGACACGAAATGAATATTCGCATAGTTGAACGAGTAATACGCCTCTGTCCCGCTGGGAACACCGCCAGTGTTTCCATCGATCGGTAAATTGAAAATATTAAAATATGGCGCACCGCCATCCTCTCTCGCATCATGATTGCCGATGGTCGGCATAACCGGCGTTGCCGCAATGGTTGCTGGATACATATCAAAAAACGCCCTTTGATATTCACAATCGGCGCCGCTATCGTAGGCATTATCCCCGAGCATGAGCAACAGATCGGTTGCATTGCTGCCATTGAAGTCAACAAAAGCATCCCTGACATTTTTCGCGTTTTTATCAGCCGTTCCCGAGTCTCCAACTATCCAGACTCGAGAAGGTCTGGCAGTACCTTCAACAGGAGGAGTCCTGAACGAAAATACAGTTTCTGCCGTGTCGTTCACCGCGTAGTAGTAGCGTGTATCCGGAACGAGATTTCCGAGGCCCACTTCGTGATCAACATCAATGGATTGATCTTCCTGTACCGCAACCAAGGCGTTTGGGCTCGATCCATAACGTACCCTGGAAATCGTTTGCTGCTCGCTGCGCCATTTTATGACGATACTCGTGGAAGAAATATTTTGTAAATAGGGCCCGCGCGCAGTCAGCGGAGAGGCATCGGAGCAGGTTGAATTCGAATTCCCGCAGGCGGAAACCAGTACGACCAGGCAAAACAGCACCACGAGATGGTATTTTGAATTTTGTGGACTGGTATTATTCACCGTGCTTCCTGGTTGTTGACGTCATCTTTTCCATACTGTTCCTTCGACAGGGCAAGTTTAGCCCGCTTTTCCCGGGATTGGCTGAAGATCGGGTATTATTTTAACCGATGGGGCCAATAATGAGCCAACCGAATGCACTGGTCAGGCGCGGCTCCACCAGCGGGTATCCCTTAAAGCTCGCGGAACTGGATCGACATTGCCTGCATCTGTGACCTCCACTATCGCGGGATTATGCGCAGCAAATATAGAGTTCCCTGCAGGCTGCAGCAACGCGACCCCGGTATTTACCTTGCGGATCTCAGACCTTCCCCTGTGCATGAACTCTAAATCCCGTACCTGAAGAATAATTGCAATATTAAAACCGTTGCCGACAGTTCAGGTGGAGGTGGAGCGCTGCAGGGTCTCCCAGTCCCTGCCGAGACCGACGGTTGCGTCGGACGCCGCGAGCATACCCTTGCCCTTGATGATATCGGCGGCGCGCTCGGCGACCATGATAGTCGGCGAGTTGAGGTTGCCGTTTGGAATGGTCGGGAAGATCGACGAGTCGACCAGGCGCAAGGCCTCGATACCGCGCACCCGTGTCTCGGAATCGACAACCGCCATGTCGTCTTCACCCATGCGGCAGGCGCAGGATGGGTGGTAGGCGGATTCAACCGCGCTGCGCACGAAGGCATCAATTTGCTCGTCGCTTTGAATCGCTTCTCCGGGCTGGATTTCGGGGCCGCGATAAGCATCCATTGCCGGCTGGCTGATGATTTCACGGGTCAGACGCACACAGGCGCGGAAACCTGCGATGTCGTCTTCGTGCTGCAGGTAATTGAACTGGATTTCGGGTTTATCCTGCACGCTCGGCGTCAGTGCACGAATGGTTCCACGGCTACTCGGCTTATTATGGCCGACATGCACCTGGAAACCGTGACCGTCGAAGGCGGCATTGCCGTCGTAGCGCATCGCCCCGGGCAGAAAGTGATACTGGATATCGGGCCATTTGACGCCCTCTTTAGAGCGGATGAACGCGCATGATTCAAAGTGGTTGGTCGCGCCGAGGCCTTTTTTGGTCAGCAACCAGCGCGTGCCGATCAAAAACTTACGCCACGGGCTGAGCTCGGCGTTCAAGGTAATCGGCTGCTGGCAGCGAAACTGGAAGTAAAACTCGAGGTGATCCTGCAGGTTCTCACCGACCCCGGGCAAATCCTGCACCACGTCGATACCTGCCTGTTGCAACACCGCCCCCGGGCCGATGCCCGACAATTGCAGCAGATGTGGCGACGCGATCGGACCCGCGCTCAGGATGACCTCGCGCCGGGCGTTGACAACCTGCCTGTTACCACTGCGCAGAAATTCGACACCCGTGGCGCGCCGTCCTTCGAGCAGGATACGCTGACTCAGGGCACCGGTAATAACTTTGAGGTTGGGACGCCGCATTGCCGGCTTCAAATAAGCATTGGCGGTCGACCAGCGTACACCGTTTTTGACCGTCATGTGCATCGGGCCGAATCCTTCCTGCTGGCGCCCATTGTAATCCTCGGTTCGCATGTAGCCCGCTTGCGCTCCGGCCTCGATAAATGCCTGGTAAAGCGGGTTCTGCATGTTGTTGCCATTATTGACCGACAACGGACCGCCCTGGTTGCGGTAGTCGTCGGTGCCGAATGCCCAGTCATCTGCCTTGTGGAAATAGGGCAGGCAATTGCGATACCCCCAGTCGCGGGCGCCCTTTGCTTCCCATTCATCGAAATCCAGCGCATGCCCACGAACGTAGACCATGCCATTGATCGACGACGATCCACCGAGCACCTTACCGCGCGGGCAGTGCATGCGCCGGTTATCGAGATGAGGCTCCGGTTCCGATTCGTAGAACCAGTTGTACTTCTTCATGTTCATCGGAATCGACAGCGCTGTCGGCATCTGGATAAAGACGCTGCTGTCGCTGCCACCGAACTCGAGCAGCGCGACCGTGGTCTCTGGATCTTCGCTGAGACGGCTGGCGAGTACGCAACCGGCCGAACCGGCACCGACGATGATGTAGTCGAATGTATCTGTCATGTCTTTTTAGCCCTGGTAACTGACCTTACCATCTGCTGATCAATAATCGGAATAGCTCTGAAAGACATCGACGCGGTCATCCTTACTGATCGAATAGACTCGAAACGCATCGCGCGGGGCTCCCGGGGTGTCCATCCCCGGGGTTCCGGAAGGCATGGCCGGAACGGTTAACAACCTTACATCGCCTTTGTCGGCCAATAATCGCTTGATATCCTGCGCGGGGACATGCCCTTCGATGACAACACCGTCTACCACTGCGGTGTGACAGGACGCCGCCTGGGTAGGTACATTGAATTGCTGTTTGAATTTATTTACGTCGTCGACGGTCACGTCATTTACCGCAAAGTTATGCTCTTTAAGATGATTAATCCAGCCCTTGCAGCAACCGCAGGACGCACTGCGGTAAACGGTAATGTCGTGGCGGGCGGCGGTTTTACCTTCGAGCCAGACCGGATTCGACGCCCATAGCGAGGATGTGACCAGGCACAGCAGCATTCCCATAGCTTGAATTTTCACAATAGTGACTCCCTGTAAAGTAGTTAAATCGAAACGGCGCAATATTATCACTGTTTCGACGAGCGTCGAGCAAATCTGCAGTAAACAAGTTGACGTTCTGACATATGTCGATTATCGTCGACATATGGATATAATTACCACCGTCAAGGCACTCGGCGCACTCGCCCAGGAATCGCGCCTGAACGCATTCCGCCTGTTGGTGCAAAGTGGCCCTGCCGGTCTGGCGGCGGGTGAAATCGCGCGGCGGCTGGAAATACCACACAACACCCTGTCATCGCACCTGGCTATTTTGAGCAACGCCGGCCTGCTCACCTCACGTCGTGAAAGCCGGTCGATCATCTATAGCATTGATTTTGACGGCACTCGCGACCTGCTGACCTTCCTGATGGAAGACTGTTGCCAGGGACAGCCCGAACTCTGCTCACCAGTACTCGACAGCCTGCTGTCGGGATGCTGTGCCGGCGCCAACACTTCCGGAGTAACCCAATGAAAAGAATGCACGTTAACGTCTCGGTCAAGGATCTCGAGGCGTCGATCGATTTTTACAATTCACTATTTGCCAGCGTACCCACCGTGATCAAGACAGACTACGCCAAGTGGATGCTGGACGACCCGCGGATCAACTTCGCAATCACCACTCGTGGCGAGCAAAAGGGTATCGATCACCTCGGTATACAGGTCGAGAATGACGTTGAACTCGACGAAGTCTATGGACGCCTGCAAAACGCCGCAGCACCGGTCATCGAAGAAGGTGCGACCACCTGCTGCTATGCCGAATCTGAAAAGAGCTGGATTTTCGACCCCCAGGGTATCGCCTGGGAAACCTTTCTGACGCACGGCGAAAGCCCGGTTTACGGCAACGATCTGGCCATACACGACAACTCCGCCTCAGCCTGCTGTAAACCCGCGCAGGCCGCAGCCAAACCCGGCTCGAGTTGCTGTTAGGTTCTGGACAGGGGAAATATAACAAATGGGATTGTTTGAACGTTACCTGTCCGTGTGGGTGGGGCTTTGTATTGTTGCCGGCGTCATGCTCGGCGCCTGGATCCCGGCCAGTTTCGAGTGGATCGCGAGTCTCGAATACGCGCAGGTCAACCTGGTGGTGGCCGTGTTCATCTGGATCATGATTTACCCGATGATGGTCAACGTCGATTTTGCCTCGCTCAAGGATGTTGGAAAAAAGCCCAAGGGCCTGTGTATCACCCTGGTCGTCAACTGGCTGATCAAACCATTCACCATGGCGGCGCTCGGGATCCTGTTTTTCGAGCATGTTTTTGCCGGCCTGATAGAACCGGAAACAGCACGCGAATACATCGCCGGCATGATCCTGCTGGGTGTCGCTCCCTGTACGGCGATGGTGTTCGTGTGGAGTCAGTTGGTGCGCGGCGACGCCAACTATACGCTGGTGCAAGTGTCGATCAACGACATCATCATGGTGTTTGCGTTTGCGCCGCTCGCTGCATTGCTGCTCGGTGTCACCGACATCGTCGTACCCTGGGAAACCCTGTTGCTTTCGGTCGTGCTTTACGTAGTGATACCGCTGGCGGCTGGTTACGTAACGCGCAAGGTATTGGACCGGGGTGACGATCACCAGGAAATCGCCGACTTCAGCGCGCGCTTCAAGCCATTTTCAGTGATGGGCCTGCTCGCGACAGTCGTGCTGTTGTTTGGATTTCAGGCGCAAACCATCATTGATGAACCCATGGTTATCGTGCTGATCGCGATTCCGCTGATGATTCAGAGTTACGGCATTTTCGCCCTGGCCTACGGCTGGGCCTATTTGTGGCGGGTCCCCTTCGATACCGCCGCGCCGGCCGCATTGATCGGTACCTCTAATTTCTTCGAACTCGCCGTGGCCGTGGCCATCGGCCTGTTCGGTCTCAACTCGGGGGCGGCGCTGGCTACCGTGGTCGGGGTGCTGGTCGAAGTACCGGTGATGTTATCGCTGGTGGCTTTTGCTAACCGCACCAGACATCGGTTCACCTGAATCGAGCCTGTCCCGTTTGTTGTCACAACGACTATCACGCCACTGATGCAAGATCCCCGCTTGCGCGCGGCCCGACATACCGGGGCTGACATTCCAGCCGCAAAGCGGCAGGAATATCAGCTCCAGGGAAAGGGGCTGTGAGATACCGGGTGCAGCTTGCCCTCGGCATAGCGCGAATAGCGGAACGGCTCCAGTAGCGAGCTCTTGTCGCCACATAACTCTTCGGCGACCAGCTTGCCGACACCCAGCATCTTGTAGCCGTGGTTGGAATCGGCAATCAGGTAACAATTTTCACGGAAGCGGTCGAATACCGGAAAACTATCCGGGGTAAATGAACCGATACCACCCGAAGGTTCGTTCTTGTAGAACTCAAATTGACCCTCGAAACGCTTCTGACAATGCGCCAGCGCCGACGTCCACATGTGCGCAAAATCTTCGCCGACGATGAAATCGGGAGAATCGACACCGTAAGGATCGACCGCGACATCGTCCGGATCGGTCTGGATGGCGTAAGGCGCGGCACCACCCTGGATGCCACCGAAGTGGAAATCGGGTTTGTAGTAAATACCCCACATCTTATCGGTGATCAGGCTGCCGTCGTAATCCGAGTAGAGGGGTTCATTGCTATCGACGTGAATTACCGGTGGAAACCTGCCGTCGTTGGTTTTTTGCAATTCCGGATCGACACCGAGCGTGCCTTCCTGCAGCGACCAGTAAATCCACATCGGTACGTTATCGTGCATGGTGCCGTCCGCGGCCTTGATGGAAACCGTTTTGGGTAACTCGAGCATGTCCCAGACGGTTTTGGCCCAGGGACCGGCACCGATTACAACCTGGTCACAACCGATGTCGCCCTTGTCGGTCTCGACCGCCTTGATCGCGCCGCCGGCGGAATCACTCTTGAAACCGGTGACGGTGCAACCGGTGAGAATACGCACACCTTCGCCCTCGGCCTTGCCAGCGAGCGCATACATCGCCTTGGTGTTGTTGGCATAGCCGCCCCGTTTTTCATGCAAAACCGAGGTAATTCCCTTTGCCTGCCAGTCGTGGAACAAAGACTTCATGTAGTCCGCGGACTCCTTCTCACCCTCGATGAAGGTAGATTCGTAACCGATGTCCTTTTGCTGACGGGCGATGCTGGCGACATCTTCATGCATACTCTCCGGGCTGATCTGCATATAACCCACCGGGTGATAACTATAACCCTCGGGATCTGTTTCCCATACCCCGACACTGTGCGCCATCAGTTCGCGCATCGCCGGCTGGAAGTAATTGTTGCGTACCACGCCACAGGCGATGCCCGAAGCGCCCGCAGCGATGCCACCCTTGTCGACCACCAGTATGTCGCGCCCATCACCACGACCGCGCGCCTTCAATTGCTGCGCGAGATGGTATGCGGTGCTCAGGCCATGAATGCCTGCACCGATAATCAGGTACTTCACATGTGAGGGAATAGCCATCGATCAACCTGCTTTAGTTAGCGTTGTAGGTACGCGGCCGAAAAGCCGGCGGCGCAGCGTTTAGTGGCAAAAGAATATCGGAATCAACGGCAGTAGCGCAGGACAAGAACGACCAATCGAAAGACAATAACGACACGACGACAAAGCGCCGCAAGGAAAAATTTCGCTTAAGCAAGGCCCTCGACAGCCTTACGGATGCGCCTGACCGCCTCAACCACGCGGCTGCGTGGACAGCCGAAGTTCAGACGCATATGGCCCGCGTCGCCAAACTCGTGACCCGGCGACATGCCGACGCCGGCCGCTTCGAAAAATGCGGGTGGATCCTCGAGCCCCAGTGCGGACACATCGATCCAGGCCAGATAGGTCGCTTCGATCGGATCGAGCCTCAGCCCGGGGATAGTATTGATTTCCCTGACCAGGTAATCACGATTTGCGGCGAGATAGGCACACTGCTGTCGATTCCATTCGTCACCGAACTCGTAGGCCGCCTCCGCCGCCGCCAGTCCCATCAGGTTCACATGCGACACGATAAAAGGGTTGACTCTCATGCGCCGACGCAGGCTCGCATCGGCAATGATGGCAAAGGCACAACCCAGGCCGGCAAGGTTGAAAGTCTTGCTCGGCGCCATCAGGGTAATAGTGCGCCGTTCGACCTGCGAGTTCAGCGAGGCGACCGGTAAGTGCGATTTATCCGCATCCAGAATCAAATCGCAGTGCACTTCATCAGAGACCAGGATCAGATCCTGACGTTCCACGAGATCCGCCAGCCGCTCGAGCTCGTGGCGGCGGTAGAGAGCACCGCCCGGGTTTTGCGGATTGCAGAAGAAGATCAGCTGGCCACGCCGGCCAGGATTGCGTTCCAGCCAGTCGAAATCGATGAGCATGCGCCGCTCGCTGGCGCACATTGGTATCGGCTGCTTGACCATGTCGTAAAAACCCGGCGCCTTCGCAAACGGGGGATAAATCACCTGCGGCTGCAGCACCCCATCGCCCGCCTTGCTGGTGGCGCGACAGGCCAGGTAAAACGCAGAAATGACGTTCGGCAACATCACGATCCAGGCGGGGTCGACATCCCACTGGTAAAGCCGTTGCATACGTGCCACCAGCAAGTCGAGCAACTGTTGGCGCACCCGCGTATAGCCGTACACCGGATGCGTGGCGCGCCGTTGCAGGGCTTGCTGGATTTCCGGGGCAACGGCAAAATCACTGTCCGCGACCCACATCGGCAGGATATCGCGGCCGCGGTATTTCTCCCACTTGACGCTATCGCTGTCATTGCGATCAATTTCCCGGTCAAAATCAAATATCGGGGTCATTTGCTCACCGTAGCACTATGCAGACTCGGCGATCATATGTCAGGCGTCATCAGTATCCAAGCCGAGCGCTATTCTAGTTGACCTGTCGCAGCGCAATTGCGATGCTCAGGCAATGAAAAGCGAATACGACTACATCATCCTCGGCGCCGGCTCGGCCGGCTGTGTGCTTGCCAACCGCCTCAGTGAAAGTGGTGAATACAGTGTACTGGTGGTTGAAGCCGGACCGATGGATAACAAGCTGATGATCCACATCCCTGCCGGCGTGCACTCGGTGTACAAAGACCCCGGTATCAACTGGAACTACCAGTCCGAGCAGGAGCCCGATCTGACACTGCGGCAGGTGGAGTTGCCCCGTGGCAAGGTGGTGGGTGGTTCTTCGTCGATTAACGCGATGGTGTACATGCGCGGTCACCCACTCGACTACGATCGCTGGAACGCAAAACCTGGCCTTGAAGGCTGGAGCTATGCCGATTGTCTGCCCTATTTTCGCGCCGGCGAAACCGCGGAACGCGGCGAGGATGCATGGCGTGGCGGCAGTGGGCCGCTCGGGGTCGCGCGCGCAAAGCTTGAAAACCCGCTGTTCGAGGCATTCCTGCAGGCCGGTAAATCCTCCGGGCAGGGGCTTTCGCAGGATCTGAATGGCTTTCAGCCGGAGGGCGTTGCCCGCCTCGACAGCACCATCCGCGATGGCAGACGTTGCAGCGCCGCGGTCGCCCACTTGAAACCGGCCCTGGCTCGACCCAATCTGGAGCTGGTGACGCATGCGCTGGTCGAACAGGTGTTGCTCGAAAACAAGCGCGCTACCGGGGTCCGCATTCAACACCAGGGCAAGGTGCGGGTCATCCGCGCGCGGCGTGAAGTCATCGTCGCCTGCGGCGCCATCAAGTCGCCACAAGTTCTGATGCTGTCAGGCATTGGTCCCGCTGCAGAACTCGGCAAACACGGCATCACCGTTCGCCACGAGATGCAAGGCGTCGGCCAGGACCTGCAGGACCACCTCAAAATTACGTGTAGCTGGCGCTGCACCCGTCCAATCACATACCAGCACATGACACGACCCTGGAATAAATTGAAAGTCGGCCTGCGCTGGCTGCGCTCGCACGACGGTTTTGCCGCATCCAACATCTGGGAGGCTGGCGGTCTGATACGCGGCAATGAAGAAGTCGACTACCCCAACCTGCAATACCATTTTGCTCCGATCTCGGCGACCTATGTCGGCCGGCAGTTAAAGCTGTCGCGGGGATTTACACTACAGGTCGACCAACTGCGGCCGGCCAGCAAAGGCCATATCGAGCTCACCTCTGCCAACCCGGTAGACCGGCCGGCGGTTCATTTCAATTACCTGAAAGACGAACACGACCTGCGCGAGTTGGTCGAAGGTTTTCACAAAATGCAGGAGTTGATCGCGCAGCCCGCGTTCATCGCCTCGCGCGGTGAGCGCCGCGAACCTCTGCCCGAGGTAAAATCAAACAGCGACATTGAAAACTGGATTCGCGCCACCGCTTCAACCGATTTCCATCCCAGTTGCAGTTGCCGCATGGGCAACGACGACAAGGCTGTGGTCGATGCCGAGATGAAGGTGCACGGCATCGATGGACTACGCGTGGTGGACGCCTCGGTGATGCCGGATATCGTCAGTGGCAACCTGAATGCGCCGACGCAGATGATCGCCGCGCGCGCGGCTGATTTCATCCTCGGCAAACCAGCACTCGCCCCCGAGTTCGCACGCTTCCATTTCGACTAATCATGTCCCTGGCTACTTGGTCAGGACATCGGAATGATGGATAATAGTGCGCGAATTAAGCGGATGCCATCATGAAACAAAAGCTGCACAAAGAGCTCCAGGCCCTGTTCGATTTTTACCTGAAGCAACGCCAGAACCTGCCGGAAGCGTTTACCTACAAGGCCGGCGTCATCGATAAACCGAGCTTCTTCACCGTTGCCGACCTGCAGCGGCACCTGAACAATCCGCTGCTGCAACCGGAATGGCTTTACCTCAAGCAGGACGGCGTGCGCGTCGAGCTGGAAAAATTCTGCTTCTATAAAACCGTGCAGAACAAGCAGCTTAATTTTATCGACAAGGATGTGCTCAACAACGAGATCAACAAGGGAGCGGCCGTGGTGCTGGAGGGCATCGATCTGCTCGATGCCGGCATCAACGATTTCGTTGCCCGACTCGACGACTCGTTGCCCTGCGTGTTGTCGAACGCCGAAGTCTTTTTCTCACAGCAGGACAACGAAGCTTACGAGGCGCATTGCGATGCCGACGATGTGCTCGTGGTGCAACTCGCCGGCAAGAAAACCTGGAACCTGTATGCCCCGCAACAGCGCCGCTATGCCAACATCCAGAATCTCAGCGATCAGCAACTGGGACCGGTGATGCAGGAACTCACCATGCGCCCGGGCGACGCGCTATACCTGCGTGCCGGGGTACCGCATCGCTGCATCACCAATGCACCGTTCAGCCTGCACATGTCATTCGACCTGGTCGACAGCTCGCCGAGGATCATCGATGTGAATAAAGAGGCCACCAACCAGTATGCCCATGCCTGCGAATTGCCCTATGCGCCGCTCGCCGATGTTGTCGATCGCTATGTTACGATTCTTAAATCCGATCAGTTTCAGGCAGCGCTGGTCGAAGCAACCGAGTTCAAGCGCAACGAAATCCTCAATTTTCGCAAGATGGTCGGGCGCACCAGCGTGGTCAAAAGTCTCAATAAATTCAGCTAGCTCGACAAACATCTAGTTCTGCAACCAGGCCACTGGCGCGCCTATAAATGTCGCGAGGGAGCACAGGCAGTTACTGAAAAGGGCTGTTCGTCGCCGCAGATGAAGTTGGCAATCAGCTGCCCCGTTATGGGTCCGAGGGTCAGGCCCATGTGCGAATGGCCAAAGGCGAACCACAGATTTTCGTGGCGTGGCGCAGGACCGATAACCGGCAGCGTATCGGGCAGCGTCGGACGTCGCCCCATCCATGGCTCTCGCAGCAACTCTGCGGCAAGCGGAAAAGCCTCGTGCACCCGCGGGATTATGCGCGCGAGCTGGCGTGGGTCGGGCCGCGTCTCGCGGTGGGTCAGATTGGTGCCGGAGGTTACCCGCAGGCCCGCCGCCATCGGCGCCATAACATAGCTCGCATCAACATCGAAGATGGGGCGCGTAAGCTCGACACCTTCGGCTGCAGCAAAAACGGTATGATAGCCGCGCTCGATGGCCAGTGGATTGGCGTAGCCCAGCTGACCGAGCAGCCCGGGTGTCCAGGCACCCATACAGATGACCAGAGCTGGCGTCGCTTCCACGGCCTGGTCAGTGGTTAGCTCCCAACCCGCGGATGTCTCGCGCAACGACTGCACTGTGGCGCGGACGACCTCGCCGCCGGTGTCGATAAACATCTGTGCATAGCGCTTGCATAACTGTTCGGGATCGCGAATCGACAGCGACTCATCGATCAGCACCGCCTGCACGAAGATTCGTTTCAGATCGGGCTCCAGCTCATAAGCCTGTTGTGCATCCAGCAGGGTATGGCGTACCGCGCTTCGACGCATCAATTCGCGTTCGAGCTGATCGCACAAAAAGGATTCGCGGCTACGATATAGCTTGAGAATGCCACCTTGATTCAACAAGTCCTGCGCTCGAGCCTGCAGGATCCACTGTTTATGCAACTCGATCGATGCACTGGTGAGCAGGCTCATGGCTGCACCGTCGCGCAGAAAGGTTTTGCGGCGACAGCGTGACACAAACCGTAACAACCACGGCAACAACGGCAGCAGGTGCGGATAGTGCAAGCGGAAGTCATCATCCCGATTCAATAGCAGGCGATGCAGGCGCGACAGCAATGCAGGGTTGGCGAGCGGTGTGATATTGCTGTAACTCAGAATCCCGGCATTACCCGCCGAAGTTTCCTCACCCGGCCCGCGACGGTCGAGCAGCCTGACCTGGAAACCGCGCCGCTGCAATGCCAGCGCACAACTGATGCCGACGATTCCAGCGCCAAGCACGGTGACAGATTGAGTCATTGGCTCACCCGGCCTGCATTTCGCATCGCAATGCCGTACTGCGGTTCAAAGCAGGGACGGAGGGCAGCATACCCGAAGTGAATCCATCACTTGAGCATATGGATCGAACCAACCGGGCGCGGAGCAGTCCCGCTTCAGCCGTACCCTGACAGGTCAGTGCCGGGGCAGGGTTCGCGCCGACGATGACATTCATGTTTAATTCCGCCTGTGAAATCATTAGTTTACCCATTTCGTTCACACGATATTTCAAGCCCCGGGACCGGCTGCTGCAATGTGCAGGCTAGGCTTTGCGTTCGGTCGCAACCTGTGAGCGGTGGTTACGCGGCGAACTGCCGAAATGCTTGCGATAACAGGCGGTAAAATACGACTGGGTTTCAAAGCCGGTCGCAATGGAAATGTCGATAACGCTGCTATTGGTGTTGAGCAGCAATTGCTTGGCGTGCATCAGGCGCAGCGACAGGTAATACTGACTCGGTGTAAGGCCGCGATATTTGTGAAACAGGCGTTCGATCTGGCGCAACGATAACTTGCATTTGTCGGCGATCGCCGGCAGCGACAAGGGTACCTCGATATTATTTTCCATCAGGTTGATTACATCGATCAACCGGGGCGCGTTCATCGCCAGATCCATGCGATCGGCCATCTGCTGCGAATCGATCCCGGTACGGATGCGGTCATGCTGGAACTGCTGCGAAATCTGCTGCGCCAGCTGGCGACCATACTGGTTTTCAATCAGTTTCAGCATCATATCAAGCGCCGCAATTCCCCCGGAACAGGTCATTCGGCGTTCATTTATCTCATAAAGGGTGAAGGCCACCTCGAGCAGCGGATACATTTCCTTGAATACCGGAATGTTTTCCCAGTGTATGGTGCAGCGACAACCATCCAGCAATCCTGCGCGCGCCAGGATAAAACTCCCCGAACTGGCGGAGCCCAGGCTGACTTTCTGTCGATCGAGGTTTTGCAGAATTTTGAGGGTAGCACCATGATTGAAATGCTGCGCGGTGTTGGGCGCCACAATGATCAGGGATTTCAGGTCCCTGGACATGTTAAGCGGCCGGGTCGGCACGGTGATGCCGCAGGAAGCGCCCACCGGTTCGGCATCGGGGGCAAAGTATTCCCAACGATACAGGTTTTTCTCCGACAGGCGGTTGGCCGCCCGTAAAGAATCGACAACGCAACTGAATGGGATGATCGGATAACCGTCTATCAATAAGATGCCGATGGTTTCGGAATCGTTGCTTATGGCCGAACTCCTGCTTCGCTGGCGGCTTTTCAAGCCTTATTCTAACGTATTCGCCGCAAACAATAACTATCGTCTTGCGCAAACGCTGCAGGGGCTGGGCTAATCGAAAGCGAATGGCGCGGGCAAATAGTTCAGGGTCGCCCTTGGGTTAGCTCGCGATAACGGCTAAAACCATACTGGCTGATTAATCCGACTTTTCTGGATTTCGAGGACAGCTAATGAGCCAAGAAGATCGATCGACACACGGTAGGCGCGGGCGTGGACGCGGGGGGCGCGAGGAGCGCATTGCCGCGGGCAAAATCGTTACCAAAAGCGCCCCTTACGCAACGCGCAAGATCCCTTTTTTCGAGGTTCTCGACGAAGAGGGCCTGCAGATCATTGAACACAACGCGGACACGATCCTCGAAGAAATCGGTATCGAATTTCGCGATATGCCGGAGGCGCTCGACATACTCAAGCAGGGTGGTGCAGAAATCGACGGTGTTCGCGTTCGTTTCCCGCGCGGTCTGTGTCGTTCGATTATTCAGGCGTCTGCGCCTGCTGAATACACCCAGCATGCGCGCAATCCGGAGCGTAGTGTCCAGATTGGCGGCAAAAACACGGTCTTCGTGCCGGCCTATGGCAGCCCTTTTGTCTACGACATCGACAAGGGCAGGCGTTATGCAACGCTCGAGGATTTTCAGAATTTCGTAAAACTCGCCTACGTCTCGCCGAGCATGCACCATTCCGGTGGCACCATTTGCGAACCGGTCGATGTCCCGGTCAACAAGCGCCATCTCGACATGGTGTACTCACATATCAAGTATTCCGACAAGGCCTTCATGGGATCGGTCACGGCACCGGAGCGCGCGCAGGATACGGTCGAGATGATCAAGATTCTCGCCGGCGACGACTATATCGACCCGGCCACCGGCCGACCGCGCACTTACGCGACCAGCCTGATCAACGCCAATTCACCGATGACCTTCGACGATACCATGCTCGGAGCGGCCAAGGTTTATGCCGAGAACAACCAGGCCACCATCATCACGCCATTTATACTCGCCGGCGCGATGTCGCCGGTGACGGTAGCCGGCACCGCCGCGCAAACGCTGGCCGAAGCGCTCGCCGGGATGACCTTCGTGCAACTGGTCAATCCAGGCGCACCGGTTATCTTCGGCAGCTTTGCCAGCTCGATGTCAATGCAATCGGGCGCACCTACTTTCGGCACGCCGGAACCGGCACTGGTGCTATACACCATGGCCGCACTGGCGCGTCGCCTCGGTGTTCCCTTCCGCTCCGGCGGCGGCCTCTGTGGTTCCAAATTACCTGACGCACAGGCGGCTTACGAGGCAGCTGCCACGTTGATGCCGGCGGTATTGGCCGGGGTTAATTTTGTGCTGCATACCGCGGGGTGGCTGGAAGGCGGTCTCGCCATGGGTTATGAGAAATTCGTGATGGATACCGACCAGGCAGCGATGATGTCGATCCTGATGGGCGGTGTCGACCTCTCCGAAAATGGCCAGGCGATGGATGCCATTCGAGAGGTCGGACCGGGAGTTCACTTCCTTGGTTGTAATCACACGCAGAACAACTTCAAGACCGCGTTTTACCGCTCGCCGATTACCGACAACAACAGCTACGAACAGTGGCAATCGGAAGGTAGTCTCGACCATGCACAGCGTTGCAATGTGCGCTACAAGAAACTGCTCGCAGAATACGTGGCGCCGCCCATCGATCCGGCCATCGACGAAGCCCTGCTGGCCTACATACAGCAGCGCAAATCCTCCATGCCCGATTCAATGGTTTAGTAATTTGGGTGCGCAGCACCCCACCCCAAAAAAGTCATCCCCCGATGCGTCGGACCTGCGCAAGCGGGGATGACTGCCATGGATGGCAGGAATGCGGTAGGGCCGCCGGGAGCGGTCCCTGCCTCGCAAACGGCCTTCAATAGCAACAAACAAAGTGCCACAGATCGCGTCCCCCATGCAAGATTCCGATACGCCCAGGATTCGGATACGTCGGATCGCTGCTGACGCGGGAATGACCTGGCTTTGAGTGATCCCCGCGAAAACGGCCTTCCGAGGTCTCGGCATGATGAAAGTTGACAATACTTCTCCTGCTCCCGCCCACTTAAAAATATCGTGCATTGACGTAGTTTAGCGACTAGTATTCTGGCGGATTGGACCCAGGTGCAACACTCCAGCCTGCATTTCGCTACAATCGGACCTATGAGCGACGATAAATCCACGACGAAACCCGAGCACTTTGGATTTCTTCAGGTTCCCAATTATTCGATGATTGCGTTTACGTCAGCTGTCGAACCATTACGCATGGCTAATCGAAACGCTGGCAAGGACCTCTATCGGTGGAGCATTTACACCATCGATGGTTTACCCGAAAAAGCCAGTAACGGTCTCGAAATCACGCCCGACAACAGTATCGAAAATGCCAATGACGTCAGCACCTTGCTGGTCTGTGGCGGCGCCGATATCGCCGAAGCCTGGTCGCGGCAATTGCAGTTGATATTGCGGCGCATCGCCAAGCGCAACAATGTCCGGCTCGGGGCATTGTGCACCGGCAGTTACCTGCTGGCGCGTGCCGGCTTGCTGGATGGTTATAAATGCACCATTCACTGGGAAAACATTGCCAGCCTGCGCGAGGATTTTCCCGCGGTACGCGTCTGCGATGACCTGTTCCTGATCGACCGTGATCGCATTACCAGCGCTGGCGGACAGGCGTCGATGGATATGATGCTGAAATTGATCAGCGATCGACACGGCAGCAAACTGGTCACGCACATATCAGAACAATTCATGTGCGAGCGAATACGCAGTTCGGATGACCGCCAACGCATACCGTTGCACCTGGCGCTGGGATCGAATCAACCCAAGTTGACCGAGGCGGTAACCCTGATGGAAACCAATATCGAAGAACCCATTAGCCTCGATGAGTTATCCAACTATGTGGGAATTTCGCGGCGCCAGCTTGAACGCCTGTTTCAAAAACACCTGAATTGCGTGCCGACGCGCTACTACCTGAATCTGCGTCTCAATCGCGCGCGCCTGTTATTACTGCAAACCAGCAAGTCCATCGTCGATATCGCACTCGCTTGCGGCTTCATCTCGGCACCGCATTTCAGCAAATGTTATCGCGATCTATTCGGCATCCCACCGCGCGACGAACGCCGCAAGTTGCAGCAGAAATCTGCCAGCGAGGAAGCCGGTCTCAGCTAGCCTACATATTGCATTGGAACGCCGATTTGCAGCGTCAATTATCGCCCACAGCAATTTTGAGCACGGGCGAGCGCAGGAGCGGAGAAGACGAGGCTCAGGCGTAGCGGGACAAGTCAGGGCAGGAACTGCGCCCGGCTGAGTACTAACCCGTTTTTTGGTTTTACCGATAGAGTCGTCAATTCATACCGAACATGAAATGGTTTTCCCAAGGCCTGAGACCGGCCGGGGCAATATGTGGGCTAGGTACGACTGCGCCGCCGGCGCGATGATCGCCGGTTACGATCATCACCAAGGTTGATTTCTGCCTTGGGCTTGGTTGCCGGCAAGGTTACAAATTTGGCCAGTTCTTCGAAACGATCGGTCTTGTGCGGTATCGCCATGGCGTCGATAAAATACTCCTGAAATTTGGGTTCGAGCGCAGTTTCGATCTTTTCCACCTTGGGTAGAATCTCACTGATTTCACGGCGCGATGGAAAATTCAGCAACGCGATGCGAGCGCCGGTGCCGGCGGCATTGCCGACCGAACCAACCTTGTCGAGATTACAATCGGGGATCATACCAAGCACCATCGCATACTTGACATCGATATGGCTGCCAAAGGCGCCTGCCAGGCCGATGCGGTCGACTTTTTCTATGCCCATGTAATCGAGCAACAGGCGGGTTCCCGCATGCAGGGCGGCCTTGCCCAGCTGGATCGCGCGCACATCGTTCTGGGTAATTCGAATCGAACGATCACCTTCCCGAATGACATAGGAATAGGTGCGCCCGTCGACGACAATACGATCGGTTGACTTGCCAACGATCGGTCCGATGACGCCATCTTCATCGATGACACCGGATAAATACATCTCCGCGATTACTTCGATGATACCCGAACCACAAATACCACTAACACCGACGCGCGCACTCTTTTCGGCAAACTCCGGGTCATCGGACCAGACGTCGCAGCCGATGACACGAAAGCGTGGTTCCAGGGTTTCCGGATCGATGCGTACTCGCTCGATGGCGCCCGGTGCGGCGCGTTGACCCGAGCTGATTTGCGCTCCTTCGAAGGCAGGCCCGGTCGGACTCGATGCGGCCAGCAGGCGGTTACGATTGCCGAGCACGATTTCAGCATTGGTGCCGACATCGACCAGCAACACGTATTCTTCGGCGAGGTCCGGGCGCTCCGATAGAATCACCCCCGCGGTATCGGCACCGATGTGGCCTGCGATACAGGGCAAGGTGCAGACGCGGGCTTCGGCGTGTAACTCGATACCGATATCGGCGGCACGGATAACCTGCATCTGATCGGTCGTCAGCGTAAACGGCGCGGTGCCCAACGGGGTGGGATCTATGCCGAGAAACAGGTGGTGCATGATCGGGTTGGCCACCACAGTCATGTCGAGGATGTCTTCGAGCTGTATGCCGGCTTTTTTGACGGCCCGCCGGGCGAGCTGGTTAAAAGCTTCACGCACCACCTGCGTCATCGCCACATCGCCACCTTCGTTCATCATCACGTAAGATACGCGGCTCATCAAATCCTCACCAAAACGGATTTGTGGATTCATGGTGTCGGCAGTGGCGACGACCTCACCGGTTCTCAGGTTGCACAACTGTGCGGCGATCGTCGTCGAGCCGAGATCGACGGCGAGGCCGTAAGCCTCCGCCTTGACGCCTGGCCAGATTCCGATAATCTGCTGAAACTGGTAAACCGCAACGGTAATCTGGCGCTTTCCCTTGACCAACGCGGGTTGCAACAAGCGCAGTTGCGTCATCTCGCAATCCATCACCGGCAGATCAAACTCGCTGACCAGGGCCTGCTGCATGCGACGCTTGTCCGACAGAGGTGAGTGCATATCGGGCTCGGGCAGAGTGACCGTGTACAGGTGCAGTGCCGGTTGCACCTGTATATCGTAAGCGGTGATCGCCTTGGCAATATGCTGTTTGTGCTGCTGGCTTTCCTCGGGTACATCAACGACCAGGTCACCCAGAATACGTGCATTACAACCCAGTCGGCGGCCATCCTTGAGTCGATTTTTCGACTGTTGCATCAGCTCGGTCGCACTCAGTTCAGAGAGGTTTTCCAGTCTCGAAACGATACCGTGTTTGGCGAATTCGCCTTGTTGCGGCAGGACCTGGCACTTGCGACACTTGCCCTGTCCGCCACAGATGGACTCCAGGTCGACGCCGAGTCGCTGCGCCGCCTGTAGCACGGTAGTACCAATCGGCACCCGGCCACGCAGGCCAGATGGCATGAACAGCACGCTGGCCTCTTCCACGGTGGTTGTTTGCGTATCCAAAACAGCCACTAGGCAGCGGGACGGCGACGACGGCCGGCACGTCTTCCGGTACCGCGAACGATCGCCCCTTCCGCTGCCGGTTCACGAAATTGCCTGATCCAACGCCCACAGTCGGGGTCCTTGCCCAGCATAACGTCCGCGCCAAGGCTTGCCGCGACGACCTCGGCATGCAACGGATTGGTAATCGCCGAGGTCATTCCCGCCTGGATCGCCATGCTGATGAAAGCGCCGTTGAAACCATTTCGGTTGGGCAGGCCGAAACTGACATTGGACGCACCGCAGGTGGTGTTCACCTTGAGCTCGGTACGCAGCCGATGAATCAGCCTGAGCACTTCACGCCCGGCACTGTTGATCGCGCCAATCGGCATAACCAGCGGATCCACGACCACGTCACAAGCAGGAATTCCATAGTCGGCAGCACGATTTACGATCTTTTGGGCAACCTTGAAACGCACGTCGATATCTTCGGAAATGCCGGTTTCATCGTTCGAAATCGCGACCACTGCGGCTCCGTATTTCTTAACCAGCGGTAACACACGATCGAGGCTTTCATCCTCTCCGGTCACCGAATTGACCAGCGCTTTGCCCCGGTAAACCACAAGCCCGGCTTCGAGGGCATCGATAATTGAAGAATCGATACTGAGCGGCACGTCGGTCAGGCTTTGCACCAGCTGAATCGCCTCGGCCAGGATGCGCGGTTCATCCGCAAGCGGAATGCCGGCATTCACATCGAGCATGTGGGCGCCCGCCGCAACCTGCGCGAGCGCGTCGCTTTGCACGCGACTGTAATCGCCGACCTTCATTTCCTCGGCCATGATCTTGCGCCCGGTGGGATTGATGCGTTCACCAATCAACACGAAGGGGCGTTCAAAGCCGATGACTAATTCTCTGGTGGCAGAACTGACAACCGTTTCGGTCATAGCTAACTCCTCAAATTTTCTTTATATAAAATATCAAAAAACCAGTTTCAATACTGTATCAGGCATGACTGGACTGCACATCACATCCCGGATACCAGGGTACTCGACCTGCCAGCACACCCGACTGTTGAATAATTTCGCCGACCGCCGCTTCCTGGCGGTACGCCATCACGTGCACACCGCTGACGCCCTCGATCTCGCGAATCTGCTGTATCAACTCAACACATATCTTGCGGCCTTCGAGTTTTGCATCACTGGCACCTTCCAGGCGTTTGATAATGGCATCGGGAATATTGATGCCGGGGACATTGTTACGAATCCACAGCGCGGTGCGCGCCGATGCCAGCGGGCCTACGCCCGGTATCACGAAACACTGCTCGAGCAGGCCGAGATCACGCGCTTTGGCCATGAATTCCCGCAGCTGTTCGATATCGAAGATGTACTGGGTCTGGATGAACTGGGCACCCGCGGCAATTTTCTTGGCGAGCCGATACGGACGAAAATCGATGGGCGGTGCGCTGGGGTTTTCAGCCGCACCGAGAAATACCTGCGGCGCTGAGGTAATCGGACGGCCGCTCAGAAAACGCGATTCGTCGCGCATGATGCGAATGGTTTCAAGCAGCGACATACTGTCCAGATCGAATACCGGCTTGGCCTCTGGATGGTCGCCCACCTGGACGCCGTCGCCGCTCAGGCAAAGGATGTTGGATACCCCCATGGCAGCCGCGCCCAGCACATCTCCCTGGATGGCGATGCGATTCTTGTCACGACAGGAAATCTGCAGCACCGGGGAGTAGCCGACATTGGTGAGCAGTGCGCACATTGCAACACTCGACATATGGCAATGCGCGCCCGAACCGTCGGTCGCGTTCATGCCATCGACATAGCCATCGAACATCCGTGCGCGCTCGTACACGTCCTGGGCGAGTGCCGAATCCGGCGGCGCGAGTTCCGCGGTGACCACGAAATGGCCGGCGCGTAATACGCGCTCGAGCCGACCGGTTGAGCTGTGGCCTTCCAGTTGCGGCATCGGGCTGCCCGCTGACTGCTCGAAGGGTGCCATCATCGTCCGACCTCGCTTTCTCGTGTCGCCTTCTCTTCGCGTACCACGCGCAACCACGAGGAGCTGCCCTTAAGCAGGTTATTGACCGGGATCTGAACCTGGTGAATGGCTTGCGAATCGCGCATTTGCTGGCTGCCGCGCCAGGCTTCGACCCAGACGCAGCGCATTTCCGGTTTGACTTCGCAGTTACCGTCGAGGCGCACCCCGCCACAGGGGCCATTGCGGATTGATTTGGGGCAATTCATCGGACAGGACATTCCGGTCGAGCCGAGCGCACATTTCCCACACATCTGGCAATCGAACATAAAACCCTTGATGGCCTTCTCCATCACACGCACCGGCTTCTCCAGGCGACCGTAACCGAGCATCTTGAATAACGGATGCAGCCGCAGCAAAAGCGGCTCGAAACTGCGGTAAACCATATCGAGTTTACGCGAGTGGGTTACCGACCATTGACGAATCTTGTACATGCTGTCCTTCAGTTAGTGATGCCGCGGGTTTCATCAACACCGCTGGCCCGAATCAAAGTTTCCAGAATTTCCTGCGTATACTGCTCCTCAAGCTGACGCACCAGCGAGTTCGCCTGCGCACGGATGTCACCGTCGACGGCCTGGTCGACGTCATGCCAGGGTTCGAACATGGCATCTGCCTGCTTCTTCTTGAGGCGATAAGCGGCACGCTCGATGGCATGCATAAAGCGCGCCGACAGGTTGAGGCGAGTGCTGCGACGACCTTCACGGATCACGACACGCCCCGGGATATCACGCCAGTAAATGACTTTCAGCTGCGCCACATCGCCTCCTGCATGGCCGCATCGAGCTCCGGCACCATTTCACCCATGCCGGTAACCACGCGCTCGAAGCGTAGACCCAGTCGATCGGCCGCGGCCTGCGCCAACGCGGTCAATTCCGGCGAATCGGTTTGCGCCAGGTACACCAGGCGGGTGTAGTTGCCAAAATACATTTCCAGCAATTCGGGATGACGGTCGATTCCGAGTATTTCGATCACCAGGCGCTCGAAGTGCTGGGCCAGAAAATCGGTCAGGTAGAAGGTTCCGGGCTCCTCTTCCTGCATCTGCCGGTAACGATCGCGTCCCGCCAGAAAATCGTAGCAGTGGGCTCCCGGCAGGCGCTTGACCCCGCGCTCTGCAAGCACTCGATCGAGCTCGCCACTGGTGCCGCAATCGCCGTAAGCGACGAAGATGTGCTGATACTTGTCACGCGCGGCATCGATCTTGCTGGCAACCGCGGGCGCGATTTTTTCGGGACGAGCATGCAAATCAGCAGTAATCGCCTGCAAATCCATTTGCGACCACTGTCCAAGCTTCTTTATTTCATTAACTTCGCGCGCAATCGCAGCGCAGGTAATAACCAGAATGGAAGCCGAATTTATCATACCGGGTTAGCACCGACAGCCAGTTCCCGGATACCTAACGGGCGCGAAACTCAGCCACCAGCCGCTTCGCGGTATCGGCGGCCACCGCTGCATCACGGCAATAGGCATCGGCGCCAATGGCATCACCGAACTCCTGGTTGAGTGGTGCGCCACCGACCAGGATGATGTAATCATCGCGAATTCCCTGCTCTTTCATGGTATCGATGACGACTTTCATGTAGGGCATGGTAGTGGTCAGCAGAGCCGACATACCGAGGATTTCCGGCTTGTGCTCTTCGAGGGCGGCGAGGAAGTCTTCCACCGGAGTATTGATGCCGAGATCAATCACTTCAAAACCGGCGCCCTCCATCATCATACCCACCAGGTTTTTACCAATATCGTGGATATCGCCCTTGACCGTGCCGATCACCATCTTGCCGGCAGTAGGTTCGTCAGAAGCCGATAACAAGGGCTTGAGCAGCGCCATACCGGCTTTCATCGCGTTGGCAGACATCAGTACTTCAGGCACGAACAAAATACCATCGCGGAAGTCGATACCGACGATGGTCATGCCGGCGACCAATGCTTCATTGAGAATCTTGTTGGCATCCCAACCACGATCGAGGAAAATCTGCGTGCCTTCGGCCACTTCTTCCTTGAGTCCGTTGTACAGGTCATCGTGCATCTGCTCAACGAGCTCATCATCCGGCAGAGTACTCAGGTCCAGATCGTCTTCGTATTCGTCATCATCGTAATCGGTCATTCAGCAAATCCTCACACATTCACAAGTTGCCCGGAAGGGCCACCAAGACTCACCAGAATAGATTCTAAACGGCGCCAGGGCTGGCGTTGCAGCGACTCCACGTTGCCTTAAAACGACACTGGCAGTCGTCGCGATATTATTGATTCTTAATCGATTTTCTGAAATCTGCGCTCGGTACGACAAATCATGCCGGATGAAACTCGCCGTGATGTTGATCGCCAATATAAACCTGGTAATTACCGAGCCGCTTTTCGCGAATAAATCGCTCCAGCATAGAAATTATCCACGGGTTGTTAATCTCTTCCCAGGTGATGTTGTCGAACTCGTGGAAGCGCAGCTGGCGGGTTTCAATCGCATCGCTAATCGATAGCAATTCGCCCAGGTAAAACACGAATCGCTGCGCCTCATCGTGAAACACAGCGTAGATAAACGGCAAATCGACCTCGATACCGGCGCTGGCCAGTTTGCCGAGCAAACCCTCGCCACTGGCAGCGTCACCGACGGAATCCGCTGCCGGCAACAACAAACTGCCATTTTCAGGATGATGCTCGAGCAGTATCTTGCCGTTCGACTCGATGATCGCGCCGACCTGCAAATGACCGGGTGAAGACAGCATTTGCAGCATTTTTGGTGTCAGGCCGAAAGAAACGTAGGCGCCGCGACAAAATCCGAGCGGAGTGTCAGTGTTATAGGCGTATTGCCGCACTCGGCCGATGAGAATGATGTGATCACCCGCGTCGACCTGCTCATGGTGGCTGCAATCGAACCAGGCCACCACACCGTCGAGGATCGGCGAACCCTTTGCTGCGGCCCGCCAATTCAGGTTGGCAAATTTATCGGTACCAGCGGCGGCGAAACGATTCGACAACTCGCGTTGACTGCGCGCCAGAATGTTGACCGCAAAACCCTGCGAGGCAGTGAACACCTCGCAACCGAAGGCGGTCCTGGCGATACTCACCAGCAGCAACGGTGGATCGATCGATACCGAGGTAAACGAGTTGGCGGTAAAGCCACAGGGTTTACCCGCAGCATCGAGTGTCGTAACCACGGTGACGCCGGTGGCAAAATTACCGAAGGCACGGCGCAGATCGCGGCCATCGAATTCCAGTTCGTTCGTATCAGTCATTACCGGGTATTCAGGTTAATAGATCAGGGATTCCATGTCGCGAGTCTCTTTGAGCATTTCCCGGACACCGTTGTCCTGGTAGATACTACCCGCCTGATCGAGGTATTTCCGCGCCCGATCCATCGCGTAATTGGAATTGTAAAGTACCGCGATAACATCCGCCTGGCGCTGAAACATCGCCCGATCACTGCCACCGGCAAGGGTTTCACTGGACTTGATTCTGAATTTCCAGGCCTGCTCGACCTCGCCGATACGCAGGTAATGGTGGTACATCATCTGGTAATCTCGCGCCTGCGAAGCGCGAATGACATCCTTTTCGTGCTGCGCGAACAGGACGCTCATTTCGCGCTCGATATCCGCAACATCGGCAGCGCTCACCAGACTGCGATCGAGGCCGTCGAGCAATCGATGCACATGCGTCATCTGGCCGGTGGCAGCATAAAGACGAGCGGCTTCAAGGCGCGCCTGCTGAGCCTGGTAGCCGTCGTACTGCTTGTCGTGCAACGAGGCAAGCGCCTCCCAGGCATCGGCAGCTGCCCCGTAACGTCGAATCCTGAGGTTTTCATCGATCACCACGTGCAGGTTCTCGTCAACCCCCCGGTAATAGCCGCGCGCAATCGAGTTGCGCGCCTGCCACAGTTGGTCATAGGTATTGGCGGCGCGCCGTGCCAGTTCGCGCGCACGGATATTGAACTGCCCCAGTAACTGGTAAGTCCTTGCAGTGCCGAGCACATTGTCCTGTGACATAGTAAGGTACAGCGCTTCCTGCAGGTAAATTTCCGCCGCAGACAGTTCCTGCTGGTTTATTGCCACCTCACCCAATAACATCAGGGTATCGCCGAGTTTGCGCTGATCATCGCGCGCCGCCGCATCAGCGGCGACTTCCAGCAACCGCGTGCGCGCCTGCCCGTACTTTTGCTGGTGTAGCAAATCGCGAATCTGCCGATCGCGCCTGGTATCGGCGAGCTCGAGCCGGCTGATTTCACCGTCGATATCGAACGCACTGTGCTGCGCGGGGGCTTGCCAGAATTGATTGTACGACGACACGGTTTGAGTCGCCTCTTTGCCAGGCTCGACCGGGCCGTCACGCAACAGGAAAAAATGCACTGCAACCATAACCGCCAGCACCGGTACTGTGGTCACCGCATGATCGGGAATGTAGCGCTTAAAATTCACAATGCCGACCATATTACGCCGCTTGCGACCCAATGCAAGACAGCCAGGGCTTTCAATATAAGGCCGAAACGCCGCCATATCGACATAAAGCACACTCGCGGCGGCACCTGGTCATCTGCTCGATTCGACCCCTGGCCAGCAGTTAAATCGGCAGCTTGAAAATGACTTCACTTTCGATACCTGGATTCAGTCCATTTTTCAGTCTGGCAGGGGGCAATCTTACTCCTTGCGTAAAACGCATCCGGGGACCGCGTCTGCTACGACTGTGCCGGCAGAAAAATACAGTTGTGATCCAGAACAGCTCTGCCGAAATTGCACCAATAACGACTGAACCTCCATTGACATAGCGCTATAGCGCCGACTCCATCGCGTCGATGTAGAGTTGCTGGAAATGGTGCACCGCGTGCTCGGACAGTTCGCTGCGCTCGGGGTCGACGACGAAACGCCCCTGGTTGTAGCCTTTCGACTGCAGCCCCCGGTAG
>Ga0316187_10000719_pt1 | contig 27116 bp, 29 predicted proteins | sample CroRivburrow1_MG_FD_204927 | JGI IMG/M metagenome (GOLD analysis project Ga0316187, IMG submission 204927) | Coastal sediment microbial communities from Maine, United States - Cross River worm burrow 1 | ecosystem: Environmental > Aquatic > Marine > Coastal > Sediment | place: USA: Maine...
CGGGGGGCGGCTGATCAAAAGCAGAGGGGGGAGGAGGCGCCGGGGCCGGCCCGTTCTGGGGTGACTGCCCAAAGGGTGCCGACGGGGGGAGGGGAGGCAGGGGCGGCGACGGCTGACCGAACGGACCAGGGGCCGCGTGGGCGTGACCCGCCGGGGCCGGCGACAAGGGGTCGGCTGCCCGGCGCGGTGGCTGGCCCTGGGCCGACGGGGCGTCGACGATGGGTCCTGGCCTCTCCAACACCGGGGAAGCCGAGTTGAAGCTTCGGTCCTGGGCCAGACCGGGAGGTCCCGACGGGGGAGCCGGCGGCGAGGGCTGGGGAAGCCGTACGGGCTCGTAGTCATCGGTTTCGGGTCGTCGGGTCAGGAGCTCGATTCGTATCTCGGTGCCCTCAACCCCACCGAGGCGGACCGTGGTGTTGGCGCCGACCGTCCATCTGGGCGCCAGCCTGACCCCGATGGGGTCGAACGAACCGTGGGTCGAGGTGTCGGTGGCAACCCAGCTTGTGTCGATCCAGGCGAGCTCCAGGTGCTGTCGGGAGATCGACGGATCGGTCAGAACCACGGCCCCCTGTGGTGACCTGCCAATCGAGATTGGTGAGTCCTCAGGTGAAAATCTTGCCGTGCCATCCTGCCACGTGAATTCCAAATCGTGCATTCCAGCTCCGTCAGGGTTGCCCTCTTGGCCCAGTCTGGCACCTGGCGGGCGCCGGTACCGCGTCGAGGGATTTGGACAAGCACCATAATCTTAGTGGTAGCGACGGGATGGGAGGGGCGCGAGCTGGTGGTCGGGCCGGATGATGCCCGAAAGCGCGGCCAAAGCCGAGGTCGATGACCCCGGCCCGGACGCGATACTTTGAGACTGGAAAATCTAGTAGGCGGCGTTGATCTCGTGGATGTCGGCTGGTGAGATCCGAATCACTTCCCGGTTCACGGCCACCGAGATGCCTTTGGCTCCGACGGCGAGAATCGTTCCGTTCACGACACCGTTCGAAGTCACTACCTGCGAGAACCGGCCCAGCATCATTGTTGGATCCGTCGTCGTATGCATATTGTTCGCTCCTACGCTGCGCATCGTTGAGCAGCACTGCCCAATAGATTAGCGCACGGTGTCCACTGTGCGGTCGTTGGGGGAAGATCGCCCAACGAGGTTTCTATCGGACGCAGGAGTCACGGACTTGACCCTATTTGGGCGTCGTCGGCCGTCGCGGTTTCGATGCTGCGTGGTGCCACCAATCTTCGACGGCGGAGCGTAGGTCGTTCACGTCGCCGTCGTTGACGATCACATCATCGGCCACGGCGCGTCGGGCGGCATCGTCGGCCTGGTTGGCGATCCGTGCCCGGGCATCGTCGACCGCCATCGACCTCTGGGTCTGCAGCCGTTCGAGGCGCTGGGCTAGAGGGGCCTCAACCACCAGTACCTCCTGGTACTGGCCCCGGCCGAGGTCGGACTCGACCAGGATGGCCATGTCGAGCACGACGACGGTATCCGGTGGTGCGGCCTCGATGGCCAGCCTGATCTCGGTGTCAATGGCGGGATGGGTGATGGCGTTCAGATCTGCCAAGGCTTGAGCATCGTTGAACACGATGGGGCCGAGGACGCCCCGGTCGATCTGACCGGATTCCCCGACGATCTGTGGTCCGAACCGCTCAATCATGGCCTGATACGCCAATCCGCCGACCTCGGACACCTTGTGTCCCAGTTGGTCGCAGTCGACGATGGTGGCGCCGAGTTCGCTCAGCACGGCCGCCACGGTGCTTTTGCCTACGCCGATGCCGCCGGTCAACCCAACCACCCGCCTGGTCACAGGTGCCCTTTCAGGTCGCGGACCTTGACTTCCATAACCACCCGATCGGGACGGGGGGTGGGTTGGCGGTACCGGGTGGCGTATCGCTCGACCGCGACCGCGACCCGATCCGGCTCGCTGCTCACCGTGGCCTGGCCGTAGAGGGTGAGCCAGCGGCCGCCGTCGTGTTGGCAGATGGCGACCGATTGGTCCGGCTTCTGTTGAACGTTCGTCACCTTGACCGCACTTTGTCGGGTGATGATCCGGGCCAGGTTGGTTGAGGACTCATACGTAACCCCCACCGGGGTGACGTGGGGCGACCCGTCCACCCTCAGGGTGGTCAGCGTTGCCAGGTGGCGATCGTTCAGAAACTGTACGGCTTCAGGGGGCAGGGCGTCGAGATCGAACGTCATCAAGGGGAAGTTAGCAGCGATTGAAGCGAGGGCGGGATTCGTGACCAACCGCAGGTGCGATACCACGGCGCCGGGAAGGCGCGCAAAATAGGGGCGGAGTTTCCCAAACACCCATTTACACTCGATCTTGTGGATCGGCCACAAGGGTCTGTCCACATTCAAACGAAAGTAGTTTCATGCCTACAGGTACCGTGAAGTTCTTCAACGCCGAGAAGGGCTTCGGCTTTATTTCCCGTGAGGGCGCCGACGACGTGTTCGTTCATTTCTCGAACATCGTTGGTGATGGCTACAAGACGCTGGACGAGGGTCAGCATGTCGAGTTCGACGTCGCTCCTGGTCGTAAGGGGGAGGAAGCAAAAAACGTCCGTGCCCTCTGATCCTGGGTCGCGGATGAACTGAACGTCGCCCGGCTTTCGCTGGGTGGCCGGAACCGCCAGAGTCTTCTGGCGGTTTTTCCGCGCCTGGAAGTGCCTGCGGCGCTCAGCCGGCGTTCGCTTCGGCTGGGCCGAGGAGCTTGCGAACGGCATCGTCGGCCGCGATCTCGCCCTGCCCGACATAGCGATCGTGGTTGCGTTCGATGTGACGGAGTTGGTATCGGTAGTTGACCATCATGCCCAAACCCCGCTCCCATCCAGCGGCGCTGGGGTTGGCCCACCAGTTCAATTGGTGGATCCCAGCCCCATTCGAGAGATGGAAGTGGGCCACGGGGTCCAACGCCCGCAGGCCTCGCTGCCGGTTGAGCAGGTAGTCCGCCGCCAGCCGGAGGAGGATCGGGCGGGAGCGGTCGAATTCGGCGTTACCCGCCGCTGGTACCGGTCCCGAAACCAGGGTGCTGAGCACCTCCACCGCCGCCGCTGGGTCGTCCGGGCTGAGGAGCCGCTCTTCGGCCGGGCTCAGGGTGATGCTCGCCTCGGACATGGCCCGCTCCACCCAGCGCCGGAAGCCGGGTAGGGGGGACAGGGTGGCCAGCTCGCACACATTTGGCAGTTCGACCGACAGGCGTTCAGCCACCGACTTGATGAGGAAGTCGCCGAGGCTGACCCCGGCCATGCCCCGCTGGCAGTTTGAGATTGAGTAGAAGATGGCGGTGTCAGCCTCGGTGGCATCGATGCGATCAGCGCCATGATCGAGCAGAGCGGGCAACGAGGTGGCGATTCCCTTGGTTAGCGCGACCTCAACGAAGATCAGCGGCTCGTCCGGCATTGCGGGGTGGAAGAAGGCGTAGCAGCGCCTCCCAGGCCCCAGGCGCCCCTTCATGTCGTCCCATGACTCGATGGCGTGGACCGCCTCGTACTCGATCAGCTTCTCCAGGAGGGCCGCAGGCGATCGCTCCCAGGTCAAACGTTCGAGTTGGAGCAGGGCCACATCGAACCAGGAGGCCAGTATCTGTCTCAGGTCGTGATCGACGGGCGCCAGCCCCGGGGTCGAGGCCAGATGTCCGAGCAGATCCTCGCGCAGGCCAACGAGGAAGGGCAGGCCACCATCGAGGTCGGCGAAGCGGCGCAGGAGCCGTTCCCGACGCGGCTGCAGGGCTTGGCGGAGCTCGGCCTCGGCGTTGTGTCGACTCTCGGAGGTGCCTGCCCGTAACACCGTATCGATTGCCTGGTCGACGCTGTTGTCGTCGCCGTTGTAGTCGTTGGCCAGAATTTCAAAGAAACGCCGTCTGCCGGTGGTGTCCAGGGTGGAGAACGTGGTCCCGATCAGGCGGGCCTTGCGGCGGGCTGCGACTTCACCCCCGCGCACATCGATCGATTCGTCGACTAGTCGGCGCAGCTTCTTCAAGTCCTGGTCGGGGAGGTCGGGACTGACGATGGGGGCGCTCTCGCCGTCGGTGGCGACGCGCCAGCGTCGTACCGACCGGACGAGGCGTTCCAACCGGGCGGTGACCATCAGGCGCCCTGTTCAGGTCTGCGGCGGGTCAATGTCATGGCTTGATTATGTCAAGGCCGGAACCAGACCCCGAAGCTCGGAGAGGAATCTCCCCAAGCCGTTGTCGTGAGCCCCTCAGCTGCCCTTGACCGCGGTGCCCAGGTAGGGCGTCGGGTCGCCCGGTTGGGGCACGGTTGGTCGGGACCAGGACAGGATCTTGGCCAGGTTGGCTGCGATGTTGCGCCAGTGCTCCGGGCTCCAGCCATTGGCCACCTCGGCGAAGCCGTCGGATCGGATGTGGATCAGGGCGGGGAGGCGCTCCACCCCCAACGCCAGCACCGCCTCGCGGTCGGGATCGTGGAAGGTCAGGAAACGTTCGGCCCACGGCCCCAGGAACTGACGACAGCCTGGTTCGTCGGCCGTCACCAGCCAGCCAACGCGCACATCGGCCGGCGAGAAATGGTCGAGGTATCGCCCCGCCGTCTCCAGAATCCAGGCGCTCTCATGCGTATAGGGGTCGATGGCGACCAGGAGGAGGGGATACGACGTCAACCAGTCGCGCAAGGGGTATCCATCACCCCTGATCGAGTCGAGAACGAGATCGGCTTGTACTTCGGCCACGGCGGGCGAGGTTAGCGCACCCGGAGCCATTCTCCGAACCTCAGGGCACCGAACGAGACAACTTTGTCACCAGGTGCTGGGCAAACATCACCAAACTTCGCGGGCGATTGCCGGTGGTGAAGCGATCGGCAGCCAGCGTCGGGTGCTGCCGGCTGCGTGTGATCATGACCCGTTGATGCGGAACCGGTAGGGTCGAGTGGTGCATCCCATTGAGCAGCTTCGCTACGTGGCCCGGGCCAGCGGGGCCGACTCCGGGCTCCTGGTGCAGGAGGCGGCTTCCGCCCTCGGGGTGTTCAGCCATGATCCGGCTGGACTGGTCACCGCCGCCCGGCGGTTGCTGACCCGCCAGCCCGCCATTGGACCGTTGTGGTGGATGTGCAGTCGCCTGGCCACCGGAGTCGACATCTGGGCCGATGCCCGGGACGTGATCGAGGCGTTGCGTAACGACCGTACCGAACGGGAACTGGCCCACGCCCTGCCCGACGGGGCGACCGTGGTGATTATTGGCTGGCCCGACATCATCGTGGCCGCCCTGCCCCGCCGAGGCGACCTGCGGGTTCTGGTCGTCGATATCGAGGGCCAGGCCTCACCCGTCGTGCGGCGCCTGGATCGAGCCGAGGTTGAGGTCGAGGAGATCGACCCGGCCCGGATCGCGGGGGCGGTGCAGGCTGCTGATGTGGTGCTGATCGAGGCGGCGGCGGCCGGTCCAGCGGCGGCGCTGGGTGATGTGGGGAGCCTGACCGTTGCCGCAACGGCCAAGGCCTCGGGTACGCCGACCTGGCTGGTGGCAGGGGTTGGGCGTCGACTGCCGGAGCAGTACTGGCAGGCCATCGTCGAGCGGACGGTCGCCCGCGAGGAGATCCCCTGGCTGGCGGCGTTTGAAGTGGTGGCGTTCGGTTTGATTGATCGTGTGGTGACCTCCGATGGGCTGCAACTGCCCGGCGAGTTGCCCCCCACCGATGTGCCCTTCGCCTCGGAACTGCTACGCGAGCTTTCCTGAGCGGGTACTCGTCCCGCTAGCGTCGATGGTGCCGGCCCAGGCTGGCCTGAGTTCTCTGCGAGCACCCGACCATTGAGAGTTGCGATGACGAACGTTTCGAGCCCGTTCTACAACGAGGATCACGAGGCCTACCGCCAGGTTGTCCGGCAGTTCACCGAGAAGGAAATCACTCCCCACGTACACGAGTGGGACCTGGCCGGTGAGGTGCCTCGCGAGTTGTACATCAAGGCGGGGGCCATTGGTCTGTTCGGCGACGGTTTTGACGCCGAGTACGGCGGGCACGGCCAGCGTGACGCCCTGATGCGCCTGGCGCTGATGGAGGAGCTCTGCGGGTCGGGTTCGGGTGGCGTTGTCGCCGCCCTGTTCTCGAACTACATTGGCCTGCCCCCGGTGCAGCGCTTCGCCAGCGACGAGTTGAAGGCCCGCGTCATCACCCCCTGCCAGAGCGGCGAGGCCATCGCCGCCCTGGCTATCACCGAGCCCAGCGGTGGCTCCGACGTGGCCAGAATCAAAACCACGGCCCGCCGCGACGGCGACGACTACGTCGTCAACGGTGAGAAGACGTTCATCACCTCGGGCATGAGAGCCGATTTCTTCACCACCGCGGTGCGGACTGGTGGCGAGGGGGCGGCGGGCATCTCGCTGCTGCTCATTGAAGGCGACCGCCCCGGGTTGGACCGGACCAAGCTCGACAAGATGGGCTGGCTGGCCTCGGACACGGCAACGTTGTACTTCGACGATCTGCGGGTCCCGGTGTCGAACCTCATCACCGAGGAGAACGCCGGGTTCGCCGCCATCATGAACAACTTCAACGGCGAGCGGCTCGATCTCGCCGTGCAGTCAACGGCGTTCGCCCGGGTCTGCTTCAACGAGGCCCTGGCATGGGCCCGCGAACGCGAGACCTTCGGTCGGCGCCTTGCCGACCACCAGGTCATCCGCCACAAGCTGGTCGAGATGGACCGGCTGGTCAACGCCAGCCAGGCCTGGAACGAGCTGCTGTCGTGGCGCCTCAACCAGGGTGACGACCCGGTGGCCGAGATCGCCGAAGCCAAGGTGGCGGCAACCGTCACCTTCGAGCTGTGCGCCCGCGAGGCGGCCCAGATCCTGGGTGGCGCCAGCTACCTGCGGGGCGACACCGTTGAGCGGCTCTACCGCGAGGTCAGGGTGCAGGCCATCGGCGGAGGCTCGGAGGAGATCATGCGCGACCTCGCCTCCCGCCAGCTGGGTTTCTGACGTCTCGAACCTCTGAACTTCTCAACCTTCCCAGATCTCTGACCGCCTGGACTTCTGAGCCGCCGGTCCGTCTGGACCGCCTGAACCTCAGTTCTCGAAGGCGGCGAAGAGTTCCTGGAACGCCTTGACCTGTCCACCACTGGTTGAGGAGGGCACCAGGATGGGGCTGGGCACACCGGCGTCGAACCAGGCCTCGACCCCGTCACGGACCTCGCCCACCGAGCCGTAGAGGGTGCAGTCCGAGAGCCAGGCGTCGCTCATGGCGGCGAGTACACCATCGCTGTCGTTGGCCTCCAGGGCGTTTTCGACCCCCGTCATCTCCTCCTCGTAGCCCGCGTCCTTCCAGTAGTTGCGGTAGTTGGGCAGGCTCACGTAGCCCTTGAGGGTGGCCCGGTTCCTGGCCGCCCCGGCCTCGCGGTCGTCGTCGATCACGGTGGGGATCATGTTGCCGATGTAAAAGCCGTCGTCGAGGCGATCCTGGGGCACCAGGCTCAGCGAGTGGGCCATGCGCGACCGGGAGGCATTGGCCCACACTGCGCCGTCGGCGATCTCCACCGACAGTGCCACCATCTTGTCACGCAGGGTGGCCAGCGTCACCGGGGGGAGTCCGCCCATGCTCTTGGCCACCTTCTGCATGACCTCGACGTAGTTCCTGGTGTCGGCCAGGGGCTTGCCGACGTCGATACCCAGCCGGGAATGCACCGGGCCGTGGGTGACCCCGATGCCGAGCCGAAAGCGGCCCTCGGCGATCTCGTGCAGGTAGGCGGCCGAGGTGGCCAGGGCCGAGGGGTGTTGCAGGTAGATGGGCTGGATGGCGGTGCCGATCTCCAGGCGGGAGGTGACCTGGGCGATTGAAAGGCACAGGCCCATGGCATCACCGAAGCTGGGGCAGAAGATGCCGGAGAACCCCCGCTTCTCGATCTCCTGGGCCAGTTCGACGGTTGCTATCCGCCGTCCGGCGACGGCGGCCAGGGAGATGGCGGGCATGCGGGCTGGGGCCTGGGTTTCAGTCATGGCGACCAGCGTGCCCGCTGCGCGGGGCGCGGTCGAATCGGGCGGTCGGTGGCCCGTGGGGATTGTGGCCAACTCCGGGTTGGCGGGGGCAGCTTCGGCTGTGTCGGCGTCGGCCTACGTTCAGTAGAGCGGGGCCAGTTCGTTTATGGCGTCGATCACGGCTGGGGCCAGATGATCGCCCCCAGCGGGGGTGAAGTGCACACCATCGGTCCGGCGGACCTGGTTGCGGTTGCCTGCAGCATCGATCAGGTAGGCCGAGTACTCCCCGTTGTCGTCGACGGTGAGGGGCCGGGCATCGAGGAAGCTGGCGGTTGGGAAACGCTCGGCCTCCGAGGAGTAGATCTCGTTGAGCTTGGCCATCTTGTCGTTGAAGTCATGGCTGCGCATGACGGGCTGGCCGATCCAGATCACCCAGGTCGACTGGGCCGTCTGCTCCTCCAACAACCCGGCAACCTTGGCCCGGTAGGCGGCCAGCCAGGCATCGGTTCCGAACGCCTCGACCTCGGAGTCGACCACAACCGGTTGGGCGTCGTTCGCCCCCAGCATGACCACCACCAACTCGGGGCTCAGGCCTGGCTGCAGTTCCCGGATGCGGCCCGGCCAGTCGAAGAAATCAGGTCGTGACAGCCCGCTCGACACCCGGAAGTCGAGCACGGCGTCGGTCACGCCGGTGGCGGCGAGATCACGCAGCATCGAGGTTCCAACGGCGTCGAGGGTCGAATCGCCGACGATGAGGATGCGCAGGGGATCCTCGGGTGTCGGCCGGCGCAGGGCAAAGAGGCTGTCGTCCTCACCGTCTCCGCCTGAGAGGCCGTCATCGGCCCCAGGAGGTCGGGGCAGGCCGAATGGAGCCTCACCCTCGTCGGATGCCTGGGGGACGGGGGCGGCGGCTACGTCGTCCTCCCCGGCGGATCTGGTCGGTGGTACCGCGACCACCGGGCGCTTGCCGTCGGGGCCGGCCGTTGACGAGGGGGTCGTCCCTGCTCCCGTTACGCCCTGCGACCCAGCGGCTGACTCGGGGCCCGCAGGATCGGTTTCGGGCAGACGACGTCGGCTGAGGGCCCGGTTGCGGGGCTCGGGACCGGAAAGGGCAAAATCGGCGATGGTCTCCGATGGCTTCGAGCCGGTGCGATCGGCATCGCGCAGGGCGTCGAGGCCCGCTCGGGGCAACGTCAGCCCGATGGTTGACGAGAACGACTCGATCGGGCTCCAGAAGCCAACGGCGATAGTGCGGGTGAAGCCCAGTTCGCTGACCTCGGCCCGGTGCAGCATGGCCTGGGCGTTGAGCAGGGTGGAGCTGATGAGGGTGGCCGTCATCACCGCGAAAACGGCTCCCGCCGGTGAGGTGTCACGACGGGTGCGGTTGCTGGGGTCGGCGGCCCGCAGCGTCCTCAGCGGGCGTCCCGATGGGCCCCGGTCGACGCCTTCGGCCCCATCGACGCTTTCGGCCTCGTTGGGGGTTTCGGCCTCGTCCGGAGGTTTGGTGGTCGGGGGGCCGTTGCGGCTGAAGGTGATGGATCTGGTGAAGGTGTCGAGCATCAGAATCGTTTCGGGATCAGAACTGGAAGTAGATGAACGGGGACACGCCTTCGGGACCGAAGGAGTCGATGGTGACCAGGGCGAAGGCCATCAAGGCGACCTGCGTGAGCGGTTTGGCCTGGGCGAACTCGAGGCGGACCTTGGCCATGGCCTCCTCGGGCAGGAACTGGATACCGATGCTCACCGTGATCAGGGCAACGAGAACGAGGGTGATCAGGGGGGCCGGGGTCCCGCCTTGGACCAGTTGGCCCAGCAGTTCAAGGGCTCGGCTCAGGTTGTCGGCCCGGAAGAACACCCAGGACACGCAGACGATGTGGAAGGTGGCGGCCCACCGCAGCACGATGACGACTTCGGGATGCAGCCCCAGCGGTTTCCAGTGACGGGCGATGGTTCGCTCGCCAACCAGGGCCACCCCGTGGATGGCGCCCCAGATCACGAAGGTCCAGGACGCTCCGTGCCACAACCCCCCGAGGACCATGGTGGCGATGATGTTGCGGTAGGTGAAGAGACGACCACGTCGGCTCCCTCCCAACGGGATGTAGAGGTAGTCCCGCAGCCAGGTCGACAGCGAGATGTGCCAGCGGCGCCAGAAATCCTGTATCGACAGCGCCCGATAGGGGGCATTGAAGTTTTGCGGGAAGCGGAAACCGAGCAGCAGGGCACAACCAATGGCGATATCGGTGTAGCCGCTGAAGTCGGCGTAGATCTGCACGGCGTAGCCGTACATGGCCAGCAGCACCTCGCTGCGGGAATACTCGCCGGGTACGTCGAAGACCGGATCAACGAGATTGGTGGCCAGGTAGCTGCTGACCACCACCTTCTTGAACAGGCCCTGGGCAATAAGCCAGAAGGCCTCACCCGAGGGGATGGATCGCGGATCGGGTTGTCGCCGAATCTGCGACGCCATGTCGGTCGCTCTGACGATGGGTCCCGCCACTAGTTGGGGGAAGAACGAGAGGTAGAACGCAACATCGAGAAAGGGAAGGGCATCGTCGAGTTCCCGACGTTTGATGTCGACCAGGTAGCTGATGGCCTGGAACGTGAAGAACGAGATACCGATGGGGAGGGTGAGGTTGAGCAGGGGTGGGTCGACATTGAGGCCTGCCCGGTTCAGCGAGTTCGTGGCCGAGGCGATGAAGAAGTCGTAGTACTTGAAGAAGCCAAGAATGACCAGGTTGGCGACGACCCCGATCGTGAGGATGGTGGCCGTTCTCGACTCGGTCGTTCCCGCCTCGTCACTGGTGCGGGCCGCCACCAACTGCTGTGCGGTCAGGGTGTTGAGGACGATGCTGGCAACCAGGAGCACCACGAAACGAGGGTCCCAGTAACCGTAGAAGAACAGACTGAGACCCGTCATGGTCACGCGCCACGCCGTGGCTCTTGGTCTTAGCAACCAGTTGGCGAGGAAAGCGACACAGAAGAAAAGGGCGAAAGCGACTGTTGGAAACAGCAAAGCGAGTCGGTTATATCCGACCCACCTGCTGTTTCACTGAATGGCTGGTTGGTTGACTCAATTCTCCTGAGCAACGAGACTTCGGGCAATCACTTTCAGGCAAAGGGTCTCGTCGGCCCCTTCGAAGATGCTGAGTACCCGTGCATCAACAAAGTACCTACTAACAGGGTATTCCTCGGCGTAGCCCATACCGCCGTGTATCTGCATGGCCTCGCGTGTCACCCACTCGGCAACCTTGCTGGCGTAGGCTTTGACCATCGACGCTTCCATCTTTCCTTCGCCCTTGGCCATCATTCGACCAACGGAATAGGCGAACTGACGAGCAGCTTGAATCATGACGGCCATGCGGGTCAACTTGGCTTGGGTGAGTTGGTAGTCGCCAACCGGAGCACCAAACACCACCCGGTTCTCACCGTATTCCTTGGCTGCTTCATAGGCCGCCTGCATGACGCCGATGGCTCGGGCCGCGGTCTGGAGCCGACCGTTTTCGAACCCCGCCATCTGGTAGTAAAAGCCGCGGCCTGCTCCTTCCTCTTCGCCGATGAGGTTCTCCGCCGGCACCATCCAGTTGTCGAACGCCACCTCGTAGGAGTGCATGCCCCGGTAGCCGAGGGTGTCGATGGGGCGTCCCTCCATCGATCCACCTGCCTCCTGGGTTAGCTTGAATCCCTCACCCTCACCCCGCTCCTTGGGGACGATGAAGATCGAGAGCCCCCGGTGGCCCTTGCTGCGGTCGGGATCGGTCCGGGCCAGAACCATCAGCACATCGGCCCGGGCGGCGAACGTGCACCAGGTCTTCACCCCGTTGAGGAGCCAGCCGTCGTCGGTGCGGGTGGCGTTGACCTTGATGTTGGCAACGTCGGAGCCGTAGTCGGGCTCGGTAACGGCCACCGCGTTCATGATCTCACCGGTGGCCAGGCGGGGTAGCCAGGTCTGCTTCTGATCCTCGGTTCCGCCCGCTTCGAGGGCCCGGGTCAGGATCTCCGGTCGGGTGATGAGCGAGCCGGCCGCCCCCAGTGAGGCCCGGCTCAGCTCCTCGGTGGCGATGACCATGCCGTAGTAGTCCGATTCGCCGCCCCCGGCGAACCCACCGTAGGCCTCGGGGATCGACAGCCCGAACAGGCCCATGTCGGCCAGTCCCTGGATCAGGGACTCGGGGATGTCGCTGTTGTCGCGGTGGATGTGTTCGGCCAGGGGCGCCACCTGCTCGTCGGCGAACTTGCGGAAGGTGTCCTGCACCAGCTCGAAGTCATCATCGAGGTGGCGGGGGCCGTCCTGGCCCGCCAGCGAGGCCAGTACCGCCGGGTCGCGCCAGGCGGCGACGAAGGCCCGGGCCGGGTCGAGGGCGTCGGCGGTGGTGTTCCAGACCGCTTCGCGACCCCAGATCTTCGCTCCCAGGTCGGCAACGACGTCGGCAACGAAGACACAGGTCAGTTTGGCCTCCAACTCGCCCTTGGCCCCGTAGTCGAGCATGGCTCTGGCCGTTTCCACCGCCGCCGCGGCGTGGGCCAGGTCGTAGGCCAACACCTGATCGGCATCGATTGAGCCGGTCTCGGCCAGGGACCTGGTTCCGGCCCGGACGACGCCGGCCGCCGTCTCGATGGTGGCGGCAGCTTCGGAGAGATCTGGTTCGCTCATAATCGGCAGAGTAGACCGCTGACGGGCTTCGCTCACATCCGCTCCGACGCGGAGCCCGACGCGGCGGTTCCAGGTGGGCCAGACCCACACGCTACGCTGCCGGACGGTTACCCGATGACAAAGAGCTTGACGGCAATCGCCCAATGGCGGTTACCCGATGACAACAACCTGATGATGGAACCGGAGAGACAACCATGACCGTGTACGAGCGCCCCTTCGGTCGCTACCTGGAAGACTTCAAAGTGGGCGACGTCTATCGCCACTGGCCGGGCAAGACCATTACCGAGGCCGATGATCACCTGTTCAGCATGATCACGATGAACCACCATCCGCTGCACACCAACGTCTGGTTCGCCGAGCACGAGACGGTGCACGGCAAGAATGTGGTGGTCGGCAACCTGGTGTACTCCCTGGTGCTTGGCATGAGCGTGCCCGACGTCTCCGGGGCGGCCATCGCCAACCTGGAGATCGAGACCCTGCGGCACCCCAAGCCGACCTTCCATGGCGACACCATCTACGCCGAGAGCCGGGTTCTCAGCACCCGTGAGTCGTCCAAGGGCGATCGGGGCATCGTCGAGGTCGAAACCAAGGGCATCAACCAGCGGGGCGAAGAGGTGTGCTATTTCAAGCGCAAGGCGCTGGTGTGGAAGGCCGATGCCGCGCCCAAACGCCAACGGCCATACGGTGACGAGATCTGGCCCGACCAGGACTGACCACCGCCGGTGACTTCATCGCAGGACGTCGGGGTCGGTTCCGGCCCCGACGTCTGGCTCGATCAAACGCCGCTACTGGACTGGTTTGAGCACAACGGTCGGCACCTGCCATGGCGGGAAACCCGGGATCCGTGGTCGGTGATGGTGGCCGAACTCATGCTGCAGCAGACCCAGGTGGGGCGGGTGGTCGAACGCTGGCCCCAGTTCCTCGATCGTTTCCCAACGGTGACCGCCTGCGCCCTGGCCACCACCGGAGGGGTGATCGATGCCTGGTCCGGCCTGGGCTACAATCGGCGGGCGGTGGCCCTGCACCGCAGCGCACAGCAGATGGTGGATCGCCACGCCGCCCAGGTGCCAACTGCTCTCGACGACCTGCTGGCCCTGCCCGGTATCGGCCCCTATACCGCCCGGGCGGTCCGGGTGTTCGCCCATGAACTCGACGATGGCGTGGTTGACACCAACGTGGCACGGATCCTGGCCCGGGTGGTTGGCCGGAGCCTGAAACCGGCGGAGGTGCAGCGCCTGGCGTCCGAGGCGGTGCCCACCGATGACGGCTGGCGTTGGAACCAGGCTCTGCTCGATGTGGGAGCCGCCCATTGTCGGGCCCGTACGCCGCGTTGCGGCGGCTGTCCGTTCACCACCCGCTGCCGCTGGTACGCCAGCGGCAGCATCGAGCCCGACCCGGCGGTTGGCTCGGCCCGGGTCTCGTCGACCCAGAGCCGGTTCGAGGGGTCGGACCGGCAGGGGAGAGGGCGGTTGGTGGCGGCCCTGTGTCATGGATCGGTTGGCGAGGAGGATCTGGCCGCCGTCATGGGCTGGCCCGGCGATCCCGTGCGCGCCCGACGCATCGCCGCCTCGTTGGTTGACGACGGCCTGGCCCGCATCCAGGGGTCGCGCTGGATGTTGCCCTAGCGCACCCATGGGTGGGCGCACCAGGACAACAACGGCTTCAGCCCTGGGTGAGTTTCTCCAGCAGGGCTTCGATGGCCTTGTCGGCGATGGTTGCCATCTCGTCGTCGGTCCGATCCTGGATCGGGTGCTCAACGAAGTGGCGGGCCGGTTGGAACCCGATGGCGGCACCCTGGGATTGGGCGGCGTCGACAAAGACCTCACTGGCTACGAATACCCCGGGGACGCCACGGCGCTCGAGGTCGGCGATGTCGTGCACACTGCACGACGTGCAACTGCCTCAATCGGCCAGGGCTTCGATTACCGCGTCGCAGTTGGTGGCGATCTCGTGACGCAGATCGACTGGAGCGGGCTTGGCGAAGGTGGGCTTGGCGTAGCGCGACACCTGGGCCCCCATTTCAACCAGTCGTTCCTCCAGCCGGTCGAGGAACTTGTTTCCTCTCGGCTTGGATATGTCGAGCAAACCAATCATTAGTCCTTCGACCGATGCCGGGCGAGGCACAGTTTCGATGGACTGAGCTGACTTGCCAGCGGTCGGGTCCAGTACAACCGTCATGTGGCAGCTCCTTTCAATGGAGAACATTTGATGAGGTAACAGGCGGTGATCATTGGCGTCGTGGGGTCCATCAGCCGATACCGGTGATAGCGCGGGTAACGGGGGTGCTCCCCATCTGCCCTCCCACCCAACCGCCGAGAACGGCGGAGAACAGGCCGGCATCGCCGCCGGCGTGAACAATGTGCAGACCGCCCGGGCGGAACTTGGGCACGGTGGTGCCCGCCATCTCCGCCGGTAGTCCCTCGTCGATACCGCCGACGCCCCGCAGCAGTTGATCGGTGTCGAAAACCAGCAACTCGTCGAGTTCGGCCCGCAGGCGGGCCTTGTCCCACCCGGCCTGGGAGAAGAGCCTGCCGTGTTCAGGGCCGACAATGAGCATGGCGTCGAACCCGATCACCAGTTTCGGGTGGAATGTTGTGGCCAACACCCCGGCCATCGACCGGGCCAGGGACTCCGGTGTGCGTGACAGCTGATCGACGATGGCCGTTGGGCCTTGACCGGCGTACAGAGTGACGGCATCGGTGCCTGGCGCGAGGCCCCGCTCGGTGGCCAGGGGCTCAAAGGGGGAGTCTGCCTCCCGCTCGGCAAAGCTCAGCCCGATCTTGCTCGGGGCACCCATGAGGGCCATGTCGATGCCGCCGGCGCTGCCACCACCGTTGCCGCTCAGGTTGCGTGGGGGGCGGCCCCCACCGATGTTGCGGACCACGAGTTGCAGGGCACGACCGATGGTCAGGTTCGCTCGATTGCCCTGGCCGAGCACGTTGTTGCCGCTGTTCATCCCAATGCGGGAGGCGATTGGCCCGTTGACGATGACGATGGGGCCGGAGAAGAAGGTGGTGGCGATCAGCCCGTGCATGTTGAATTCGTCGGTGCAGGCGGCCTCGACGGCGGCCAGCACAACCGGGAGGTACTCAGGCTTGCATCCGGCCAACACCGCATTGATGGCGACCTGCTCAACGCTGACCTCGGCCAGGTCGGGAGCGACGGTGGCGACGATCTCATCGGGGGCTCGGGTCGTGCCGTCCAACATGCGCAGCACACGCGCCTCGGTGGGAGGCACCACGGGAAGGCCATCGGACCAGCCGCGGTCGAAGGCGGCCTCGATGTCGTCTTCGAGTTCGGCCAGCTCGATGCGGCGACTACGTAGCTTGGAGCCGCTGAAACGAACGGTGAGCTCATCGACCCGGGAGGGATCGACCGACAGTGAACCACACCCGGGGCGCTGTTCCGGCAGGTCGGGGCCGAGAGCCTCGTGCCCGGTGAAGGTCTCCCACTGTTGTCGTGACCAGCCGACGATGCGCTCGTTCTCCTGTCCCTGGTCGACCTTGATCAGGGTGGGCACGGTTTCGATCTCGTGAAACCAGGACACCTCAAGGGCGGTGTCGTCGATGACGGTGGCTGCCCCTGGGGGAAACTGAGGATCGTCCTGGGTGAAGACGGTGAGCTCAAGGCCGCGTTGGGCCAGGTCATCGAGAACGGGAGCTACCAGCTCACAAGTTGGGCAGTCGCGTTTGACCACGGCGACGACACCATCGGGGAGTGGTTGCTTGACAGCCGGCATGTACGACCTTTCCTCGCGGACGATCCGGATGTTCCAGCTTCGTTCACTTGGAGGTCACATTGCAACTACTGCCGAACCTGGCCCGGCGTCGGGATGGCTGAGACAGTATTCACATCTTGGACACCGTGCCGAGGTCACGTACTAGCCTTCGGCAACTCACTTTTCCGGTTGTTGCGAGTCTGGGAATTTTGACAAGGGGCCAAGGGAGGAGCCGCAATGGGCAACCTGTTGGGTGTGAAGCCGTGTTGAGGGTGACGTTCTATGGCGTACGGGGATCAACCCCGTGTTCGGGCGAGACCGTGGTGGAGTTCGGGGGTAATACCGCTTGTGTGCTGGTCGAGATCGAGGGTGAGCCGCCGTTGATCCTCGACCTGGGTACCGGTCTGGCCTACCTCGGTCGGGATCTGATGGCCCGGGTGCCATCGCCGGGGGTTGCTGCTGCGCCCTTTCGGGGCACGGCGCTACTGAGCCACCTGCACTGGGACCACATCCAGGGATTGCCGTTCTTCAGGCCTCTCCTGACCGATGGAGCCCAGCTTGACATCTACGGCCCGTGTCAGCCGGAGAGCTCCATCGCCCAGGAGATGGCCAGCTTCATTCGCCCGCCGGTGTTTCCCGTGTCACTCGCCGACCTGCCGGGGACGGTGGTCTACAACGACGTCGGCAACGAGAAGTTCACCATCGGTTCGGCCACCGTCACCTCGTTCTCGGTTCCCCACGTTGGCCCGACCAACGGTTACCGGGTCGACAGTGCGACCGGCTCGCTGGCGTTCGTCTGTGATCATCAGCAGCCCCGTGACGGCTCTCTGATCGTTCCGCCCCACATCGTCGAGGCCTGTCGGGGCATCGATGTTTTGATCCACGACTCGCAATACGATCACGAGGAATTCGCGATCAAGTGCGATTGGGGTCACTGCACTGCGGAGTTCGCCCTCGAACTGGCCCGGCTGAGTGGAGCAGGGCGGCTCGTGCTGTTTCACCACGACCCCGCCCACGGCGACGACTGGATTCGGCGTGAGCTGGCCCGCGTGCGGGTGCTGGCCGGGCCCGACATCGAGGTCATGGCCGCAGCCGAGGGGATGACGCTGCGTTCGGGATGACGGTGCGCTGAGGGTGATTTGCCGGGGTGTTGTCGGTTAGGCTCCGCCGAGCCGTGACCAGGCCGTGACCAAGGGAACGGTCGACGACGAACGAAGGGTTAGCCATGAGTGAGAACAGCAGTGACGATCCGGTCATTGATCCTGGTGAATTCCGCAATGTCCTGGGTCATTTCCCAACCGGGGTCACGGTGGTGACCGCCGACGGGCCCGACCGTCCAGTCGGGGTTGCCATTGGATCGTTCGTGTCCATCTCCCTGGATCCGCCACTCGTGGGGTTCTTTCTCGGCACCGAGTCCGGGAGCTGGCCGGCAATGGAGGCGTCCGGCCACTTCTGCGTGAACATCCTGCGGGCTGACCAGCAGGAGTTGTGTGGCGTGATGGCATCGCGGGCTGAGGACAAGTTCGCCGAGGTCGAGACCAACTCGGCCCCTGGCAGTGGCGCCCCCGTTCTGCCGGGAAACCACGCCACCATCGACTGCCGGATCGAGCAGGTCGTACCGACCGGCGACCACAATCTCATCATTGGCCGGGTGCTCAGCCTTGACGCCGAGCCTGAGGGTGATGCAGGTCCGATGGTCTTTTTCAAGGGGCAATACGGATCGTTCACCCCCTGAAGACTTGCCCTCGCCGTTGAGCCCCCAACGTGGTTTCATTGTCACTGCGAGTGAGGTTGGGCTGGAGGACAGGTGGTCGGTGGTGCGAGTTGGGGTTTCTCCATGGTGGGCTTCGGTGACCATCGTGGTCATGGGTGCGCTGATCTGGCTGACCCCGTCGGGGGTCTATCTTCTGGGATTCCTCGGAGTGGTGATTCTGAGTCACGAAGCGGGTCACCTGGTCGTGGCCCGGGCCTCGGGTATGAAACCGACGGCGTTCTTCTGGGGCTTCGGCCCGGAGATCGTTGCCGTTGAGCACCGGGGCTGTCGGTACGGGCTGAAGATGCTGTTTCTCGGTGGCTACGTCAAGCTCGAGGGCATGACGCCGTCGTCGGAGCTGCCGCCGGGCTTCGCCGAGGCCGGGGCCTACCGGGCCGCCGGTCCGTGGAAGCGCCTGGCCACCATTTTGGCCGGGCCAGGGGTGAACCTGGTCATGGCGGCCGGTGCCTTTGCCGCTGCCGCCCTGATCGAGGGCCGCTCCCCTGGTGGGGCAGTGCTGGCTGGTGTTGATGACGTGTGGTTCGTGTTCGCGGCCACGGCTGACGCCCTCTGGGTATGGGTCTCGAACATCGGCAGCTATCTGGCCGCCGTCGTCGACTCATCGGGAACCACGACGGCCCCGGTTCGCTTCATGTCACCGGTGGCACAGGCCGAGGTGAGCCGGGTTGCGGTGGAGGGTGGGGTGGTGGTCAGTCTGCGCTGGTTCGGGGTGTTGTCGTGCGCCGTGGGTGCGGTCAACCTTCTACCCCTCCCACCCCTTGACGGGTCCCACGCCGTGGTGGCGGGAGCCGAGGGGGTCATCGCCCGGGTGCGGCCGGGTCATGCCCGACGGTCCGGCCGCGCCTGGTTGGATGTCCGTCGCCTGGTGCCGCTGGCGTACGTGACCCTGACCGTTCTCGTGTTCCTGTCGGCCACGGCGCTGATCATGGATCTGCGGACCGTGAGCTGATGCGGAAGTGGTGCGGGTCGAGGGAGTAAGGTCTCTGGCCATGCCAATCTACGCTCTGGGCGACCGTGAACCGGAGATCCACCCCACCGCCTACATCCATCCCGATGCCGTGGTTATCGGCGATGTGGTGATCGGCGAGCAGTCCTCGGTTTGGCCCTCGGCCGTGCTGCGGGCCGACGAGGGCCGGATAGTCATCGGTGCCCGTACCTCGGTTCAGGATGGTTCGGTGCTGCACGTCACCGATGTGCTCGACACCATCGTCGGCGACGACTGCGTCATCGGGCACATCGTGCACCTGGAGGGCTGCACAATCCACGATGGTTCGCTGGTTGGCAATGGGGCGGTGGTACTGCACCGGGCCGTGGTGCACAGCTGTGCCATCGTTGGCTCCAACGCCGTGGTCATCAACGACATGGAGGTGCCGTCGAAGGCCATGGCCCTGGGTGTCCCGGCCAAGCTTCGCCATGACACCGTCACCCTCGACATGATCAGTCATGGGGTTGAGAAGTACCTGCGGCGTGGCCGGATCTACCGTGAGGGCCTGCGCCGCATCGAACGCTGATCGGCCTGGGGTGCCCGGCCCCGGCGCTAGTTGTTACTATCTGCGTAGGAGAAATCTTCTCCGCCGGCTGCTGAGTGGTCGGAGGGACCCGGAAGTCCAACGATGACCGTCACCCCCGATAATCGTGATCCTGGTCGCTACAAGCTGGGCTGGCGTGACGTCGAGAAAGACGTCCGTAAACCCAAGCGGGGCCTCAACGAGAAGATCGTCCGCGAGATGTCGTGGATGAAGAGCGAGCCCGACTGGATGCTGCAGAAGCGGCTCAAGTCGTTGCGTCACTTCGAGCGGCGGCCCATGCCCAGTTGGGGTGGCGACATGTCAGAGATCTTCGTTGACGGCATCTTCTACTACACCAAGCCGACCGCTGGTCACGTCAACGACTGGGAGGACCTGCCCGACGCCATCAGGGACACCTACAAGAAGCTGGGTATCCCCGAGGCCGAGCGTAGGTACCTGGCCGGCGTCACCGCCCAGCACGAGTCCGAGGTCGTCTTCCACCGCAACCGGGAGGGCCTCGAACAGCAGGGTGTCATCTTCACCGATATGGACACCGCCCTGCGGGAGTACCCGGAGTTGGTCAAGCAGTACTTTGGCAAGATCATCCCCATGAACGACAACAAGTTCTCCGCCCTCAACACCTCGGTGTGGTCGGGTGGCTCGTTCATCTACGTGCCGCCCGGGGTTGAGATTGAGATGCCGCTCCAGGCCGACTTCGGTATCAACGCCGAGAACATGGGTCAGTTCGAGCGGACCCTGATCATCGCCGACCAAGGCTCCAAGGTTCACTACATCGAGGGTTGCTCGGCTCCGGTGTACACCTCGGACCCACTGCACTCGGCCGTGGTGGAGATCGTGGTCAAGCCCAGCGCCCACGTGACCTGCACCACCATCCAGAACTGGTCGCACAACGTTTTCAACCTGGTGACCAAGCGGGCCCGGGTCGAGGCCGAGGGGCACATGGAATGGATCGACGGCGATATTGGTAGCCGTCTCACCATGAAGTACCCGGCCGTGTGGTTGGTTGGCCCCAAGGCAACCGGAGAGGTGCTCTCCATGGCCTACGCCGGCAAACATCAGCACCAGGACACCGGGGCCAAGATGGTCCATGCCGCGCCGGAGACCACCTCGAAGGTCGTCTCGAAGTCGATCTCCAAAGACGGTGGCCGTTCCAGCCACCGAAGGCTGATCCGGGTGGAGGACGGCGCCTGCGGCTGCAAGAGCCATGTCCAGTGCGATGCCCTGATCCTCGACGACGACTCCATCAGCGACACCTGTCCCTACCTGGAGATCGGCACCCAGGACGCCGAGGTCGGCCACGAGGCCACGGTTTCCAGGGTGGCCGACGAGCAGCTGTTCTACCTGATGAGTCGGGGCCTCTCCGAGGAGCAGGCCATCGGTATGGTGGTCAACGGCTTCACCGAGCCGGTGACCCGCGCCCTGCCCATGGAATACGCCGTCGAGTGGAGCCGCCTCGTCGAACTGCAGATGGAAGGCTCCGTCGGCTGATCGGGCCTTAGCCTGGGTGCGATGTCCATCGTGAAGATCAACGCCCTGTCCATCCCTCCCCAAGCGGGGGAGGAGGTGGTGAAACGCTTTGCTGCCCGGACCGGGGAGCTGTCCGCCGTCGCCGGGTTTGAGGGTTTTGAGCTGCTGCGGCCAACCGGTGAGGTCGAGGAACGCTGGTTCGTCTACACCCGTTGGGCCGACGAGGCCAGCTACGAGGCCTGGCGCACCAGCGAGACCTTCGCCCGGGGCCACGCCGGCGGCCCTCCCCAAGGCGACGGTGGCGGCCATCCCCAGGGCGGCCACGGTGGCCAGGACGGCGCCGAAGCCTCGGGTCCATCGCCACTGTCCAGCGGGGCGACCTTGCTGGAGTTCGATGTCACGCTCTCGGCGGCGCCCCCGGGCGCTACTGCCTGAGTGTTACCGCCTGAGTGTTACCGCCTGAGGGTTGCTGCCTGCGGGGTCGGGCCCTCAGGCCTTGAGTCCTGACGCCGGATACCTCCGGGCGTCGCCGCCCAACCAATGGTTGGGTGGCGACCCCGGAAACCGGTCTGACCTTGGTCAGTCGTCCTGGTCGTTACCAGGCACCTTGTCGGCCAGATCGTCGACCGTGTCGGCGATGCCGCTTACCTTGTCTCCCAGGTCGCCCGGAAGTTTGTCAGCATGTTCCTTGGCTATCTCGGCGACATCTTCTGCCTTGTCGGCCAGGTCCTTGGCTTTGTCAAAGATTCCCATTGGAGTCATCTCCTGTAGTTGGGGAACAACCATCATAGTTTCATGACGAACTGGTAACGGTGGGAACCTGGGTCGTTTGCCCTGCGTCAGAGCTGCCATGGGACCACACATGAAGAAGTTGATGGCGGTCGTGTTGGCGCTCGCCTTGTTGGCGGCGGCCTGCGGTAGCAGCGACGATGACGAAACTGCTGGCAATGATGCCGACGCTGAAGAGGGGTCGTCGACAGAGGCGGATGCCGACGCCGACGCTGCGTTCGCCGACGGCGCCTCCACCACGCGGGCGCAGTCCAGCGGCGACGATGAGGCCATGGAAGAAGAGTTCGACGCTGCGGAGGCCGACGAGGATGGTGGGGCGCGCTCGGAGGCCGCCGCCGATTCGGCGGCCTCCGCTCCGGTCGAGGGCGACAGTGGGGGATTCTTTGCCTCCGACGACGAGTCCTCCGGACCCGACGGTGAAGCGGGCAAGGACCAGGACAACACCTTCGCCGACTACGGCATCCGACCCTTCGTCAGCACCTCGGCCGACCCGCTGTCGACCTTCGCCCTCGATGTCGACACCGCCAGCTACTCCATCGCTCGCCGTTGGGTCGACGAAGGCTCGCTGCCCCCGGCCGAGTCGGTGCGCTTGGAGGAGTTCGTGAACAGCTTCGACTACGACTACCGGTCGCCGAACAAGGGTCTGGCCGTGGTGGCCGACTCCGGACCGTCACCGTTCGACAACGACAACGTGATGGTTCGTCTCGGGGTGCAGGCCGAGCAGGTCGGTTTTGACGAGCGGCCGACGGCATCACTGACCTTCGTCGTCGACACCTCGGGATCGATGGATCGGGGGGATCGTATGGGGCTGGTGAAGACGGCTCTCGAACGTCTGGTGGTCGAACTCGACGACCGGGACCAGGTGGCCATCGTCACCTACAGCGACAACGCCCAGGTTCTGCTCCCCCCAACCTCGATCAGCAATCGTGACGTGATCCTCGACGCCATCAACAATCTGCGAACGACCGGCTCGACCAACCTCGAAGCCGGGCTGCAGCGGGGTTACGACCTGGCATCGGAGTCCTTCGTCAACGGTGGCATCAACCGGGTCATCCTGGCCTCTGACGGTGTGGCCAACGTGGGCCTCGTCGATCCCGACGGCCTGGTTTCGCTGATCAGGGGTGACGCCGACCGCGGCATCCAACTGGTCACCGTTGGTGTCGGTATGGGCAACTTCAACGATGTGACCATGGAACGCCTGGCCGATGACGGCGACGGGTTCTACGCCTATGTCGACACCTCGGCCGAAGCCGAGAAGCTGTTCAGCGACGATCTCGTCTCCACCCTGCTCACCGTGGCCATCGACGGCAAGATCCAGGTCGAGTTCGATCCGGGTGCGGTGGCCGAGTACCGGCTGCTGGGTTTTGAGAATCGGGCCGTGCTCGATGACGACTTCCGCAATGACGCCGTCGATGCCGGTGAACTGGGGGCGGGCCACCAGGTGACCGCCCTCTACGAGCTAACGCTGCACAACGGCGTCGGAGCACGTGATCGCCTGGGAACGGCCCAGCTGCGCTGGCAGGACCCCGATTCGGGCTCGGTGGTTGAGACCAGGCTGGAGCTGTCGGGAGCCATCCTCGAAAACAACTGGGACAACACCGCCGATGACTTCAAGCTGGCCGTCACCGTTGCCGCCCTGGCCGAGTTGCTGCGGGATAGCCCCCACATCGGCGATCTGACTCTGGACCAGGTGGTGGCCGAGGCCTCGTCGTTGTCGGGTGGCAACGGGGCGGCGCTGGAACTGGCCCGCCTGGTGGAACGGATCAAGGAGCTCTCCTAAGCGCTTGGGGTTTGAATCGCCGATCCCCTTGAGTCGGGCCCGTTATGTGCCGAAAAGGTATCCATGGCGGTGTCGACCAATGAGATTACTGACGGCATCGACCGGTCGCAGCTGGTGCCAGGGGCACACCTCAGTGGGGTCGACCTGACCGGGGTCGACCTCAGCGGGCTCGACTTGAGCGGGGCTGATCTCTCCCAGGCCACCCTGCGCGACGTGCGGGCCGTGAAGACGTGTCTGAAGGGGGCCAACCTCCACAGGGCCGATCTCGTCGGGGCGCAATTCCTCGACGCTGATCTGAGCGATGCCGATCTGTCGCATGCAGTGGCCACCGGGGCCGGGCTCGGTGGCTGCGGCCTCGAGGGCGCCTCGTTGTTCGGGGCCGACATCAAGAACACCACGCTTAGCCATGCCTCGCTGAAGGGGGCCGATCTGCGAATGGTGAAGGCCAACGGCGCCCGCTTCCGTAACAGCGATCTCACCGGAACCGATGTCAGCCGGGCCGATTTCTCCAACACCGACATGGCAGGCGCCAACCTGGCCAAGGCCACCCTGCACGAGACCGATCTTCATGAGGCGGCCCTGGGTGGGATCGTCGGCTTCGAGACCACCGACTGGGTCGGCTGCAACGTTACCCACGCCGACTTCACCGGCGCCTACCTGGCCCGGCGGGTCGTGATCGATCAGAACTACCTGCACGAGTTTCGCAGCCAGAGCAAATGGCACGAGTGGCTCTACCGGATCTGGTGGGTGACGTCCGACTGTGGTCGGAGCTACAGCCGCTGGGGTTTGTGGACCCTGGCCTTCGCCCTGCTGTTCACCGGGCTGTATGAGCTGGTCGCCATCGACTACGGCGACTACCCCACGCCACTATCTTCGCTCTACTACTCGATCGTGACGTTGACCACGCTTGGGTACGGCGATGTGCTACCGGCCTCCCAGACGGCCCAGGTCGTGGTGATGCTGCAGGTCGTCATCGGTTACGTGATGCTCGGCGGCCTGCTCAGCATCTTCTCATCCAAGATGTCCAGGAGAGGTGATTGATGTTCTTGCGCCGCCGCAGCAAAGATCGGCTGGCAGCTGTTGAGGAATTGCTCGAAGGCTATGAGCTGCCGTCGTTCCCCCAGGTGATTACCGATGCCATGGGGCGGCTCAGCGATCCTGATGTCTCCATGAGCGAACTGGTCCGCGTGCTGGAACTTGATCCTGGAATCTCGGTCAAGCTGCTGCAGATGGCAAACTCGGCCGCCATGGGCCTGCGAAACCCGGTCGACAACCTGGCCCAGGTGGTGACGATCCTCGGTCGCAACCAGGTCGAATCCATCCTCATCAGCACCGCGGTGCGGGCCTCGGTGCCCAAACCCCGATCACCCATCCTCGACGCGGCCCGGTTCTGGCGGGCGGCGGCCAGTCGGGCCGTGGTGGCGTCGGGCATCAGCGCCGTGATCGACCACAAACGTCGCTCCGAGGCCTTCACCGGCGCCTTTTTGCAGGATATGGCGATACCGGTGCTGGTCGACAACGTCGACGGCTATGACGTGCTGCTGAAACGCTGGTACGACGGCGATGTCGACGTCGCCGGCCTGGCCGAGGCGGAGAACGAGGAGTTCGGCTGGGACCATGCCCTGGTTGGCTCCCGAATGGGAGCCAAGTGGCAGTTCCCCGATTCGCTACTCAACGCCGTGGCCCATCACCACGACCACGACGATCCCGACGGCATGGTCGGCGTTCAGATCGTTTCAGGCTGGCACGAGATCGATGAAGAGGCCAGCCGGAACATGGTCCTGGAGCGGGCGACGCTTGCCCCTGAACTCCAGGAGGTCGATGTCGAGATGGTGGTCGACGAGGCCCTGGATCGCGTTGGAGAGGTCTCGGCACTGTTCTCCTGACGTTGCGGGTTCCCGCGAACCCGCAACGTCAGGAGGTGTTTTCCGGGAACCAACTCCTGGGCCGGGCGACCACGTGCCCGGACGCGAGCGATGGCACAATGGACCAATGGCCATGCGGCAGGATTGCAAGCACTTTCAAAGCCGGACCTATCCCAGCGGCGACACGATGCGCAAGTGCGCCCTCGATCAGGCGCCCGAAGCACCGTGGAACTGTCCTCAGGACTGCCCCGCATTCGAACGTCGCATGGCGGACGTGAATTGGCGCCACGGCACGTTGGTGACACCAGCGACACCGGAAACCCCGGTGAGCGTTGGCAGCGACACTTCGGTCGGTGACCTGCTCGACGCCGCTGAGGACATCATCAACGAAGCCGGAAGCCGGGTGCGCGATGAGGTCGACACCGAGCTGCGGGAGCGGTCCCGTAAGCGCAGGTGGTGGCCGTTCGGTCGGTGATGTCGACGTGCCGACGCCCTTGATCCCTTCGCCTGAGGCGAACGGTCAAGCGTCGGCCTGATCCCGGCGTGGCCACGAAGACGACACCCAAAACCAACATCGACCAGGTCGCCGCCACGACCCAGCCGATGTACTTGTCCCCCTGGTACCCCCCATGGTTCCCACCATGATGTGTCGCCGTGATGGTGGTTAGCCAGCGGCGCTTCACCCCGCAGTCGAAACGCCGGGCGGCGTGCTTTGTCCGGGCGCAGCCAGATACTGGGTCAGGGTGGAGAGATCTCGCCGTAGTTGTTGCACCAGCACGGCCGAAACGTAGCGGATGTCGCTGATCATCTCCCCGATCAGCTCGCACAACAATGTTGTCGGGGCAACATTGTAGAGGTCAAGGAGGGCGTCAACACACTGTTCCTGGGACACCAACAGCTGACCGTCAAGCATCTCGGCCATGGCGTCGAGCTCCTGGTCAAAACGGTTGCGGTTGTTGGTGGTGCGCTGGCGGGCGGCGGGCGGGGTAAGGGTCATTGTCTCCACAGGACTCTTGACGTGCCCGGAGTCACCTTGATACGAGTTTCTGGGGATTATTGCCTGAACGCTCTGGGCGAGATGGTTCAGTAGGTGAGCAGGTCTGCCGACCGCAGATAGTGGTGCTCGTTGAGCGACTCGATAACCCGTCGGCCGTTGCCAAATCGGATGCGATGGACCGAGGCATGGGCCGGCCGGTAGACGAAGTCGATCTCCAGGCCGAGGATCTGGGCCACGACGACGTTGATGACACCGGCGTGGCAGGCCACGACCACCGTCTCCCCTGGGTGTTCGGCCATGATGCCCTCAATCGAGTAGCCGATGCGACGGCGGAAGTCGAGTGAGGTCTCACTGTAGGGATAGGCGTCCCACTGCAGCGATTGAACGAAGCGCCCGCGGATACCGCCCAGCGCCTGTTCCCCCAAGGTGTCCACCGCCCGCTTGTCCGGCGGGAGGTGCTCGAACATGCGGACCTCTTCGAGCTCCTCAACGACGTTGACCCCAAGCTCGTGGTGGCCGGCCACGGCATGGCCGGTGTCGTTGGCCCGCAGCAGATGCGAACTGTAGATCGTGGATGCCGGTTCGTCGGCCAGGTAGGCGCCAACGGCCTTGGCCTGGCTACGCCCCAGCTCA
>Ga0316187_10000720_pt1 | contig 27079 bp, 21 predicted proteins | sample CroRivburrow1_MG_FD_204927 | JGI IMG/M metagenome (GOLD analysis project Ga0316187, IMG submission 204927) | Coastal sediment microbial communities from Maine, United States - Cross River worm burrow 1 | ecosystem: Environmental > Aquatic > Marine > Coastal > Sediment | place: USA: Maine...
TTGTCCGCCCCGCCGCCGAAAGCGAATTGCAGGATTTTCATGCCGGGAAGGCCAAAGCTCTGCCTCAAGGCGTGAACCTCGGGCGTGATCAGCCCCAGGTCTTCGGCTACGAGCGGCAGGCGGCCCAGGCTTGATTGCAGCGCCTCGAGTAGTTCCGCGCCGGGCGCTGGCCGCCACTCGCCAATGCGTCCATCCTGGCTTTCTCCAGGAATGGCCCAGTAGGCCTCAAGGCCTCGAAAATGGTCAATGCGCATCATATGCATGCGAGTGAGTTGAACCTGTACCCGCTTGACCCACCAGTGATAGTTATCTTCTTTCAGTTCTTCCCAGTGGTAGAGCGGGTTGCCCCATCGCTGGCCGGTGGCGGAAAAATAATCGGGCGGCACGCCGGCAACCTCGAAGCAAAGCCCTGAATCATCGATGGTGAACAGATGTTGATGCGCCCACACATCAGCGCTGTCGTGGGCGACATAGATGGGCAAGTCGCCCAATATCTGCACGCCCCGCGATTCCGTATGCGCCTTGACCGCCTGCCATTGTTGCGCGAAGACGAACTGCTCGAACTCGGTTTGCTGGATGCAAGCCTTGTGCGTCTGCTGGGCCGCATGCAGTACTTCGGGGTATCGACGCATGAGTTTTGACGGCCACTGCCACCAAGGCTGATTCGCATGTGCTTTTTTCAAGGCGACGAACAAGGCGTAATCGGCCAGCCAGTCGGCCTGTTCGGCGCGAAAATGCTGAACCGCCTTGGCCAGGGATTCATCGCTTTCGGCCTGAGCCCAGAAAGCGGCAGCGGCCTCGGCCCTGGCTGTTTCGTGGGAGGAACGCTTGTCCATGACCGCCTGGCAGCTTGCATCAGCAAGCCAGCCTTGTGTTACCAGTTGGCGAAGGTCGATAAAGTCCGGATTGCCGGCGAAGGCCGACAGGGATTCATACGGCGAGCCATGGCCGTGGGTTGGGCCAAGCGGCAGGATTTGCCAAACGGAGAAGCCGCCTTCCACCAAGCCGTCCACGAAGTGGAACGCCTCTTCGCCCAATACCCCTTGGCCAAACGGCCCAGGCAGTGAAGATATATGCAGCAACACCCCCGCGCGCCGGCGGTCGATCCAATGGCTCATATCCGTCTACGTTTGCGGGCTAAAAAGCTCAGTGCTTCGGAAGCTATGAACCGCGACGCATGGTGCCGCCGCCTTCGGCTTCGCCGCCGCCTTCGGAAATCGCGGACTGAAGGACCTCAGGAATGGATGTGCCAATCAATTCATACAGCTTGCACAGATGCTGGCGGTAAAGGCGGTCGAAATCGCGCACTGCCTCGGCCGGATTGTAGTCGCCAAACCACCAGCACCAGTCCGAGCCTTCGCAGATGCGAAGCTGTTCATCGGCTGCTTCGATCAATTCCGGACGTAGCTGGCCACTGGCTTTTTTACGGTCGAATGCCTCTTTGGCGTCAATTAGCAGTTCCCAGGCAAGGTTCTTGGCAGGATCGCCAATCCAGGTGGCGAAGTTGCCATAAACCCATGAGCCGGCGGCAAGATCGGCCAGGGGTTGCCGGACTGGATGCTCATGCAAATATTCGGAGAAGGTTGTCAATTCGTATTCGTCGTGATCGACGATGGCCTGGTACAGCCCCGCGAGGAAGGGAAGGGCATTGTCGTGGTAATGCTCCCAAGCGTTTTCGCCATCCATGATAATGGAGACGATCGGCGCCTCCTCTCCCTGGGTGCGATGGCGAACGGCGGCCAGTTCATGCAGGAAATGATTGATGGCGTCGCTGGTGTTCCAGCGCGAATACTCAAAGCCAAGCAGATCGGACAACTTGTCGTCGCGAAAGAAGCAGGCGATGGCGCTCTTCCCCTTGCCAATACGCCACGGGTGATATGTTTCCAGGCCATCAGCGTGTTCGCGTGCCTTGCCATCAAGAGTATGACGCAATACGCCTTCACCGGTGGCCGTCCATTGGTAGCCTTCATCGCCAAGTATGGCCAGAGCCGCCTCCGACACGCCGCCCTCGGCCGGCCAGCAACCGGCGGCCTCGCTGCCAAAGGTAGCCTTATGAACCTTTTGGGCGCGCTCCACATGGTCGCGGGCGCGTTCCTCGCCGCCGGGGTAGGGCCGGGATGGCAGATCAATTTCCGCGATAGCGTCGCGGGCGCAATCGAAATCGAGCAACAGCGGCAAGATCGGGTGGGCGTAGGGCGTGGTGGACAGCTCAATCTTGCCCTCTTCGGCCAGCTTGCAATAGCGCCTTGGAATCTCAGCCAATAGATGCGTTATCAGATTGATGAGGTCGCGGCGATCCTGCTGATTGAAGCCGCTTCCCTTTTCCATGAGGCGGCGGGCGACGAAATCATGATCCCGCACCGTTTCGCCCAGCCAAGCGAGGTGATACCAGGTAAGCAGATCGAGGTAATACGATGAGCCCAGATATTCGGCGGCGTCGTTCTTGCGGGCAAAGTCGAGCAAGTTAAGCAAGCGATGGTAGTCGGGGTAGCGGTAGAGGTTGCGTTCGTGATTCAGGCGAAAGCATGATTCAGTGATCATGGCCTTTTCACGTTTGCTGAAGTTTCCATCGGCGCTGGCCAGCGCGGCCAGCAGCGGATCGGGCAACTCGCCCTCGCCATCGAGCCAGGCCCGGCAGCGGTCTGCATAGTCCTCGATCTGGATGGTCAGGGAAGGAACGAAGTTGACCACTGCCTTGGCGCCCGGCACCTGATCGAGGATATTGGCCATGTCGGTATAATCCTTGATCGCATGCAGATACACCCAGGGCAGGGCATAGCGCCGGCTGATCTCCTCGCGGTAGAACGGCTGGTGCATATGCCAGTAGAAAACAACGGATAAAGGCCGCATGCGTTACACAGAGTGAAGGTCTTGGCCCAGCATTTCTGGCGTAACCAGCACGATCCCGCCCTCGCTGACATAGAAGCGCTTGGCATCGGCCTTAAGGTCTTCACCGATGACCGTGTCTTCGGGAATGATCGTACCCTTGTCGATCACGCAACGCTTGAGCTTGCAGCCGCGGCGGATTTCCACATCAGGCAGAATGACGCTGTCTTCCACGGTGGCGAACGAATGGATGCGCACATTGGAGAACAGCACCGAGCGGCGTACGGTTGAGCCGGTGATCAGGCAACCGCCTGAGACGACGGTGTCCAGAGCCATGCCGCGCCGTTTTTCATCGTCAAAGGCGAACTTGGCCGGTGGAAGTTGCTCCTGATGGGTCCAGATCGGCCACTCCTCGTCGTACAAATTCAGGTCCGGATTGATGCTGGCAAGGTCGATATTCGCTTCCCAATAGGCGTCGATGGTGCCGACATCGCGCCAGTAACCCTGCGCGCCGGTATTGGCGTTGATAAAACGGAAGGCGAACACATTGGCGCGCTCGATGCCCTTGGGGATGATGTCCTTGCCGAAATCATGGCTGGTGCCCGGGTCGCTGGCGTTTTCAATGAGAAAATCACGCAGGAATTTGACGCTAAACACGTAAATGCCCATCGAGGCCAGAGCCTGGCTGGGGTCGCCCGGCATGTGCTTGGGGTTATCCGGCTTCTCCGCGAACTCAATGATGCGTCCGTCATCGTCCACCGCCATGACGCCAAACTCGCGTGCCTCTTCAAGCGGCGTAGCGATGCAGCCGACGGTAATATCCGCGCCTTGTTGGACATGCGCGGCGATCATTTTTCCGTAATCCATTTTGTAGATATGGTCGCCGGCGAGGATCAGCACATATTCGGCGCCGTAATGGCTGAGGATGTCGAGATTCTGGTAGACGGCATCGGCGGTGCCGGCATACCAGCCTTCGCCGGTGCGCTGCTGGGCAGATAGCACCTCGACGAACTCGCCGAACTGGCCTGACAAAAAGCTCCAGCCGCGTTGCAAATGGCGTTGCAGCGAATGCGACTTATATTGGGTGACGACGGAAATTCGCCGGATGCCGGAATTGATGCAGTTGGACAGCGGGAAATCGATAATGCGGAATTTGCCGCCGAAAGGTACGGCCGGCTTAGCCCGCCATTCGGTCAATGCTTTAAGTCTGCTGCCCTTGCCGCCGGCCAGGATCATGGCAATGGTCTGGCTGGTCAACTTGCTTATATTGCGTTCAAATATCTCACTTGACTGATTATCCTGCATGGCTTCCCCCTCTTTCGCCAAGCCTATCAGATGCGCGTCCCGATCACTATAATGGAGGGGTTTGTGATGGAGTGTTGGCGAGGAGTTTGGTAGCGTTCAAGCCCGCCAGGGGGGAGCAATGAACATCCGTACCGTAAAGACCAAGCCGTTCGACGATCAAAAGCCGGGCACCTCGGGCCTGCGCAAAAAGGTTCGCGTCTTTCAGCAGGGTCATTACCTGGAAAATTTCGTGCAGGCCACTCTGGACTCGGTCGGGGACGTCAGGGGCAAGACGCTGGTGCTGGGCGGCGATGGCCGCTTCTACAACCGCCAGGCGATCCAGATTATTCTTAAAATGGCCGCCGCCAATAGCGTAGATCGCGTGCTGGTGGGCAAGGGCGGTATTTTGTCCACGCCGGCGGCTTCCTGCGTCATCCGCAAGCATGCGGCTCATGGCGGCATTATCCTTTCCGCCAGCCACAACCCTGGCGGTCCGGATGAAGACTTCGGCATCAAATACAATATCGGCAACGGCGGTCCGGCACCGGAAAAGGTGACCGACGCCATTTTTGCCAGCAGCCTGGAAATCTGCGAATACCACATCCTGGAAGGGAGTGACGTGCCGCTGGATGCAATCGGCGTTTGCCAGCTGGGCGAGATGCGGGTGGAGGTAATCGATCCGGTTGCTGATTATGCCGAGTTGATGGAAAGCCTGTTTGATTTCCCGGCCATTCGGGATCTATTGGCCCAAGGGTTCCGCATGCGCTTTGATGCCATGCATGCCGTCACCGGCCCCTATGCCAGGGAAATAATCGAGCATCGCCTTGGTGCGCCCGCCGGGACGGTGATGAACGGCGTGCCACTGGAAGATTTTGGCAAGGGCCACCCAGATCCAAACCTTACCTATGCCAAGGAATTGGTGGAGGAGATGTTTGGCGCCGATGCGCCGGATTTTGGCGCGGCTTCCGACGGCGACGGCGACCGCAACATGGTCGTGGGGGACAATTTTTTTGTCACGCCCAGTGACTCACTGGCGATCATCGCCGCTAATGCCGATGAGGCGCCGGGCTATGAAGGCAAGCTGACTGGCGTAGCCCGCTCAATGCCAACCAGCGCCGCCGTTGATCGCGTGGCCGCCAAGCTGGGTGTTGAGTGCTTTGAAACGCCGACGGGCTGGAAGTTTTTTGGTAATCTCATGGACGCGGGCAGGGTCACGCTTTGCGGCGAGGAATCCTTTGGCACGGGGTCCGACCATGTGCGCGAAAAGGACGGCTTGTGGGCCGTGCTGTTCTGGCTGAATATCCTGGCCAGGCGCAAGCAGTCCGTGGCCGAGATCGTGCATGAGCACTGGGCCGAATATGGCCGAAACTTTTATTCCCGGCATGATTACGAGGGCGTGGATGCTAGTGCCGCCGAGAAGATGATGGCGCAGCTACGGAGTCAGTTTGAATCACTGCCTGGCGATCAACTTGGCAGCTACACGGTGTCGGCTTGTGACGACTTTTCCTACACTGATCCGGTGGATGGTTCGGTGAGCAGCGGGCAGGGCATTCGCATCATGTTCAGCGATGGCTCACGCATTGTTTTCCGTCTATCGGGCACCGGCACCGCAGGTGCGACGATTCGCATCTACCTGGAATCCTTCGAGCCCGATGTGGCGCATCATGATCAGGATGCACAGGCCGCGCTGGCGGAGCTTATCGGCATAGCCAATGAAATTTCATCCATCAGGAGCGTCACTGGCCGCGATGCGCCGACCGTGATTACCTGATGGACAAAACTGTTAAACAGGATAAGGCCATGGTCAGTAAGACGATCCCCACGGAAGCATATGAGATCATCGAAGCCAGGAGCCACGACCCGTTTGCTTGTCTGGGTCGGCATGCGCATCCCGATGGCGGGGTGGCGATTCGAGCCTTTCTGCCGCGCGCGGCCAAGGCTTGGGTCTTGCTGGGGAGCGAAAAGGCTAAGCCGATGAAGCGCATCCATGATGATGGATTGTTTGAGGCGCATCTTCCCAAGGGCGATTTCGTCCAGTCATACCGCTTCCGGCAGGAAAACCGCGAAGGCATTCGCTGGGAGTTCGGCGATCCCTATCGTTTCGGCCCTATGCTTTCCGATTACGACCTGCATTTGATCGGCGAGGGCAATCATTTCGAGAAATACTCAATCCTCGGCGCGCATGTGCGCGAACACGAGGGCGAAGGCGGCGTGGGCTTTGCCGTGTGGGCGCCCAATGCAGCGCGCGTCAGCGTGGTGGGTAATTTCAACCACTGGGACGGACGTGAGCATTCGATGCGCGTGCGTGGCGCCTCTGGCGTCTGGGAGCTGTTCATCCCCGGTCTTTGCGAGGGCGAGGTCTACAAGTTTGAAATCCTCGCGGCTGACGGAGCTATTCTGGAGAAAGCTGATCCCTATGCGCAGCAAATGGAGCTAAGGCCAGCCACGGCCAGCATCGTGCACAATCCTAAGCATTATGAGTGGAAGGATGCCGAGTGGGTGGCGGATCGCCCGCGGCGTCAGGCGCTGGATCAGCCGTTGAGCATTTACGAGGTGCATCTGGGTTCGTGGCGCCGTGACGGCGATGCCTATATGAGCTACGGTGAACTGGCGCATCAATTGGTCGAATACTGTCAGTGGATGGGCTATACGCATATCGAGCTGCTGCCGGTCACCGAACATCCCTTCGACGGCTCCTGGGGCTACCAGACCGTGGGCTATTTCGCCCCGACCAGCCGTTTCGGCTCGCCGGACGATTTCCGCTATTTCGTCGACCATTGCCATCAACATGGCATTGGCGTGTTGCTGGACTGGGTGCCGGCGCATTTTCCCAAGGATGCTTTCGGTCTGGCGCGCTTTGATGGCACGCCGCTATTTGAGCACGAAGACCCGCGTATGGGCGAGCACAGGGACTGGGGCACGCTCATCTTTAACTTCGGACGCAACGAGGTGCGCAATTTTCTCACCGCCAGCGCCCTGTTTTGGCTCGATCAATTTCATCTCGACGGACTCAGGGTCGATGCCGTCGCCTCGATGTTATATCTGGACTACTCGCGCGAGGAAGGCGAATGGCTACCGAATAAATTCGGCGGCCGTGAGAACCTGGAGGCGGTGGAATTTCTCAAACAGTTCAACCATCTCGTGCATGAGCGTCATCCCGGGGCGCTGACCATGGCTGAGGAATCCACCTCATGGCCCATGGTGAGCCGTCCGACCCATCTCGGCGGACTGGGCTTTACCATGAAATGGAATATGGGCTGGATGAATGACACCCTGAGCTTTTTCGAGCACGAGCCGGTGCATCGTTCTTATCACCATAATGAGCTGACGTTCTCCATGGTCTATGCCTTTACGGAAAATTTCATTCTGCCGTTTTCACATGACGAAGTGGTGCATGGCAAGGGCTCCATGCCCAAAAAGATGCCGGCCGACGATTGGCAGAAGTTCGCCAATCTGCGTGCCCTGTACGGCTATATGTTTGCCCACCCGGGCAAGAAGCTGATGTTCATGGGCCTGGAATTTGGCCAATGGGAGGAGTGGAAATTCGATTCCAGCCTCGACTGGCACCAGGCCATGCATATGCCACACCGTGGCCTGCAACTGCTAGTGCGCGACCTGAACAACCTGTACCGGGATATTCCCGCCCTGCATGAGGTGGATTTTGAAGGCCAAGGATTTCAGTGGCTGGATTGCAACGACGCGGCCCAGTCCTCGCTCAGTTTTGTGCGCCGCGACAAGCATGGCGGCTGTATCGTAGCCGTCGTCAACCTGACGCCGGTGCCGCGCGATGGCTATCGCCTGGGCGTGCCGCAGCCCGGTTTCTACAAGGAGGCGCTAAACACTGACGCGGAAGTCTATGGCGGCTCCAATCTGGGCAATGGCGGCGGCGTTCACAGCGAGAACGTGGCCTGGATGGATCAGGCGCAGTCGATCGTGATCACTTTACCGCCTTTGTCCTGCGTGATATTCAGACCGGAAGGATAAGAGCCGCAAATAATAGCCTAGCCTCTGGCGTGGGCCGTTCACACTGTGCGGCCGGTTCTGCTGTGTTAGCATCGGCATGCTGGTTATCTGGCAATTAATCCCTCTTGGAGTTTGCTTTGCTGTATGTAGCCATTCGCGCCGCCCGTAAGGCGGGAGACATCATTGCCCGCGCTTATGATGAGCGTGGGGATTTGAATATCGAGCATAAGGCCGATCATGATTTTGTTACTTCCATTGATCGCAAGGCCGAGGCCGCCATTATCCGCGAGATCCGACGCCATTATCCGCAGGATGGCATCGTTGCCGAAGAGAGCGACGCCGTGAACACCGATGCCGATACCTGCTGGTATATCGATCCTCTGGATGGCACCACCAACTTCATCCATGGCTATCCGCATTTTGCCGTGTCCATTGGCGCATGGCGGGACGGCAAGCCCATGTTTGGCGTGATCTATGATCCCCTGCGCAACGAAATCTTCGAGGCGGAGAACGGCAAGGGCGCTTTTCTAAACCGTCGGCGGCTGCGTGTGGCAAGGCGCGAAAAGGTTTCGCAGGCGATGTTTGCCTCGGGCCTGCCTCCCTATCGGCGCAATCTCATGGAATCGTTTCAGAAGAAAATGGGCGCCTGTTTTCCCGCCGCCGACAGCTACCGGCGCGGTGGCTCGGCGGCGCTCGATCTCGCCTATGTCGCCTGTGGCCGCCTTGATGCTTACTGGGAAGAAGGGCTCATGCCCTGGGACATTGCGGCTGGTGCCATCCTGGTGCAAGAGGCGGGCGGCATGGTGACGGACTTTGCAGGCGCTAGCCTCAGCCTTGAGAAAGGAGAGGTGTTGGCCGCCAATGAGGTTCTGCACCCACAATTCATGGGGCTGCTTGCCTCCTAAGGGAGCGCCACTCCTTCTACTGGCATCGACTGGTGAGCTGCTGTGCTGAGGTGGTGCTGACAATGCGGTTTGCTAAGATTCGGTAGCCCTGATCGCCCTTGAAGTGTACGTCGTCAGTGAAAATTGTTTCCTTCATGCCGTCGTAAATATTCCTCCCATCCAGGTAAAGCACACCATCATCTCTGGCCAGTGAAGCAAGTCCTTTACCGGCTTTATCGAACAGCGTCATGACAACGCCCTCTCTGTATTTGTACCGCGTAAAGGCTTTTTCCCGGGAAGACATGGGCTTCTTATTCGCATGGAATGGCTGAAGGACCATGATGCGCTGGGCACACGCACCTTTGGCTAACATGTTTAAGCTATGTTGAGCTTCCAGAAAAATAGGCACGGCATCTTCATAGACTGATACGTCCTTGAGTTTTTTTCTCGCCAGAAGCCGTTCGATGCCATTTCGAAGCTGGGAGTGTCTAAGTAACTCGGCGATGGGCGATAGATAAGGGTGGGTCAGAATGAACCTGTATGAGTCATCTAGATAGAATGAACCCGCTTTGTCCATTCGCAACCTATGGGTCAAGTCATTGGCACCAGTCAGCGAAATCAGCATGTCTGGCCGAAGTTGTGAGCCCCAGATGCTGGCGATGACCACTTCCTGGCGGGCGTTATATCCGCCAAACGCCAGGTTAATGACTTCAAAGTTTTTTTCGGGATATTGGTATTTGAATGCTTCCTCGAGGATGCCTGTAGGAAAGCCTTGAGCGGTCGAGCCCCCAACCAGCAAAATGCGGTAAGTTGAACCATCTGCCTTGCCATATTTGGAGATCAGTTCATCCATGTCGGCGCCATACATCGTAAATGGCTGGTAATTAAGGTGTTGAGTTCGTTCACGGAGTCCGGCTGTAGAGCTCCCAGTTGAAAAAAATATATATACTCTGGCCCCTGCTTCCAGAACAGCCAGAAGAAGAATGGTGATGATTATGTTGATAAGGATGGTTTTTTTCATAGCTGCTACAGTTTCGACTAGGGGGAGTGTGTTGGTCAATGGCAAATAGTCGCCTATGATTCAATTCATATTTCATGCGATTTGAACATTTCGTAATGCATATGGATTATCGACAAGGCAGGCGTTGATCGCGCGCCATAGCGTTGGCTGCAAGCAGCGTGTAATGGCAAATGCGCGGTTTTGCCGTTGTTTACAAATCAAGCATTGATGAGCTTGATTTTGCGAGCAAAGGTAAAATCACACTTTGCCTTTGCGTACTGAATAAGGGCAGGGAAGCTCTTATTCAGACATTCCTAAGCTTCTTCAGGACCGCACGCATGCGCTTAGCATAGGCATAACCGCTGATCTGGCGCAACAGATGCTTGCCGATACAGCTGTAGTTCTGCGCAGGATCATGCCATGCTCATCCGCAAGCCTGGCCAGTTTGCGGCGCGCGGCATTCAGGAGCTTCGCATCAGCCGGGAGAGCGATGTTCTTCTCCTGCACCATCGTATCCGCGTTCACCTTGCGATTTTTTTCTTTGGCAATGCCTTGCTGTGCGTGGCAGTCTCAATCATCTCTTTCAATAACAGCCCATACCCCTGATTCCCTATATGCCCCCGTCAATGGCTCATGGAATTCGGATCAATCGGCGGATCATGACAAAGCCGCTCCTCTCCGCGGAAGTGCAGTCAATACGGGTTCTCCACCCAGCGATCAACCACTTCATCGTCCGATAGCTTTTCAGATAGTGCAGGCCAGCTATCAGATGCGTCGGCATTGCAGACGCTCCACGATCCGGCTTGAACAGAGCGCCCCATTGGTCATCAAACGCTTCCCAGTGAATCAGCTTCATCAGTTCATGATTCACCGAAAGCATGTTCTCCAGACGGCTGCGGAACAGCTCATCCTGTGGCGTAAATTATAGTTCCTTGGACCCATTTTCCCATCCCGGATTTGCAAGGTTGCTACGCATATCACACCCGGTTTTTGCAAATGAATCGCAAGAAACATGAGAAATATGTGTATTAAATCAAATAGATATGGATATTCATGGGCGACGAATTAATCAACGCTTTTCTGGGGTCGAGAGAAAGCGTACCTTTTTCTCATGCGTTTGCTCTCTTTTTTCGCGCCTGTTTAAGCTCGATAGGTTTACCCAGAAGCTTGCTCAACGGACGCTTCTCCTGGGTGGCATTCCAGATGCACACTTCGTGCTCGTCAAACCAGACTGAGTCATCGAAGATCCACTGCCACGCCCTTTTCTTCTCTTCAAACCGAGGCGCTGCAGCTTCCCCATCCTTGGTTCGATTCAGGGCCGAGGCCAGACGTAGGATAGCGGCAAGCGCCATTGTGACCGCAATATCCTTGTCACGCATGGTTTTAAGCTCGCCGTGCTTCGGGTTTGGCCTTGCCTTGCGGTGAAAACGGACGGTCGCGGCAAGGATCTGTTGTTGACGCTGGGTGATGCCCGTCATATTTGAGTGGGCAATGATATAGCCGCCATGGAGATGGATTCGTTTGTGACTGATGCTCAGCCCGACCTCGTGAAGCTGGCATGCGGCCATGAGCAGCCGGCGCGCCTCATCGTTCAGCCCCAATTGTTTCGCATGGGCGACAAAGATCAGCTTCGCCGTGTTGGTAACCCGCTTGATCTGTTCGCGATCCAGGTTGAAACGCTTCACCATCGCTATGGCGGAGGCCTTGATCGGCCGGGAAGGAAGCCGGCCAGATGTTTCAACCCGGTCATAGATAATCCCTTCACGCAGGGCGCTGGGGCATACCCTTAAAGAGCGGATATGCAATGCGGCCATCACTTCCTCCAGGACAATTGCCCCGGCAACCAGCGTCGTTTTCCGCTCCTTTTCAATGGAGTCCGGCAACTGATCCAGTTTAACGGCGTCGATCAGCTTTGACCGGATGGAGCGGAGATCGTTCAGAGCAAGGTGAGTGGCATCGTCGAGACCGCAAAACAACGCAATGATCTCCGCCAAGGTCCGAATCGTGCCGGATGTCCCATAGACCGAGCTGATTTCAAATGGCTTGTACTCGGATGCAAGCGACTGGATCTTGCTGGCCGCGGCGTGGCTGCACTGGTGCAACTGGCGGGCCGTATACTTCTGGTTGACAAAATAATGCCTCGAGTAGCGCCGCGCGCCCATGTCGAGGCTTTCCGCGACCAGCACTCCATCCCGGTTGCCGACGATCACCTCCGTGCTGCCGCCACCAATGTCGATGATGTATGAGGGCTCCTTGTCAATATAGCCTTCCGAGCGCACGCCCTGAAACACGAGCCGGGCTTCCTCTTCGCCACTGACGATTTCAACAACCAGATCGAGTTCTTTGCGGATTCGCCGTGCAATCGCGTTGCAGTTGGGCGCATCACGCATGGCCGATGTGGCAATACAATGAATATGAGCGTCGTAGCTCTCGGCGAGCTGTTTGAAGAAGCTGAGACTCTCAACCATGCGCGTAATGGCGGCTTCATCCAGACGTCCACGGCTGTCAACACCATCACCAAGGCGAACCCAGTGCTTCATGCGGTCAATAACTCGGAAAGCGCCATGTGCCGTGGTTTCAGCGATAATCATGTGGAATGAGTTGGTTCCCATGTCCACCGCTGCAATATGTTTACCCGTGGCCATGATACCTTTGCTCGCCTGCCGTCCGTCTTATGGCTGGTAGCTCAAAGCGCGAGGAGCAAGTGGCTGGAACCATGTTCAAACCAGTTACTTTCCAGTCTTGCTTTTACCACCATTCTTGCGAACTTTTTTCTGTACCTTCTTCTTTTGAGCCGCTTTTTTTGCCTTTTCCTGGCTATATTGTTCCAGTTTCTTGTCAGTCTTTTTGCTCTGTTTGCTCACCTTTTTAGCTGTCTTGTCCATCTTGGACTCAGCCCGCTTTGCCCTCTTGGCCGCCTTGGCCGCTTTTTTTGCAGCCTTTTTTGCCGCCTTGGCCGCTTTCTTGGCCCTCTCTATAACCTTTTCAAGAAGCGCCTTTTCCTCTTTTTTCGTTGCCATGACTAACCTCGTGCTCTCTAGATATTCAATTGTCTTTTATACCACTTTCAAATCAGGCATTTCGGAGACCGTGGTGCCAATGGTGGAATTGTCGAGATGGCTGCTAACGGGCCCTAAAATCAACGGATCTGGCGCACGAGCAACGTCGGTATCTTTGTTGGGATAATCCAGGTGGTTTAGATAATGACGGATGCAATTGATGCGAGCGCGCTTCTTATCATCCGATTTTATAACCATCCACGGGGCATCGGCTGTGTTGGTATGGAAGAACATCGCATTTTTTGCCTCGCTATAGGCATCCCAGCGATCAAGTGACTGGATATCGATCGGACTTAGCTTCCACTGCTTGAGTGGATCATGCGTACGTGAATGAAAGCGCCTGAGCTGTTCCTGCCTGCTGACCGAGAACCAGTATTTGAACAGGTACAGGCTGGTATTGACCAGCATGCGTTCCAGTTGCGGCGTCTGACGCAGGAATTCGAGATATTCCTCATCGGTGCAAAAACCCATGACGCGCTCAACACCAGCTCGGTTGTACCAGGAGCGATCAAGGAAAACCATCTCTCCACGAGTTGGGAGGTGTTTGATGTAGCGCTGGTAGTACCACTGCCCCAGTTCGCGTTCATTGGGCTTTTCAAGGGCGATGACATGGGCTGCGCGTGGATTGAGATGCTCATTGAAGCGTTTGATGGTGCCTCCCTTGCCGGCGGCATCACGCCCTTCAAAAATACCAAGAATCCTCTGGCCGGTCTCTTTCACCCACGCCTGAACCTTCAGTAGCTCAATCTGCAGAAGATGTTTTTCGCTTTCATATTCTTCTAAGCCCATCTTTTCTGGATAGGGATACCTTCCCAGATCATAGCTGAGTCTCAGCAGTTTTTTTCCGGAAATAATCCTGGGTGAGTCCAATACCTTTTTCGGGTTACTCATCCGAATCAGTAGTTTCTTCAGCTTAGCTTTGTCCCGTTTCTTATTGGCCATAGTCAAACGTCCTCATATCCCGTTTTGTTGCTGGCGATACAGCACAAAAAGCCGACACGCTCTATAAAGAGCATAGGAGAAATCCCGATAAGATGCTTATCTGACTCTGAAAGGCTTCAATTGAGGCCTTTCAGAGGCCTCCTGAAAACCCGAAATGAATCACTTGGCTAAGAGGAAAGTTCAGTCCAGCTTTTCGTGTCAAAAATACACAAAAGCAATATAGTTTTCAACCACCTACCCTACGCTGCCATCGAACTCGACCCTCACCCCTTCATCAACCCGGCCGATAAATCGTTTTATGGAATTATAATCTTGGCTGGGTTATGGTAAAAAGCTATGAACGTGGTTCGCAAGCATATTAACCGTCTGACGCTAACGATTGTCGCCATCTTTGCGGTGCAATGGGTGGCCATCGGTTTCTGCGCCACGCCGGCTTCGGCTGACGCCTTGGTTGGCGTAGTCGCTCCGGCCATGCATGCCATGCACGGCGATAACCAGGCCATGTCCATGCCGTGCATGACGAATGAGATGCCCTCGACTCAAACATCCTCGTGCGATCATTGCGACCTGTTCGATACCGTGGGCGTATTTGCAGCCGAATCAACCTCCGTCGATAAGGCGCCGCTTGTGGCAATGCTGTCGCCGATCAAGCCTGCGAACCAGACCGTTTTCATTCAGTCTGCGCCTGATTTTTCCAGCCTGCACGGGCCGCCTCGAAGCTCCTCACTCATCTACAGCATTAGCAAGCGCATCCTGCGCTGATTTTCCGTCTTTCCTGAACGCTGGATCGCAATGATCCGGCGGGATTGTTTTATCCCAATTCCAGGAGACGGATATGCATGTTTTTATTGCAAGTTGCGTTGCGCTTGCCCTTTTATTCACATCGCCGGCATGGGCCGGACCTAGCGAGGTTCTAACCCTAAAGAAGGCTGAAGCGCTGGCGCTTCAGCAGAATCCTGGCCTTGCCGCCCAGGCCGCGTCCGCGCGCGCACTGGCCCAGATACCGGTCCAAGCGGGCTCACTGCCCGATCCCACAATGTCGCTAAATGCCATGAACCTACCAGTGGATACCTTCTCCGCCGCGCAGGAAAACATGACCCAGTTGCAGTTTGGCCTCAGCCAAGCCCTTCCCTTTCCCGGCAAACGGGGCTTGCGCGAGCGGGCAGCGGGCTTTGAAGCCCAGGCCGCCGAATTCGATACCGCCGAATTCGAGCTGAAGCTGTTGCTCCACGTGCGCATGATCTGGTGGAATCTGTTCTACCTTGACCGTGCCATCGAGATCGTACGGCGCAATCAGGAACTGCTTAGACAGCTTGTGAAGATCGCCGAGACGAAATACAAGGTCGGCAGGGGATTGCAGCAGGATGTACTGCTGGCGCAACTGGAGCTATCCAAATTACTCGACGTCGAAATCAGCCTGAACGCGACTGCGAAACGGGAGGCGGCCGGGCTTAATGCGCTATTGAACCGGCCGGCCGATACGTCGGTGCAACTACCCGCGCAAGTGGATGAGACATTGCCGCAGGTTGCCGCTGAGACGGAGCTGGCACGAATCGCACGGTCTTCGCGACCTCTGTTGGCGCGGTATGCCAAGCATATCGAAGCTGCCGAGACCCGAGTCGATCTGGCCGAAAAGGACTTCTACCCAGACTTCAAGCTTGGCGCCGCTTACGGCCTGAGAAGCGGTATCAATCCAATGAATGGCCAGAGCCGACCCGATTTCGCCAGCGCCATGCTCAGCCTGAACCTGCCTATCTACAGTGGCAGCAAGCAGGACAGGAAGGTGGATCAGCGTAAAGCGGAGCTGGTCCGTTCCGAATTCACACTGGCCGATGCGAAGGCGGGCGTGCTTGCCGAGGTAAGCCAGGCGCTAGCCGATTATCAGCAGGCCCGCAACCAAGCACAATTATTCAAGACCGGCATCATTCCACTGGCGAATCAGACAGTCGCCTCGATGCTCGCCGGCTACCAGGTGAACAAGGTGGATTTCCTCAACCTGGTGCGCGCCCAGGTCGCTCTTTACAACTTTGAAACCCAATTCTGGCAGGCCATCGCCTCCGCAAATCAAAGCTTGGCGCGGCTGACCGCCGCCGTCGGCAAGGAGATCGAACATGAATGAACCACTGAGTCACGGAGGCTTGGAGATTGGCAAATGGCTGATCGGCCTTGCCGTTGGCGTTGGAGTGGGATGGATCGCCGCAACTCAGTTGTCCGAACCCGCACAGGATCAAATAGCGGTGGAACGGCAGGACGAGCCCAAGCCGCTGTTTTACCGCAACCCGATGAACCCTGCGATTACCAGCCCGGTGCCAGCCAAGGATGAAATGGGCATGGATTACCTCCCGGTCTATGAGGGCGGAACGAGCGGCGATGCGCCCGCCGGTACGGTCAAGATCGACCCGGTCATTGCGCAAAACATCGGCGTCCGCACCAGCCTCGCCAGGCAAAAGACGCTGACGCGCGATATCCGCACGGTTGGGCGCGTCGATTTTGATGAAAAGCGGGTAGCCCGCCTGCACCCGAAGATTGAGGGCTGGGTGGAAAAGCTGTTCGTGGATAGCACCGGCGAACGCGTGAAAAAGGACACCATGCTGCTGGCCGTCTATTCACCGCAACTGGTGTCCAGTGAAGAGGAATATCTACTGGCCTTGAAAAACGCTGAAACGCTAAAGGACAGCCCGTTTCCTGATATCCGCGACGGCGCGGCCAGCCTCGCCCGTTCTGCACGCGAGCGCCTTGAGCTTCTCGACGTGCCGGCGCACCAGCTTATGCAGCTTGAACAGGAACATCAGATTATCAAGAACCTGCATATTCATTCGCCTTTCGATGGCGTCGTCATTGGCATCGGCGTACGCGAAGGCCAGCACGTCACACCAGGCACTGAGCTTTACACCATCGCCGACCTCTCCCGCGTGTGGGTCTACGTCGATATCTATGAAGATGAGATGCCGTGGGTGCGGCAAGGCGATACCGCACGCATGCAGGTAACCGGCGTGCCGGGCCGAACGTTTCGCGGCCGCGTGGCCTATATCTATCCCTACCTTGATGCCAAGACACGCACCAACAAGGTGCGGCTGGAGTTCGACAACGCTGAGCTGTTGCTAAAACCCGACATGTTCGCCCATGTCACCTTGCAAACGAGCCGCCAGCTTGACGCCGTGGTGGTGCCAGGCGAAGCCGTTGTGCGCACTGGATCACGCGAGCAGGTCTTTATCGTCAAGGGCAACGGCAAGTTTGAGCCCAGGGAGGTAAAGCTGGGCATAACAGCCGACGGCGACGTGCAAATTATCGAGGGCATGCAACCCGGTGAACGAGTCGTCAGCAGTGCCCAGTTCCTGATCGATTCCGAGTCCAAGCTCAACGAGGCGACCGCCAAGATGCCGGCTCCGGGGGCAACCACAGAAGCACAGAGACAGGGAGGAATGGATATGCCGGACATGAAGAGGGACAGATTGGCCATGCCAGGCGATATGGATATGTCCGGCATGTCGATGCCCGGCGATATGAGCATGGAGGGCATGCAGATGCCCGATATAACCCCTTCACCCATGGAAGACGAGGCAAAACCGCATGACCATCAGCATTAATCGTTCCTCCGGGTCTCTGTGTCTCTGTGATAAAGGGGTTCCATCATGATCTGGGCCATCATCAATGGCTCGCTGAAGAACCGCTTCCTGGTCCTGATAGCTACGGCCATCGTCATCTTCGCCGGGCTGTGGGCCGTCAAGCAGACGCCGCTGGATGCGATCCCAGATCTGTCCGACGTACAGGTCATCGTCTTCACCGAGTACGCCGGCCAGGCGCCGCAGGTGGTGGAGGATCAGGTTACCTATCCTTTGACCACGGCAATGCTCTCCGTGCCGGGCACCAAAGTGGTGCGCGGCTATTCCTTCTTTGGCCTCTCCTTCGTCTACATTATCTTCGAGGACGGCACAGACATGTACTGGGCCAGAAGCCGGGTGCTGGAATACCTGAACTATGTCGCCGGGCGGCTGCCGCGAGGGGTCACGCCCAGTCTCGGCCCGGATGCCACGGGCGTGGGCTGGATCTACGAATACGTGTTGGTGGATAAGTCCGGCAGGCATGATCTGGCGCAATTGCGCAGCATCCAGGATTGGTATTTGCGCTATCCGTTGCAGACCGTCGCGGGAGTCTCGGAAGTCGCGTCGATCGGCGGCTTCGTAAAGCAGTACCAAGTTGAGGTTGATCCCGATGCCCTGGCCGCCTACAACATTCCGCTGTCCAAAGTAAAGCATGCGATCCAGCGATCCAATAATGACGTTGGCGGCCGTTTAATCGAGATGGGCGAAACCGAGTACATGGTGCGCGGCCTCGGTTACATCCGCGGTATCGAAGACCTGGAGATCACGCCCATCGGCGTGGATGACATGGGTACGCCGATCTTCCTCAAGCATGTGGCGCATATCCACCTTGGCCCGGAACTCAGGCGTGGCGCCGCTGAATTCAATGGTGAGGGCGAGGCGGCCGGGGGCGTCGTAATTATGCGCTATGGCGAGAACGCACTGGCCACCATCGAACGCATACGCGATAAACTGGATGAATTGAAGAAAGGATTGCCCGAAGGCGTCGAAATCGTGCCGGTGTATGACCGTGGCGATCTCATTGAACGGGCAGTCGCCAACCTCAAGGAAAAACTAATCGAGGAATCCATCATCGTCTCATTGATCTGCCTACTCTTCCTGCTGCACGCACGTTCCGCGCTGGTCGCCATTATCAGCCTGCCCATCGGCATTCTCATCGCCTTTCTCATCATGAACTGGCAGGGCATCAACGCCAACATCATGTCACTCGGCGGCATCGCTATCGCCATCGGAGCGATGATTGATGGCGCCATCGTCATGATCGAAAACGCGCACAGACATCTGGAACGGGCATTGCATGAAAAGCAAGAACATCCACCACTGAGACCCGGAGACACAGAGTCAATCACAGAAAAAGATCGGAATGTCTCTGAGCCTCCTTCGATAGCACTGACTTCTACCGAACGCTGGGCTGCCGTGTCTACAGCCGCCAGAGAGGTAGGGCCCGCCCTGTTCTTCAGCCTGCTGATCATCACCGTTTCCTTCCTACCTGTCTTTACCTTGCAGGCACAGGAAGGGCGCTTATTCAGTCCACTGGCCTTCACCAAGACCTATGCCATGGCCGCCGCCGCGCTATTGACCATCACGCTGGTACCGGTGCTGATGGGCTATTTCATTCGCGGCCGCATTCCTGCTGAACAGAGCAACCCGGTCAACAGGCTGCTGCATGGCCTGCATGCGCCGCTGCTCGGCTCGGCCACCCGCTGGAAGAAAACCACGGTGGTAGCCGCACTCGCCATCCTGCTGGTTAGCGCCTATCCCGTATCCAAACTGGGCAGCGAGTTCATGCCGCCGCTGGATGAGGGCGACATCCTCTACATGCCGACCACCTACCCCGGCATTTCGATCACCAAGGCGAAAGAGCTGCTTCAGCAGACGGACCGAATCATGAAAACATTTCCCGAAGTGAAATCCGTGTTCGGCAAGGTGGGCCGGGCGGAAACGGCCACCGATCCGGCACCGCTGGCCATGCTGGAAACGACCGTGCGTCTGAAGCCAAAAGACGAGTGGCCTGATCCTTCCAAGACCACCAGGGAGTTGATGGCGGAGATGGATGCGACAATCAAGTTCCCAGGACTGGCCAATGCCTGGACCATGCCGATCAAAACGCGCATCGACATGCTTTCCACCGGTATCAAGACGCCGATCGGCATCAAAGTGTCAGGCCCTGATCTTTCCGTGCTGGAAGAAGTTGCGGGTGAGATCGAACAGGCTGTCAAGCAACTGCCGAATACGCTCTCGGCTTTTGGCGACAAGACAGCTGGCGGCTATTATCTGGATTTCGACATTCGCCGCGAGGATGCTGCGCGCTACGGCCTGACGGTGGGCGATGTGCAGGATATCATCACCACTGCCATCGGCGGCATGAACATCACTGAGACGGTGGAGGGGCTGGAGCGTTATCCCGTCAACCTGCGCTACCCCAGGGAATTACGCGACAATCTGCAAGCTCTGAAGCGCGTGCTCATCCCGACACCCACCGGCGCACAGATTCCGCTATCCCTCGTGGCTGATCTGAACCTGCGGCGCGGTCCGCCATCGATCAAAACCGAAGACGCCCGCCCCAACGCCTGGGTCTACGTGGACATCAAGACCAGTGACATCGGCGGTTACGTGGCCGATGCCAAAAACATCGTCGAGAAGAAAGTAAAACTGCCGCCCGGCTACACGCTGGAATGGTCCGGCCAGTTCGAATATATGCAACGCGCCGCCGAGCGCCTGCAAATCGTTGTACCGGCCACGCTGCTGATCATCTTCCTTCTTCTTTATTTCAACTTCGGGAACCTGACCGCGCCACTCGTCGTCATGCTGTCCATCCCATTCGCGCTTGTCGGCGGCTTCTGGCTGGTGTGGTGGCTTGGTTACAATCTGTCCGTCGCCGTGGGTGTAGGATTTATAGCGTTGGCCGGAGTTGCGGCCGAGATCGGCGTCCTGGTACTCACCTTTATCGATCAGAAAGTCACCGAGCTGCGGCAGGAAAAGGAAGGGCATCTGAGCGCACCGGAAATCATGCGTGCCGTGCATGCCGGTACGGCTCAGCGCGTCCGCCCGATCGCCATGACCGCCATCGCCATCATCGCCGGCCTTTTGCCTATCATGTGGGGCTCGGGAACGGGGTCTGACGTCATGCAGCGCATCGCCGCCCCCATGATTGGCGGCATGGTCACCACGACCATCCTGTGCCTGCTGGTACTGCCGGTCATCTATGGATTCGTACTACAATTCAAGCATCGCCAACACGGAGGGTCGATATGAACAGACATCTTATCATTGCCGTCGCCGCCATCATGGCCATGGGGTTGGCATCTCTCCTTCAGGCCGGAGAGCAGGACACCGCCCATGATCATGCACAACATCAGGATGAGCCGGATATGGAGCAGCACATGCGTCACGACCATGGCGATCCCCAGTCGCCCATGACCGGCGAGGATGTGTTCCTCATCAAAAAGGATATCGACGGCTATCAGGTCAGCTTTCATGTCATGCGGACAGACGAAGGCCAGGGTCATCACTTCATGGTCAGGGTCGAGAAGAATGGCGAGATCATCGATCTCGCCGCCGCGAATTCGAAGGTCATTCACCCCGACGGCGCGGAGGAAAGTAAAGTGTTGATGAAGACGGGCGACTGGTACACGGCAGGCTACGACCTGACGCATGAGGGCGAGCATCAGCTAATGGTGCTGTTCAAGACTGCTGATGGCCTAAAACATTTCGGCGGCGTGTACTATGCTATGCATATGGAGTAAGTGATGTCGTCTATCATTATCCCCGTGCGCCATGGATTGATCATGGCAGTTGCCGCGCTGATTTTCGGGGCCCTGTGGGCGGGATTCATGGCAGCGAATCATGAAACCCTGCACGGCAGATTCGTAGCGCAGGAGCAGGCCAGCCTGGCCGGGGAAATGGATATGTCAGGCATGAGCCTGGATCATTCGCATGCCGCGGGCGATGCACACGACCATGGCCATGAAGGTTCACAGCACAGTCATTCCGGCAGCCCGGCGACAGACGCCATGCAGCGCCTGTTGCGCGGCCACATCCATTTTATGGGTCTGGGCGTGCTCGCCGCGACCCTCTTGCTAATCACGGCTTTCACCTCACTGAAATCAGGTTGGAAAAAACTGCTCGGATGGACGTTCGGCATTGGCTCACTGGCCTACCCGCCAGCATGGATCATGATGGGCTTTCGCACCGTGGACATGGGCCCACAGGCCGCCGAGGCCAGTGTGATGTGGCTTTTCGGTCCGGCCGTAGGCCTGCTGCTGGCTTCCATGGCTGCAGTCCTCGGCGTACTCGTCATCGAGATGTCCGGACTCAATCGCCGCTTATCTCTGCTTTCCCGTTTCTTTGAAACCAGAGAAGGCTGATATGGCGCGGGCCATCCGTCTGTCAATCGACGGTATGCACTGCGCCGGTTGCGTGTCCAAGGTGGAGGCGGCGCTGACGGCGGTGCCCGGCGTGACGCAGGCGACGGTCAACCTCGCCGAACGCAGCGCTATGGTGGAGGGCGATGCGAATGTATCTGTACTGATCGAGGCGGTGCGCGCCACTGGCCGCGAAGCGGTCGAGATCAAGAACGCAGCCGATGAGACTCAAAAAGAAGCCGCCGAAATGGCGCACTACCGCCGCCTGTTGTTGCAAGCTGCCGCCGCAGCTCTTGTCGGCCTGCCGATGTTTACCGCCGGGATGCTGGATGCACTCCCTGATTTAGATTCGGCTACGGGCCAAGTCATCTGGCTAGCGCTTGGCATCATCACGCTGGGCGTGATGATGTTCTCGGGCCGGCAATTTTATGTCGGCGCATTCAAGGGCTTGATCCACCATTCTGCCACCATGGACACGCTGATTGCCATGGGCACAGGCACGGCCTGGCTGTATTCGATGGTGATTTCGATCTGGCCGCATGCGGTTCCGGAAGTCGGGAGGCATGTGTACTTCGAGGCAGCGCTCATCATCATCGCGCTGATCAATCTCGGCCAGGCACTGGAAATGCGTGCTCGCGGCAAAACAAGTGAGGCAATCAAGCGCCTGATCGGCCTGCAACCGAAAACGGCGCGCGTGCTTCGTGAAGGCGAAGAGATCGATATCTCCATTGAAGCCGTGGGCCTGGATGAAACGGTGCGCGTTCGCCCGGGCGAGAAGATTCCGGTAGACGGCGTGCTGCTCGAAGGCCATTCGCATGTCGATGAATCCATGCTCACCGGCGAGCCCATGCCAGTGGCCAAGCAAAAAGGCGACGAGGTAGTCGGCGGCACCATCAACACCTCCGGCACCTTCCTCTATAAGGCGACGCGCATCGGCGCCGATACGGTGCTGGCGCAGATCATCACGATGGTAAGGCAAGCTCAGAGCTCAAAGCCGCGCATCGGTCGACTGGTGGACAGGGTGGCCGGCGTGTTCGTTCCGGCAGTGCTGATCATCGCCGTGCTGACGTTTATCGCCTGGTTCGATTTCGGGCCAGAACCGAGGATCAGCTTTGCGCTGGTTACGACCATGACGGTGCTGATCATAGCCTGCCCCTGCGCGCTGGGGCTGGCCACGCCGATGTCGATCATGGTTGGCGTGGGCAAAGCAGCCGAATACGGCATCCTGATCAGAAACGGCGAGGCGCTGGAGCGGGCCGGAAGGCTCACCACCATCGTGCTCGATAAGACAGGCACGCTGACGCTTGGCAAGCCCCAGGTGACCAATGTGATCGCCTGCGAAGGGTCCGAGGACGAAATATTGCGACTTGCCGCAAGCCTGGAGGCAGGCAGCGAGCACCCCTTGGCGGCTGCCGTGTTGACAGCAGCTACTGAAAAAGAGTTGCAGCCTGCCGCAGCTGAAAAGTTTGCCGCGCTTACCGGGCGCGGCATTTCGGGAGCGGTCGAAGGTAAACCTCTGCTGCTCGGCAACAGGAAACTGATGCAGGAACGTGGCATCAAGCTGAAGGCGGACGTGGAAACCCAACTCGGCAGGCTGGCCGAATCGGCGCGCACGCCGATGCTGCTGGCCAGCGATGAAATACTGCTTGGCATTGTCGCGGTGGCGGACCCCGTTCGTGAGGACAGCCACGCGGCAGTTGCCCGGCTGCATGCGCTGGGCATGAAGGTGGTGATGCTCACTGGCGACAACCGTCACACGGCCGAAGCGGTAGCGAAAGAACTGGGCGTGGACGGCGTGATTGCCGAAGTCATGCCGCAGGACAAGGGCTCAAGGATTGCCGAGTTACAGGCTCAGGGAGAAGTCGTCGGCATGGTCGGCGACGGCATCAACGATGCGGCGGCACTTGCCCGGGCCGATGTCGGCTTTGCCATCGGGGCGGGCACGGATGCTGCGATGGAAAGTGCGGATGTGACACTGATGCGTTCCTCACCGACAGGAGTCGCATCAGCCATCGAGATATCGCGCGCCACCATGGTCAATATCCGCCAGAACCTGTTCGGTGCTTTTGTTTACAACACGCTCGGCATTCCAGTTGCTGCCGGCATCCTTTATCCGTTTATTGGGCTGTTACTCAACCCGATTATTGCCGGTGCGGCGATGGCGATGAGTTCGGTAACCGTGGTTTCCAATGCCAACCGCCTGCGCCTGTTCAAGGTGGGAGATAGCCGGTGACCATCCTGGTCAATCTTCTTGGTCTGGGGCTGATCGGCCTGATCGCCTGGTGGTTCTGGCTGTCCGAAAGCAAGGCGGCAAAGGCGGCGGGGCAGGCACCGTTGACCGTTCTGGTGGATGGCGGCGTCTATGCCCCGGATCGTATCGAGGTGCCGGCTGGGCAACCGGTGAAGCTCACATTCGTACGCAAGGATTCCAGCCCCTGTGCGGCACAGGTGGTCTTTGCCGATCTCGATCTAAGCTTCGATCTGGTTATGGATTCGCCCACCGAGGTGCAGCTCCCGGCGTTGAAGCGGGGTGGATACCCTTTCACCTGTCAGATGGGCATGTATCGCGGCGTGCTCGAGGCTGGCTAATTGATCACGCTATGCTTGATGTTTGGCATTAAATCCATGCTGTTCAAACTCCCCCTCGCCGCTTGCCGCAGTCAGTTTTAGTCCCTCTCCAACGCCTTGTCTTCAAATCGGATCACCCTAATCGGCGGAGAAATAGACGTCGCCGTAATAGGCAGTGGCTTGGCCGCCTGTGTTGTCAGTGTCGGTCATGACGGCAATGGCATCGATGTAGCGTACATCGCTGCCAAACAGGCAGCGAAAATCAGCACGCACATCACGGCGCTCTTCGATCCACTGGCCCAGGCGCTCGTCCCCTGATTGCACGGCAAGCATCAGCGCCCTGCCGGTGAAGGCGTTGGGCCAATCCTTTTCCCTGGCCTGGCGGCTGGCCCAGACATAGCTGATGGCATGGGTATTCCAGAAAAACAGGCCACCAGAGGTTACGACATAGATTCTGGCGGGATAATCGTCGCCCTGGCGTGTGGTCTCATCCAAATCGCCCAGTGTGTTGTCCACCTTCCAGGACCAGTTCAGATAAGGTGTGCGCTCAAGGTCAATGCGCATCTCCCTGTACAGACCCGATGCGGCCGATTTGCTTTTCGCCTGCAACACTTTTCGGCCATCTTCCGTCACCAGGCGGTAATCGGTTCTGTTGGCGAACCTCTCCTCTTCCCAGCCGTCAAGAGTGCCTTGTGAAAACGCGCCGACCGATATCGTTTCGCCGTATGCGGGTGCAGCCAGGGCGGCCAACAAAATCAATAGCAATGTTCGGCACCAATCCAATGCATACCTCCATGAATGAATAGCCAACAACTTACAAGGGTTTCAAAGGCTCAGGCGAAAATCAACACGCCCCATACGAACGCGGCAAGGATGATGGCGCAGAGCACGGCGGCTGAGCCCATGTCCTTTGCGCGGCCGGAGAGTTCGTGCTTCCCCGCGCCGATGCGGTCTATGGCGGCCTCGATAGCGGAATTGAGCAGTTCAACAACGATTACGAGCATCCAACTGCCGATAAGTAAAGCCCGTTCCACGGGGCCATCGCCCAGCCACCAGCCCAGCGGCAAAACAACCACCAGAATCGCCAATTCCTGTTTGAACGCTCGCTCGCTCCATGCCGCCTTAAGGCCTTGCATTGAATACATAAGGGCTCGGATGAGTTTGCTAAGCGATAATGTGCTGTGGTTTGTCATGGTAAAGCCGAGGACAGTGATAAGGCGACGACAGGATTACGGGCGGCGGCTGGAAAAGCGCAGCAGTGAGAGCTGCGGTGGTCTCGGGTTTTCAATGGAAACGGGGTATTCGCCGGAGAAGCAGGCATCGCAATGCACATGCCGCGGCGCGCCGACGGCCCGGTACAGACCCTTAAATGAGACAAACTCCAGGGAATCGGCCCCAATGGCTCGGCACATCTCTTCGGTGGACATCTGGTTGGCCATCAATTCTTCGCTATCCGGCGTGTCGATGCCGTAAAAGCAAGAATGCCTGGTCGGTGGGCTGGAGATGCGCATATGGATCTCCTTGGCGCCGGCCTTCCTGACCATCTCGACGATTTTGCTGCTGGTGGTGCCGCGCACGATCGAGTCGTCCACCAGCACCACTCGCTTGCCCTTGATCAAGTCGCGGTTGGGATTGAGCTTGAGTTTGACACCAAAGTGGCGGATGGATTGTTGCGGTTCAATGAAGGTGCGGCCGACATAGTGGTTGCGGATCATACCCATCTGAAAGGGGATGCCGGAGCCTTCGGCATAGCCCATGGCCGGTGGCGTGCCTGAGTCTGGCACGGGTACGACGATATCCGCCTCCACCGGAGCCTCGCGGGCGAGTTCCACGCCGATTCGGTAGCGCGCATCGTAAACGTTGATGCCTTCTAGCGTCGAGTCCGGACGAGCGAAGTAGACATATTCAAAGACGCAAAACTTGCAGCTGCCTCTGCGGCCAAAGGGGAACAGGCTGCGCAGGCCATTCTTGTCGATAATGACCATCTCGCCGGGCTCGACATCGCGGATGAATTCAGCATCGATCAGGTCAAAGGCGCAGGTTTCGGATGACAACACGTAGGCATCGCCCAGCCTGCCCAACACCATCGGCCTGATGCCATTCGGATCACGCAGGCCGATCAGCCGGGTTTCCGTCAGCACCACCAGCGAAAAAGCGCCGCGCAGTCGCCTGGTGGCGTCGGCCAGCCGATCTTCCGGCGTTTGCGCCCGGCTCTTGGCCACCAGATGGATTAGCACCTCGGTGTCCGAGGTCGATTGGAAAATGGATCCTTGCCTTTCCAGTTCCTTGCGCAGGTCCATGGCATTGACGATGTTGCCGTTGTGGCACATGGCGATGCCACCGTGGTTGTATTCATAGGTAAACGGCTGGCAGTTGCGAATCTCCGAATCGCCGGAGGTGGAATAGCGCACATGGCCGATGCTGGCATGGCCGGTCAGGCGGTCGATATCGCTGGGTTGAAACACGTCGGCGACCAGTCCCATGTCGCGGTGGCTGTTGAAGTTGCGGCCATCGGTGCAGACGATGCCGGCCGATTCCTGGCCACGGTGCTGCAGGGCGTAAAGGCCGAGGTAGGTGAGGTTGGCCG
>Ga0316187_10000721_pt1 | contig 27065 bp, 26 predicted proteins | sample CroRivburrow1_MG_FD_204927 | JGI IMG/M metagenome (GOLD analysis project Ga0316187, IMG submission 204927) | Coastal sediment microbial communities from Maine, United States - Cross River worm burrow 1 | ecosystem: Environmental > Aquatic > Marine > Coastal > Sediment | place: USA: Maine...
GGGTTGAAGAGGCGAGTCTGTCTGCGAGCTTCTGTGCCACTGTGGTTTTACCCACACCGATTGCGCCTTCAACAGCAATATGGCATCTCTCCAGTGGTTCTCCTATTACCATGCTTCCCCCCTGGGTAATGGTGCCTCTCCGGTTTCGATCAGCTGATCTATCATCTGCTCTACAGTAACCTTCAATTGTGGATGTTGCCACTTAGGCGCAATGTCGCATAGAGGGCGTAATACAAACATCCGCTGAGAGATCATAGCATGAGGAATGGTCAATGCCTTGCTATGAATCTGGAGATCCCCGTAAGCAAGGATGTCGAGATCGAGTGTTCTGGCTCCCCAACGCTCGGCTCTAACACGTCCGTGGGCATCCTCAACCCGGTGCAGAAGGGTCAGCAGGGCATCGGGTTGTATGGAGGTCTCTATCTCAATAACGGCATTGAGATAGTCAGGTTGTCCAGCCGGGCCAACGGGAGCAGTGCGGTAGAGCTTTGAGCAGGCGGTAATATGAATGTTATCCGTTGCTTCAATATCTGATCGGGCCTGATTGAATGCCTGTTTCAAATCACCGAGATTGCCGCCCAATGCGATATAGGCACGACTTAAGCCCATGCGATTGATCCGCCACGCCTGGGGTCACCTGCACCATCAAGACGCCCTCTCTCATCCATGCAGATGGCATGGACACCGCCAAAGTAGACACCCTGCCTCTCCCACTGGCGAATATCCCAACCAAGCTCATCAAGCTGATGTCGACACTCTTCGGTCAAGCCTTCCGGCTCTACATCCAGGCGATTACCTTCGTTATGGAGGCGAGGCGAAAAGACGGCATGGTGGATTGATTGCTCCATCACAGTGTAGCGGGAGAGAACCTGAAGAATGGCACCACGCAGGCGGTTGGAGCCGCCACTTCCCAGAGTCACCTCCGGCCTGCCGTTTTTGATTAAAATAGTGGGGGCCATCATTGATGAGAGCGTGGTTCCTGTAGGTAATTTATGGAACCCGAGTGGATTAATATCCTCTTCTCCCAGCATGTTGTTGAGATGGATGCCTGTTCCCGGTACGACAATGCCGGAACCTTCGCCATTGCTGCTGGTAATAGCGACAGCACTGCCGTCTCTGTCTACCACGCTAACATGGGTAGTGCTTCCATGCCGGTTCGTCGGCTCATCCGGAGAGCTGCCCAGCTCACCTCTTAAGCGATTTTGCACTTTCTCGAGGCTGTGCTGAATGCGTTTTTCTGCGAGAAAAAGTTCGGCCATGTCTGTTTCGTAGACCTGATGATCGAAGTCATATCCACGGGAACGACTGGTCTCACGAAGTGCCTCTGCAAGCAGGACTGGAAAAGGACGCTCTGGATGGAGAGTCATCAGCGCATCGAGAAGCTTTGCAGCAAAGGTGATCAGGCATCCACCGGAGGAGGGTGGGGGATTGGTCAGTAGTGTTCCGCCAAAGAGCTTGCTTGAGAGTGGTTTTCGAAGCGAAACCTGATTGCCTCTCATGTCATCCATTGAGAGCAGTCCGCCTGTGGCGACAGAAGAGACAATAGCGCGGGCGAGATCGCCTTCATACATTTCCCGAATTCCTTCGATGCATAACATCTCCAGCGTATTGGCAAGGTCAGGGTTACGGAAGGGTTCTCCTTCAACAGGCAGTTTGTCCCTCTTTGTATGCAACATCCGGCATGGCATCTCAGCTGTCAGGATCGGTTCAAGAAGATGGATAAACGAGGCTTGCAGTTCATTGAGGCGTACCCCGTTTTTAGCTGCTTCAATGGCAGGTTGTATCACCACATCAATAGGAAGCCGTCCCTGCTCTTTGTGGGCTGCAAACAGCATGGCTAGTAGTGAAGGAGTACCAACTGATGCCTGTCCGATATGGAAGGTTTGAATGGTATCTCCGAAATTGACAGGGATGGCTCTGAAATCAGGTAGAAACTGATCATCTACAGGCCTTGCAGGCATGCGTGAGAAACCGTCATAGAGCATGCTACGGCCTCTGCTGTTGTGGATCAGCATAAAGCCACCACCACCGGCGCCAGTCAGTACAGGCTCTGCAACAAATGATGTGCAGACAGCAGCCACCGCTGCATCGATGGCATTGCCGCCATCCTCAAGAATGTATGCTCCGGATTCGGCTGTAACGGGGTGTCCTGCGGCTACGACTCCATGTTTGCCGAAGGTCGAACTCATGGTTGAATCCTAATGTTTAACGACAAAACCTTTCAGCTTTGTAGTTGATGTGATCTTCTCCCTGTAGAGGGAAGCCTCTTTGAATGTTGCATATGGCCCGTTCCAAACGGCCAACATTCCGTTGGGACGTGATGTGATATGGGTTTTCCATGTTGAAGCCAGTTTTTTAGATAGCTTCTGAGCCCGGGTTGAATCCTTAAACGCCCCAAGTTGAATATAGTAACCGCTGGCAAGTGATTTTGCCGGGATGGCTTTAGTGACGGCACTCTTTACTCTCTTTTTTGCTTGCGGCGCAGGTTTTGGTTTCTCTATCGGCTTGGTAGCAGGTTTGGATATGACAGGAGAAGCTTTTGCCAGCGATGGTGCCGGGACGACTATAGCTGTTTTGGCTTGAACACTTGTTGACTCTGAAGCTGAGTCAGGTTTGATCTGTGGCCAAAGAAAAGCAATGATGATTACTACGACGCATAGCGAAGCGGTAATCCAGGCTGTTCTAGTTTCTGCAGGAGTTGTGGTCCACGCGCGGAGTCTCTTTGGCATGTGAAGAGGAGGTGTCCGGCTTATCAGTCCAGATTCAGGATGGTGTTCAGTATTTCAGTGAAATCCTGATAACGAAAAGGCTTTTGCAGAATCTTCAAATCCATATCCGGGAAACGCTCTGTCAGGTCATCCGGGTAGCCGGTCACAAAGATTACCCGCTCAAGCAGTTCCGGATTGACATGGATCAGGCTGCTGTAGATCTCATCACCAGTCAGCTTTGGAAGGCGTACATCAAGTAGGATGGCACTGTACTGATTTCCCTGCGTGGTAAGTTCAAACAGACCCTGAACCGGGTCACTCAATGTTTTAATATTGCTCTGAACCCCTTTCTCGCCCAGATAGCGATTGATAAAGGCGCTCAGAATACTCTGAACTGTATCTTCGTCATCAATGGTAAGAATTTTGATTACATCAGTCATATCTTTTCCTTTCATGACCCATACGGATCTCCATACTCTCTATTTACTATAGACTCTTTTATGACAAAAGTCTGTGCCGTGGTAGTGATTAATAGCCACAGCCTCGTCTCTTTTAGCTTTCAGCTCAATAGCGCATTTATAAAATGGTTATTGGTGGAAAAATGTCGATATAACAGGGAGTTGTCAAATTCAGTGATAACTAAACCAATGAGTAGCCGAAAATGTTCTCTGTCTATTGATTAATGCCCCTGTTTTTTGATAAACATCGATTCGGGATTTATACGGGCCTGCATAAAGCGAATGCCCCAATGAAGATGAGGGCCTGTTGCCCTGCCTGTCTTTCCCACTTCTCCAATTTTAGTACCGGCTTCTATCCAGCCGCCCTCTTTAACAGAGGCTGATTTCAGGTGTGAGAAAACCGATACAACACCATGACCGTGACCGATCGCAACCGTATTACCATTGAGATACATTTCTGAAACAATAAGAACCCTGCCGGCCAGCGGTGTGATAACCGGGGTACCCTCCGGTGCAGCAATATCAATGCCGGAGTGGGGCGAGCGCGGTTCTCCATTCACATATCGCTGGGCACCAAACGGGGTCGACATGATTCCCTCTACAGGCATTTCTGATATCTGCAGCTCAGGTTGCGCATTTACATTTGCTACGTAGCTATCTTTGAGCATCTTCTGGTCTGCACGAATTCGCTTCAGCTCCTCTTTTCCAAACACCGCCATTTTTTTATCAACTGTGATATGGGATATTCTGAACTCACCTTCAGTGATAGTGAGGTTTTCGATAAATTGTTCTGTTTTTCCTTTTGAATTTTTCACTGACCATTTCAGAGAGTGGCTACCCGGCCTTGTTTTCAAATCCACACCAATCCATGCTTTGACCATACCGGTATTGCTTTGAATGACAGGCCACCCCTTGCCAAAACAGTGCAGGGTTATGGATCCACTCGGCAGCTCTCGCTCTATGGTGAGTAGATCCCCCTGAACAGCCCTGTAGGTTTCGGCATCAGCAGGCGTTGCTGCCAGCAGTATTACTGTAATAAGAAACAGATGTTTCATCATGAGGAGTCCTTCGAAACCTTTCTGGTTTCAGCTCTAGCTGTTCCATCGTGAAAGTGGATGTTAACGGTGTCACCCGTTGCCAGCTGACTGACAGAAGTGAGAAGGCGACCCTCTGCATCCATACTCATGGTGTAACCACGTCTGAGCACCTGAACAGGGCCCAGATCATGTAGCTGTTTGGATAGCCCTGAGATGGATTGTCTGCCGGTTTGAATATATTGTTCTTTCAGCCAGTTCAGTTTCTGTTTTAACAGGGTTAGCTTCTGCCGCTGACTGTTTCTGCCGTGCAGTTGGAAGGTGGTCAGGTGTTGCTGACAGCGGTGAAGGGTTAATTCTCTGAGCCGCAGTTGTTTGCGTGGCTCCTGTTGCGCGAGTCTTTGATCTATATTATTCAGCAGACGATGGCGTGAGGCGATCTGCTGACGAAAATGTGCAGTCAGTTCAATCGCACTGCGTTCACAGTGCTGATGGCGACCATCCTGAGTCCGCTGCCACATCTGCCGTAGTTGTGATGGTTTTGGAAGCTGGTTTCGAAGTGTGTCTCGTTCTGGAGATGACAGCTCGGCCGCATTGGATGGTGTGGCAGCTCGAACATCGGCGGCAAAGTCAGCCAGTGTGGTATCAATCTCATGACCGATACCGGTAATGATCGGAACCTCGGACTCCACGATAGCCCTGACGACGCTCTCATCATTGAAGCACCAGAGATCCTCCATACTGCCACCACCACGAACCAGGAGGATAAGGTCAGGTTTTGACTCCATTCGGTTGAGATTCCTGATTGCCTTGCTGATTGAGGCCGGTGCGGCATCTCCCTGAACGACAGCTGGGGCCAGCGTGAGCTCTAACCAAGCAGGTCTGGTCGCCAGCACTTTCTTTACATCTTCAAAGGCAGCGGCGGTTTCAGATGTGATGATACCAATATGGTTTGGCAGTTTAGGGATACTTTTTTTATTTTCAGAGGCAAACCAGCCCCGTTCGGCAAAGAGGGCTTTTCTGCGTTCAAACTCTGCAGCAAGTTGTCCTGCACCTGCCGCTTCAACCTTGCGAACCACCAGTTGATAGGTGCCTCGTGGCTCATAGAGACTGATGTGCCCCATGAATACAAACTTCTCACCATCTTTGGGTAGCAGCTTCAGCCGTACTGCAGTAGAGCGCCAGATAACGGCAGATATGGAGGCGTGGGCATCCTTGATGGTAAAATAGATATGGCCGGATGCATGTTTGGTCAATCTGGAGACTTCACCGGCCACCTCAACAGATGCGTAACGCTGCTCCAGCAGCTGCTTAATACCAGCTGTCAGCTCAGTAACCGATAAAACTCCATTTTCCATGTCAAAATCAGAACAGTTGTTACAGTTCAGGTCAATGCTGGTGTGCATAAACAAAAAAAAGGGCGGGAAAACCCGCCCTTTAATCTATTTGTCGATTGCTCCTTCAGATCAGGAAAAGAATCCCTTGAATGTAAAGAAGAAGAAGATCGAAAGGATCGCGCCTGCAGGCAGTGTTACGATCCATGAGAGGAAGATCGTCTGGATTACACCGATATTCAGTGCACCGATACCACGGGCAAGCCCAACACCAAGCACCGCACCCACCAGCGTATGCGTGGTAGAGATTGGCAGGCCTGTTCCTGAAGCAAACACAACTGTTGTTGCTGCACCAAGTGTGGCGGCAAAACCACGGCTTGGGGTTAGTTCAGTAATACCGGAGCCGACAGTAGCAATCACCTTATGACCATAAGTCACCAGACCGAAGACAATACCAGCACCACCAAGGACCAGGATCCAGACTGGTGTAGCTGATTTGACAGCGATCTCACCGGCGCTCTGTACGATACCGACAACTGCGGCAACCGGACCAATCGCATTGGCCACATCGTTAGAGCCGTGTGCAAAGGCCATGGCAATGGCTGTGAAGATCATCAATACACCGAAGATCTTCTCCATGTTGGTATAATGAAACTTCTTATCCAGTTTGGCGTCGAACTTGAGCCGCTTGATCATGATGGTGCCGATAGATGCAACGATAAGTCCGATAACCGTTGCATAGAGCATGTTCTGCTCAAACGGCAGTTTTACACCGACATGTTTTAAGCCCTTCAGCAGTGTGACCATCGCCATGATGAAGCCGACCAGGAAGATGTAATAAGGTACATACTTCTTCGCTTTGGCAAACGGGTCATCAGTATCAATAATCAGTTTCTGAATACTTCTGAACAGTGCAAATGCGATCGCACCTGCTAGTAGCGGGGAGGTCACCCAGCTCATGGCAATGGTGCCCACTTTGCCCCACTGAACAGCTTCCATACCGATACCGACTGCACCAAAACCGACGATTGCACCAACAATGGAGTGGGTGGTTGATACTGGCCAGCCCATACGGGTGGCGACCATGAGCCAGATACCTGCAGCAAGTAGCGATGCAAGCATACCGTAAACCAGAAGTTCCGGCGTATCACCGAGCGATGAAACATCAACAATGCCCTTACGGATGGTTTTGGTGACTTCACCACCGGCAAGAACAGCACCGGCACATTCGAAAATAGCAGCGATAATTACCGCCTGTCTGAAGGTCAGCGCTTTTGAGCCGACTGATGTTCCCATGGCATTGGCAACATCATTTGCACCGATACCCCAGGCCATGAAAACGCCGAAGACAACGGCCATACCAATCAAGATGGTTGAATTTGAAACAAGAATATCCACGATTTTCTCCTAAATCCCTTTACTTATCGTGCCAGTAACAGTTCGAGGCGGGCGCCTACTCGTTGGGCGATATCGGCTACTTCACCGACCTCACGAATCACGCGATACAGAAAGACTGCATCAATTGGATCCAGGCTCTTTTCAATAACAAAAAGTGCGTTATTGATCTGATGTTCCAGCTTGTCAGCTTCATACTCGATTTTGTCCAGATCGTTGATCATCTCTTCCACACTGTTGACTTCGCGTCCGCGGAAGCCGACCTCTACCAGTTCATCAAGTTCATTAATAATGCGCTTGGCCTGACGGGACGTTGATATGCAGCACTCCACATAAGCGGTCATGAACTCTGCAATCTCATCGGGAAACTGCATTTTTCGGCCATTAACCATTCCAGCCACATGCTTGGCCGTGTTGGCAATACGATCCTGAACAGTCACGATATCCAGAATGCGCTCACGCGGCATCGGCATAAATAGTGAATTTGGCAGGTGTATACGCAGCTCATGTTTCAGATCATCAGCTTCAACTTCCAGATTGTGTATCTGTTTAAATAGTACATTTACCTGATTGTAATCTTTCTTAAGCACAGCCTTAAAGAATGGCTCAAGTGTTTTTGCACACTCGTGAACCTTCTTCATGTGCTCCTGTAGCGGTTTTACAGGTGACCCTGCAAACATATTTGTAATAGGACTTCTTCTAACCATGTTCACTCCCAATTATTAGCTGTTATCGGTCTGATTCATTAATGCGACGCAACATACAGACCTATTATGACATTCATGTGACATTATGACATATATGTGACATTCACATGACATATATATGTCATTCAAAACAGTGACCTGATATGGATGTCACTTCTTCATCAAACAGTTTCCCATTTGATGCAGGCACAAAAAAATCGCCCGGATTTCCGGGCGATTTTTTCAACTCTTCGCTTATCCTGAATTCCGTTCAGAGATCTCACTACGACCCGGTGGTTACTGTTGGCTAGAAACCTTCTGGCTAGCCGTCAGCACCGAATTGATCTCATCCTTGTTCAGGGCAATCAGATGCTCTGCCTCTGTATGTGAGCCCTCTTCTGATTTCAGATAGTTATGGTTCACCTGAATCAGGTTATGAATGATGCTGTAGGTGTAGTTACTATCAGTCATGAGCGAGACAGCCATCTCTGCCGAGACATGCCCTTCACGAATCAACTCATCCAGTCGCCCATGCAGTAGCCCGGCATTTTTTTCCAGTGTCAGCTTCAGCGCATCAAGCGAGAGAATGGATGCAGTTGAAACATCCTGATTTCGAATCTTCTCCAGCCTGCGCAGCGCTTTAGCAATACGCTGACGAAGTCGATTATACTCACCGGCAATGGCCGGGTTGTCCGAATCAATGTACTGCAGCATATTTTTCTGTAGATGTTTAACATCCTTCAGGGCGATCAGGATTGACTGATTGGCCATGCGAATACGGCCAATCTGCCTTGATGTGGCGTTGTCGAAAGAGAGGCCATGGCTAAAGTCCAAAATGGCGCCGCAGAGGCTCCTTATCTCATGTTCATAGACATCATCAATGTCATAATCTACAGCTTTGTCATGTGCTTTGATTACCTTCTTGAGTTTGGTGTCGGAGAGAATGTCTGCTTTATCCAGAGAGAGTCCCTTTGCGATAATGCTGACCGCTTTCTCATAGATGCGAGCAGTCTCCATGCGCAGCGCCTCAAGTGCGGTATCGCCGAACTCAAGTGATGCCTCGTTGAGGTATTTTGGTTGCGCATGTATATCCGGTTCTGATTTAAACAGGCGTGTAACCAACTCTATTAGCGGATTGATCAGCGGTACCATAATAATTACACCGGCTAGGTTGAAAATTGTATGGAATACAGCCAGCTTCATCGTGTAATCATCCTCGGCCAATCCAATCACAGAAGAGATTCCATCCACCACTCCCATAATCGGCTGCATCAGCGCAATAAACAGGATGCCTGCAGTCACCTTGAAGAGCACATCGGCCAGTGCCAGTCGTTTACCTACAATATTCGAGGATATCGCACCTAATACTGCTGTAATTGTAGTGCCGACATTGGCACCAATGGCCAGCGCCAGTGCATTTTCATAAGTCAGTTGATTCACAGAAAGCGCGGTGATAATGAGCACCAGTGTGGCATGACTCGATTGCATGATGATGGTGGCAATAATGCCAATAAGGGTAAAGACCAGAATGCCAGCAATCCCCTCCATCGCATAGGCAGTCAAATCAATACTGTTCTGGAACGCTTCAAAGCCCTCCTTCATGTGATGGATGCCCAGGAAGAGAAACCCTAGCCCGACCAGAATATAACCGATTCCTTTCAGTGACTTTGATTTCTGGAAAATCAGCATAACGCCAAACACCAGCATCGGCATCGCATAGGCCGATATCTTTACCTTCAGACCGAAACCGGCAATCAACCATGCGCCGGTTGTTGTGCCGACATTGGCACCAAAGACAATACCAAGGCCCTCAACAAGGCCAATCAGCCCCACACTGAGAAAGGAGATGGTAATCACAGAAACCAGCGAACTCGACTGCATTACTGTGGCAGCAGTAAACCCGAAGGTCAGGCTTTTCCACATTCGATTGGTACTTCTCTTGAGGATCTTTTCAAGGGCTCCTCCAGTAAAAGCCCTGAATCCCTCCTCGAGCGCCAGCATGCCAAACAGAAATATTGCTACGCCTGCAGATATCTCCTTGAAGTCCGGGCTGATCCAGAATCCGTAAGCCAGAATCATCATAATCGAAGGAAGAATCACTTTCCGAAGCGTATTTCTCATTAATCTTATATCCTTATATATCGGTTTATTAGGTTTGATGTAAAAAACAGTGCCCGAAAATTCGGGCACTATTGAGTCTTGTCAGAGCCTGGAAGCAGTTGAGTTTATTTGCTACTTCCGGCTTTACGTAGAGTGGAGAGAAGCTCAATCCCTTTCTTGCGCTGCGAATGAACTATCTCCAGCTCCTGCTCCAGCATCTCACGCTCTTCGGCGTCTTGTTCGACGGCGATGAGCTCCTTGAGATGCTTCTCCTTCTTTTTAAGCTTCTTAAGCACTTTGGAGAGCCCTTCATCTTCCTGTTGAAGCTGTTCAGCTTCTGCATTCAAATATGATTTAAGCTTTTTCAACAACTTCTTTTTTAATGCTTTATCAAACTTCATGTTCGCTCCCGCTCACTGTTTCTCTACTTTATCATCATTGTCAGCCAGTACGGAATCAATCTCATCATTGTTCAGGGAGATCATGTGTTCAGCCTCTGTCTCAGTTCCCTCTTCCGATTTCAGATAGTTGCGGTTTATCTGAATCAGATTATGGATGATGCTATAGGTGTAGTTACTGTCGTTCATCAATGAGATTGCCATCTCCGCCGAGATGTTTCCATTTCGAATTAACTCATTCATACGCTCTTGTGACAGGGCCTTGTTTTTTTCCAGCGTTAGCTTCAGGGCGTCGAGTGAAAGAATTGATGTCTCCCCCGAGCCTTTGCTCCTGATTTTCTCAAGTCTGCGCATGACCTTGGCTATACGCTGGCGCAGGTAATTATATTCGGAGCTGATATTCAGGTTGTCTGACCCAATATACTTCAGCATGTTCTTTTGCAGATGTTTCACATCCTTCAGGGCACTCAGAATTGACTGATTGGCCACGCGAATTCGACTAACCTTCCTTGCTATCCCCGGTTCGGCAGAGGAGAGCTTGTTGGTGTAATCAAAGATGGCACTGCAGAGGCTCTTAATTTCACGATCGTAAACATCGTCAATATTGTATTTAATGGCTTTACGATGCTCTTTGATTACCTTCTTAAGTTTAGTGTCGGAGAAGATTTTCTCCCTGTCCAGAGAGAGTCCTTTGGCGATAATGCCCGTTGCCTTTGTGTAGACACGGTTAGTCTCCATACGCAGCGCCTCAAGCGCTGCATCGCCAAACTCAAGTGCTGATTCATTGAGGTATTTCGGCTGCGCATAACGATCCGGTTCGGACTTGATCACTCGCTCCAGAAAACGCACCAGATGGTTGGTGAACGGGATCATCACAGCAATTCCGATCAGATTAAACAGCGTATGGAACACGGCCAGTTTTAGCGTGTAGTCGGTTTCGCCAATACCAACGGCTGCACTGATCACATCCACAGCCACCAGCAGCTGGTGAATAAAGGCAATCGCTATCAGGCCGGTAGTCACATTGAAAACCAGGTGTGCCCCGGCCAGTCGTTTACCCACCTCGTTGGAGCTGAGTGCGCCGAGAATAGCAGTGATCGTTGTGCCTACATTGGCGCCGATCGCCAGTGCCAGTGCATTTTCATAAGATATCTGCTGCGCTGCCAGCGCCGTAATAATCAGAACCAGCGTAGCATGGCTGGACTGCATCACCACGGTGGCAAAAATACCGATCAGCGTAAAAAGGAAGAGTCCGGGATATCCGGCTACCGCATATTCAGCCAGATCGATGGCATCCTTGAATGTTTCAAAACCCTCTTTCATATGGTGAATACCAAGGAAGAGAAATCCGAGACCCGCCAGAATATAACCTAGCCCTTTAAGATGGCGCGACTTCTGGAATATCATGATCACGCCAAACACCAGCATCGGCATCGCATAGGCCGAGATTTTTACCTTCAGACCGAAACCGGCCACCAGCCAGGCACCGGTAGTGGTGCCGAGGTTTGCACCGAAGATGATACCAATACCTTGAGCAAGGCCGATCAGGCCTGCGCCCAGGAATGATATTGTAATCACAGATACCAGCGAGCTGGACTGCATAATGGTTGTTGAAACGATGCCGAAAGAGACACTCTTCCAGAGCTTGTCTGTAGTCCGCTTCAGCACCTTCTCGAGGATGCCACCAGTGAAAGCCTTAAAACCCTCTTCCAGCGCCAACATGCCGAACAGAAATATTGCTACGCCTGCAGAGATCTCCTTGAAGTCCGGACTGACCCAGAAGCCGTAGGCCAGAATCAGCAGAATTGAAGGCAGAACTACTTTGCGCAGCGTATTTCCCATGAACCTATGATATCCTAAAATTTAATTATCCTAGCAAAAAAACAGCGCCCGGGTTTCCGGGCACTGGAAATTATATTCGAGCTGAGAATCAGCCGATGTATTTACCCTTCTTCTTAAGCTGCCTGTCCATGCGATCGATCTCTCTTGAACCGGAAACCACGATTTTCTCATCAGGGTCAAAGTCCAGCTCCCCGTCGAAGCCTTCATAGTCGACTGAATTAAGGATCACCTTCAGCGCATTCAGGCGGCAGAGGTGTTTGTCAGCGGAACGAATCAGCGTCCACGGGGCATGGCTGGTATGTGTGCGTTTGAGCATCTCGTATTTAACCTTGGTGAAATCGTCCCAGCGTTCCTGAGCCTGCACATCGACCTCGCTGAGCTTCCACTGCTTAAGTGGATCATCCGTGCGACTGTCAAACCGCTCCTTCTGGATGTCCTTGGTGACACTGAAATAGAGTTTTACGAGAATGGTTCCCTGGCGAACCAGGTCTTTTTCAAAACCGACCACGCCGCGCATGAAGTCCTTGTGCTGCTGCTCGGTACAGAAGCCGAATACCGGTTCAACCATGGCGCGGTTGTACCAGCTGCGATCGAACAGCGCGATCTCGCCGCCACGTGGAAATTCAGTAACATATTTCTGGAAATACCACTGTGTCAGCTGGTGCTCGGTGGGTTTACCCATGGCAATGACGCGGTAGTGTTTTTCATTCATGTAGCGCGTTACGCGACGGATTGTTCCGCCCTTGCCTGCAGCATCTCTGCCCTCGAAGAGGATAATCATGCGCTGCTTGGTGTTGTCCAGATGCTTCTGCAGCTTGATAAGCTCTGCCTGATAAGGCTTCAGCTCCTTCTCCTGCAGGTATTTGGTAATGATTTTAGTTACTTTATTGTCGCTTAGGCCCTGTTTATCAAGGAGTGTTTCACACTCTTCAGGGGTGTCTTGCGGCACAGTCTCCAGGTCCTTGATTAAGTTTTCCCCAGAGTTCGCCGGCATGTTCATTTACTTCTCCTTTTCAGTGTTGATTCCTTACGGAGACAGCACCCCGAAAGGACGTGGGATTATACATGAATACCCTATATCTGTAAAGGGATATTGAGGCGGAATGTGTGGGCTTATGAGTTGACTGGACGGGCAGAACAGGAGGCGATAACTGTTTTATTTCAATGCTTTGGAAGATGTTTAGAATCATGAAGATAAACATAAAAAAGCCCGACCGATGCAGAGGCAACGGACGGGCTTGAGTCTATGCTGAATCGAACTTCATTCAGATTTCTTCGCCTGATAACAGCTTTGCCGCAGCTTCATGATCCACATGTCGGATATCATGACCACGTTCTATATAGATCACCATTTCAGCAATGTTTGTCGCATGATCAGAGATGCGCTCAAGGTTTTTGGCAACATTGGAAAGAATGATAGAGGCCGTGATATCCCTGGGATCCTCTATCATATAGGTGAGCATTTCACGGTACATGCGTTTATAGAGAATATCGATGCGTTCATCTTTTTCGATAACGGTCATTGCCAGCTCAGTATCGCCTCGGGATAGAGCATCCAGCGTACGATTGACTTGTCGTTGAACTTTTTCACCCATGATATCGAGATTGGAAAAGTTCTTGGGTGTGTGCTCCAGCGAGCGAAGTGTCCCTTCAGCAACACCTGCTGCCAGATCTCCCATACGTTCCAGATCGGTTACCACCTTAATGATACCCATGATGAAGCGAAGGTCTCCTGCCGCAGGTTGCCTGCGTACCAGAATGTCACGAGTCATCTCATCACATTGAACTTCGAGCGCATTGATTGCCTTGTCACGGTCTACTGTTTTGTTGGCGAGTTTCTTATCCTGTTCGAGCATTGATTTGACCGCATGGCCAATGGAGCGCTCTACAAGGCCACCCATTGAGAGCACGAGCTCTTTGAGTTTATCAAGCTCTTCATCAAAACGTTTAATAGTATGTTGTGGCATCTATCTCTCTCCTTAACCAAATCGCCCGGTAATATAGTCTTCGGTCTGCTGTATTGCAGGCTGTGTGAAGATTGTGCCTGTTTCTCCAAACTCAATTATATCGCCCATGTAGAAAAAGGCGGTGTGGTCTGAGATACGTGCTGCCTGCTGCATGCTGTGGGTCACCATGATAATGGTAAACTCTTCTTTTAGCTCATCAATCAGCTCTTCAATTTTGGCCGTGGCAATCGGATCAAGTGCTGAACATGGCTCATCCATGAGGATGATATTGGGTTTAACCGCAATGGTGCGCGCAATGCACAGACGCTGTTGCTGTCCGCCTGACAGGGCAGTTCCCGGGGCGTTCAGTTTATCTTTAACTTCATTCCAGATACTGGCTTTGCGCAGTGCGGTCTCTACAATTATATCCATGTCTGAACTGTTTTCAGCCAGGCCGTGAATGCGAGGTGCGTAGGCAACATTCTCATAAATACTTTTCGGGAACGGATTGGGCTTTTGAAACACCATGCCAACATGGGTTCGCAGCTGGACGACATCCACTTCCGGCGCGTAGATGTCATCGCCATCTAGTAAAATATGACCTTCGATGCGGCAACCTGGAATACGATCATTCATGCGATTCATGCAGCGCAGCAGTGTGGACTTACCACATCCAGACGGACCAATGAGGGCCGTAACCTGCTTCTCTGCAAAATCAACATCAATACCGTGCAGTGCTTCATTATCACCGTACCATAGTTTTAGGTCTCGAACGGTAATCTTGGGTGTGTTCATTCTACCACCTTTTCTCAAAATGTTTGCGAAGATATACAGCCAGGCCGTTCAGGCTGAGTAACACGGTCAGCAGTACTAAAATGGCTGCGGCAGTCCGTTCTTCATAGGCGCGGATAGATTCTCCTGCCCAAGTGTAAATCTGGGCGGGAAGTACTGTAGCTGCATCCAGCATGCTGCCGGGAGCATCGGGAACATAGGCCATCATACCAACGATCAGAAGTGGTGCTGTTTCACCCATAGCCTGTGCCAGGCCGATAATGGAGCCAGTCAAAATGCCCGGCATTGCCAGCGGTAACACATGGTGCCAAACAGTCTGCCATCGTGATGCGCCAAGCCCGAATGCCGCCTCGCGAATTGAATCAGGAATCGCTTTTAGTGATGCGCGCGTCGTGATAATGATGATTGGCAGTGTCATCAGGGCAAGTGTTAGACCGCCAGCCAGCGCAGAGGATCGGGGAGCGCCAAAAAAGTTAATAAAGATGGCCAGACCCAGTAGTCCGAAGAGGATAGAGGGAATCGCAGCCAGATTGTTGATATTGACCTCAATGGTCTGAGTGAGGCGGTTATCCGGGGCGAACTCTTCAAGATAGACGGCTGTCATCACACCGATCGGTAGTGCGAAGGCGATAGTAAGTAGCAGTACATAGATCGAACCGATAACTGCTGATTTTATGCCTGCGAGCTCTGGCATCTTTGAATCGCCACGTGTGAAGAAACCTGTGTTGAAGGCAAGACGAACTTTTCCTTCACTATAGAGATGATCGATCTGTTTCTGATATTTCTTTTTCAGGCGATGAGGCTTCTCTTTCAGATATTGATCGACATCAGCATTGGCGATCACCCATTGTGATTTTGTTGTACCCATCAGTTCAGGGTGGTCTTCCATGTGAAGCGGCAGGGTACGTAACCAGCCGCGACTAACGATAATGCGAAAGGGTTTGTCCACAGCCTTTCTGTAGCTCTTCATGCTGGTATCGTTGTAATGCACATCAACAAGGATTTCCGCCTGCTGAAGTGCGGGAAGACCTTTGGAAATCATATCGGAAAAGAAAAAGATCAGAAATGCTCCGGCCAGTGCCAAAGCCGTAATGGCATATGCTTTAAAGCGCTTCTCTGCCGCGTAACGGCGTTTCATGTTGGCGTTAATTTGCAGGCTCATAATGACTACTCGTAATGCTGGCGGAAACGCCGGATTACATAGATTGAGATGACATTAAGAATCAGTGTAATAAACAACAGCACCAAACCCAACCCAAATGCGGAAAGAGTTTCAGGTGAATCAAACGCCTGATCACCAGTTAGCGCATCAACAATGCGTACAGTAACGGTTGTCATGCCTTCCAAAGGATTCCACGTCAGATTAGGCCTCAGGCCCGCAGCCATGACCACAATCATGGTTTCGCCCAGTGCGCGCGATATCGCCAGAAGGAAAGCGGCCACGATACCCGGAAGGGCAGCAGGTAGTAGAACCTGCTTGACGGTCTCTGACATCGTGGTTCCGAGTGCCAGGGATCCTTCGCGCATGCTTTGAGGTATGGAGCGAATCACATCATCGGAGAGCGATGAAATAAAAGGGATAATCATGATGCCCATCACCAGGCCCGGGGCGAGCGCGTTGGTATAATCGGCATGCAAACCAACAGCACTGGCAAACTTGACGACCAAAGGACTTACGGTGATGGCAGCAAAAAAACCGTAAACAACAGTAGGAATTCCGGCAAGAACTTCCAGTGCAGGTTTGGCGACATTTCTAAAGCCGTCAGTGGCATATTCGGCAATAAAAATCGCCGATAGAAGACCGACAGGAACTGCAACCAGCATGGCAATAATGGTGACCATGAAGGTGCCGGCAAAAATCGGAATAGAGCCGAACATGCCGTGAACGTTGTCTCCCGATGCTGCATCAGGTGACCACTGTGTTCCGGTAATGAATTCCCAGAAGCTGACAATTTCAAAGAATTTGATCGCTTCAAAGATTATGGCAATAACAATACCGATTGTGGTCAGGATCGATGTGAGAGCAGCGGCAATGAGCAGCCCGCGGATCACTTTTTCGATTGAGTCTCTGGCACGTAAAGATGGTTGGATCATACGAAGCCCCTGCCAGCATCCTGCAGCAGCGGCGATCAGGGCGATGATGAGGAAAGTCGTGGCGGGAACTGTGTAAAGGCCTGCCAGATGAAGTAAGCCAGCAAGTAGTGCTACAGCGAGAGCAGGTGTTGCAAGCCAGACTATACTATACCAGCCATAGTGGCCGGGACGGGAGTTCCAGCGCTCACGGGTTGTAGCCTTTGTGACTTTGTTGCGCCCAAGCATCCACGCCATCACCGACAGAGGCAGCAGTCCTGCAACAAAATAAAAGCTTAGATCAGCAATATTCAACGTTTAACTACCCCTTAGTATTTAATATGTATATACAAAAAGCTGACCGGATTGCTCCGGCCAGCACAACATGACAAGTTGTTGTTTTGGTTATTTTTTCTTCAACATGTTTGAACTTAGCTTGATGTGCTTGGCGACAATGTGACGCGTTGCATTACGCTCTTCTTCAGGCAGTGAAATCAGGCCGATTTCAGTGAGGTTACCCTCTTCACCAATCATCTCCTCAGAAGTAAACATCTCTACATAATCTTTCATGCCAGGTACTTTGTCTGCATGAGAGTTCTTGGTGTAGAAGAACAGAGAACGGGAAACCGGATACTTGCCTGAAGAGATATTCTCAGGCTCTGCTGTTACGCCTTCAACTGTTGCAGATTTGATACGATCACTATTCTCTTCAAGGAATGAGTAGCCGAAAATTCCAAATGCATTTTTGTCTTTGATAAGCTTCTGAACAATCAGGTTGTCATTTTCACCACTTGGCACATACACACCATCCTGACGGATGTTTTTATATTTCTTGTATGCTTTGTTTTTCTTTTTGTCGGCCTTATAAAGATTGGTATAAACATCCATCTTTTTAGTCAGGCTCTTCATGACCAGGTCAGCAAATGCATCACGGGTGCCAGATGATGTTGGCGGGCCGTAAAAGAGGATAGGGCGGTGAGGCAGGCTTGCATTGATCTCATTCCAGAATTTATACGGGTTAGGAATCAGCTTGGAGCTATCTTTGCTTGGCACTTCTGCAGCGACTGCCAGAAGAAGTTCTTTGCGGGTCAGGTTGATGTCTGCGTTACCTCTACTCTGCGCAATAACAATACCATCAAAGCCGATCACCACTTCAGTGATGTCATTTACGCCGTTTTTAGCGCAAAGCTCGAACTCAGAACTTTTCATGCGACGTGATGCGTTGGTGATGTCAGGCGTATTCATGCCATCGCCAGCGCAGAACAGTTTCATGCCGCCTCCGGAGCCAGTAGATTCGATGACAGGCGTTTTGTTACGGGTTGTCTGCCCAAGCTCTTCAGCTACATAACTTGCGAATGGATATACAGTGGATGAGCCGACGATTCTAATCTGATCACGGGCTTCAGCCTGACCAATGAATGCCATGCCGATAATTGATGCTGCCATAAGGATGGCGTGCTGTTTTTTCATGATTGGTATCTCCCAAATGAATTTGAAAGAACTGTATGGACTATTTAAGTCAGCTACATGACATTTTCATGACAGTTATGTGACACTCTGTATTTCCTGAAAAGCAACAAAAAAAGGACGGCCGAAGCCGTCCCTTTCTATCTAAAAAGATAACAGTTTTTTAGAGTTTTACTTCGGAGTAGAGACCGTAGCGAATGTCTTTGCGTGAGTTGGCTGTGACTCCTCCACGGTTAGTCAGCTTGGTTGAATCTGCGACAAGAGCGAACTTCACGTTCTTGATAGCATTGTATTCAACACCGCCCATGTAGCGGGTCAGCTTCTCTTTACCCGCACCGTTTTTCTTAATGTTCATGGCTTCATAGCGGCCGAATGCACCAAAGTCACCAGCAAACTTGCCCCACGCCCAGAGTGCGTATGCGTTGCTCTTTACCTCATCTCCGGCGACCAGAGTGTTCAGGTTGTAACTGCTGCTAACAGCACCGCCATGGTGGAGGCTAACCGTTGTGGCTGAGTCAGCTTTGTCTTTGTTGTTGATGTAGTTGGCACCGATACGCCAATCGTTGGTTCCGTATGAGGCCATTGCCTGCATCAGGGAGGCTTTAATACCGGACGTAGTAACACCGGCTACTGTGGTCTTGGTGCCACGGTTACCTGTACGGTACTGGAAGTCCATAGTCAGCCCTTCAACAGGGTAGATGCCGATGCGTGCATTCAGATCGATTGCGTTTGCACGGGCTGCATTGCCGTAGCCGGTACCATTGGTGGCGGTCACAAAGTATTTAGCCATGCCGTCAGCCAGTGTGCCTTTCAGGCCGAGGCCGAGGTCAAAGGAGTCGTCAAACTTGTATTTGTCAGTAAAAACCTGCGATACATAACGATGTTTCCACAGGCCCTGCTCGTAGTCGATCCACGGGGTGTGTGACTGGCCTACACGCAGTACAGCTGCATCACCCAGCAGTTTACCTTCAACGTAAGCAGCTTTCAGGAATACATTCTGTTTCTTGCCAGCGAGACTCTGGTCGTTACCGGCGTCGAGGGTGATTCGCATCATCCAGTCATCGTTAAAGAAGTATTTGGCAGTGAAATAGGCGCGGTCAACGGCCAGGCCCTGAGTCTTGGTTGATACAGTGCCTGCTGCAGTTGTGGTATCTGCCTTCTGTGCATAGGTGTTCAGGAACAGCAATGCTTCCAGCTTCAGCTTGCTTGGGCCATCTTCAGCTACGACTACGCCACCAGCGAAAGCCGGTGTGGCGAAAGCGAGCATTGCAGCGGTTGCAATAATTTTATAAATAGATTTCATTTTTTTCCCTCTTATGAGATTTAAAGTCCGACGCAAGATAAATTAGAATTGTGACAAGTCTATGACATAGTGAGATCAGGTGTGCGTTGTCATCAACGTGTCACAAAAGAGTTTCAGCTTTCTCCACGTAATTAAGGAGAAATACTATGAATAACACCGAAATGGGTCGGTATAGCAACGAAAGAAAGTATGAAGTGGGTTATGAAGCGACCATTGCAGCAGATCAGAATTTCAGAAGGTTCCGTAGCATGCCAATTGCCAACAGCATGACAACAAAGGATGCGATGTTGATGTTCAGCTGTATGAATGTGCGAAACTATACGGCTGGTAATACGATCTATGAGGCAGGAAGCGCATCGAACAATGAGATATCTTTGGTGGTTGAGGGCAAGGTGTCAGCTTCAGATTACTCCGGTCATCAATATATCAGATTATCACCTGGAGATGTGTTTGGTCTTTTTTCCTTTCTGGATGAGGAGAGAGTTCATTCTGCTACTCTGAAAGCTGAGAATGATGTGAGAGTGTTGGTCATTGATCGACCTTACTTTAATGTAATCACACTGGAAGATCCGGCATTGGGGAATCAACTGCTTAGATTTATGTTCCGACTTTTGAGTAAAATGGCGCTACAGTTAGAACATGAGTATGCGGCGATACACGAATTTGTACTGGGCGGAAAGAGTGGAAGGAAGATTTGATGGCATCTGAAGAGACAGTCTTGAACAGGGATGTGCTCATTGTCGAAGATGACGTTGCCATTGCGCGCCTGATTGAGATGTATCTGAAAAAAGAGGGGCTCACTGTTGCCGGCTGCACAGATGGCGATGAAGCGATCCGTATGTTGCAGGAATCCTCCTATCGGTTGCTTATTCTGGATCGAATGCTGCCGGGCAAGCGCGGTATGGATATTCTCCGTTGGCTTAGAAAACAGGATTCTCTTTCCACGCTTCCCGTGCTGATGGTAACGGCCCTGGGCTCTACTGAGGAGAAGGTTTATGGCCTGAAGGAGGGGGCGGATGACTACCTGCCAAAACCCTTTGAGCCAGCAGAGCTGGTTGCGCGTGTGCAGGCTTTGCTGCGCAGATCAAATGTTTCTGCCGCACTCCCTGCTCAGGGGGAAGATACTATTGAGCTTGATCAAGATGCTATGGAAGTCATCGTGAAGGGCAAAGTGCTTGATCTGAGGCCGCTTGAATTCAAGTTGCTTCAGGCGCTGATGAAGAAGCCGGGCAAGGTGAGAAGCCGCGAGTATCTGCTGGATCATGTCTGGGGTGTTAACAGCTTTGTGGAAATGCGCACTGTCGATGTGACTGTGAAGCGTCTACGTAAAGCACTGGGCAACCATGGGCTCTCTGAGTCGATTAAAACTATTCGTGGAGCCGGCTACCGGTACTCCGCTCTGGAGAAGAAGGGCTCGTGAGTATATGGGTGCTTGCCTCTGTTGTAGCGCTGATTGGCTGGGCAATACATGTTCAGCAGTTAAATGAAAAACGCAGTGCGATCGAAAAGGAACTGAAAAAACTCAACTCCACCAAGAAAAATCTCGAGTCATCTCTGGCAACCCGGGCCAGGCGTCTGGACGTTCTCTTTTCAGCAGTAAACGAAGTGGTGATGCGTGTGGATCGTTTGGGGCGGGTAATGGCAGCCAATGCGGAGGCAGAGACTGTTTTTAACATGCATAGCACACCTGATTTGCCGCAGGCAATGGTGGTGTTTTATCGTGATCCCGATTGGCACAAATCCTTTTCATCAGCACTGAAGAAGTTGCCGGAAGCGTCATCACTTCCGGATATGCATATTGGAGATCGGGTGTTGGCACCACGCCTTGCCCCTCTCGGAAAGAAACAGGCGCTCTTGCTCTGTATGGATGTGACGGAAAAGCACCAACTTGATGCACAGCGAAAAAGACTGTTTGCCAATCTAATGCATGATCTGAAAACGCCGCTTACTTCAATCCTTGGATATGCCCGTAGCATTGAGGCATTTGGTGATGATGCTGAAATCAGGAAAGAGGCGGTTGGCGTGATTGCTGATGAGTCAGTGCGGGCCAATGATTTTCTTAATGCGTTGCTAACCATCGAACACGTTGAAAGCTTCACTCCCGATAGCTCTGCTTCTGCCAATTTGCAGCAGGTGTGTCAGGCAGTTGTGCATGGCTTTGCCTCACAACTGGAAGAGAAAGAGATCAACATTGAGTGGTCCGGCCAGTATCCGGCGCTGAAAGTGAAAATGGCTGAGAGTGACCTCCACCGTATTCTGGACAATCTGGTTGAGAATGCGCTTCGCTATACGCCGGGAAAGAGTACCCTGTTTATTTCAACTTCAAGTGATGGTAACAGCTGTGAGTTAAAGGTTGTCGATCAGGGCGAAGGTGTTTCGGAAAAAGATCTGCCCAGACTGGTCGAGCGTTTCTATCGAGGCAATCAGGCTAGAAGCAAGCGGGATGATGGTGGGCATGGACTGGGGTTGGCCATTGTTAACGAATTACTGGAGAAGTATGGCGGATCGCTCGGTATCCAGAATCATGAACAGTATGGATTGAGCGTTTCTGTCACATTGCCGATCATTAAATAGCGTTCCAAAATAAAAAAGCCCGCCTCTTCCGAGGCGGGCTTTTAAGTCACCGGCTTATGCCAGAGGGATAATTAGTCGATCTTAGAGAGCAGATCAGGATTCTGCACAAGGTTTCTTACACCGTGGGCATGATCTTCATTGAATGTGTTGCCTTTACACCACTTGCCTACAGAAGCGATGTTAACTTTGGCAACCTGGGGGCGAACACTCCAGGAAACCTGAAAAGGTGAGCCTTTCTCATTATAGCCAGGGCCTGTGGTTGAGCCTTCATACTGAACAGGAGTACCTGTGTTGCTTGGAATGTTCAGAGCCTGATGCAGGCCATTAACTTTTTTATGTTTGGTCAGCTTACCAAAGTCCAGAGCGTGTTTATCGTTAACCAGTACATATACCTGAGTCTCTACGCGTAGCTGAGGGTTGCCGATAGCTTCACTTAAGCAAGAACCCAGAGTTGGGCCAGGCTTGATATCTGCAGTCGAGTGAACGTAGTGAACCTCAATAGTGTCGCCAGAGCTCAGAGCACCGTGCGCGCTTGGGCAGATTTCATGTTTAGCCGAAGCCATCTCAGCATCACTGAGCTGGCCGTTATATCTGTAACCGCTCAGATAACCGTGGCCATCACCATTACCTGCATAAGTAGCGAACTCGCCACCTTTGTGCTCAGCGTTTTTGTGGAAATGGATGTTGCAGAGGTTCATTGCTGTATATGCAGGAGCCTCGTTGAAGATACGGTTGTTGTTACCGGCAGCTGCATCAATGTCGCGAGGAGACTGAGGGCCGAAACCTTTACCTTTGGTGCTTTTTGCCAGTGCTTTGCGCTGTTTGGCAATCACTTTATCAGCAACTGGTCCGTGAGTAGCGTGTGCATCAGCTTTAGCATGGCTATCGTGCCCTTTTTTATGGCCGTGGTCGCCTGCGAAAGCAGGAGATGCAATCAGAGCAACTGCTGCCATAGCAATTATTACTTTTTTCATGAGTTTTCACTCCCCTTGGTTTGATTGTGCCCTAGTGAATTTAGTGTGGGCGGTGAGAAATATAGGCCGATTGTTCCTGTTGGCAAGCCGATAAATGTTTTTGATTAGTATTGGGTGATCGCTGTTTTTCGATGGCGAGAATGTTTCCAGCTGCTTGGCCGCATCCGGTTTATGGGAGCCGGTTTTAGTTTATCCCTGGCGGGCATTGTAGACATCTCCTTCTGCCTCTGCGTAGTGCTGCAGCACTGCTGTAGCCTCATCTCTGCAGATGTCGATCTCAACTGAAATGCCGCGCTTTTCCAGCTCTCTGATCCAGCGAGAATGTTTGGGTCCCTCGTCAAAACCGATGCTCCGGACATCTTCATCGCGTGCGCCGCAAGCCAGATGGCGAACACCCGACCATGGGATGGCACCAAAACACATGGCGCATGGCTCACTACTGCTGACCAACTCTAAACGGGGGAGTCCTGCTGCACCGAGATCGAAATTTCCCAGCTTCTGCTGAGCGGAGCTGATGGCAATCATCTCGGCATGTGCCATAGAACAGTTGGATGGAACAACAAGATTAACGCCTGTGGAGATCAGCTCGCCGGTCTCCATATTGAAAACAGCCGCACCGAAAGGGCCTCCTGTCCGGTTCTTAATATTAAGGTGAGCAAGCTGGATGGTCAGTTGCATGCGCAATTCAGATGTTTCGAAATATTGCGGCTGATCTGCTATAAAAGTGCTGAGCCAGCCAGGCAGTTTCAGTTCGATGTTTGATAGGGTCATGCCGCAGTCCATCATGCCATGAAACTGGTAGCAAGCTTGATGGCCTCCGGTTGAGATATCGTTTTCGAATAGCACTTCACAGCATGGAAGAACAGGCCTATAGTATTCATATGTTGGACATAACGTGCCGGGCACTTTGAGTTAATCCATATGAACATGAAGCGTTCCTCCTGTGAACACCTGTTGCATCTACTGTATGCGCATCAACAGCAACACCGTTTCATCTCCGATGAGGCAATCAACGACATCGCTTCAGAGTTGAGTCTTGCCCGTGCGCAGGTGGAGTCGGTCGTTGAGTTTTACAGCTTCTTTTCACGTACACCGCGTGGTCGATTCGACATTCTGTTCAGTAATTGCACCAGTTGCGGCGATCGCTCATTAATGGAGAAGTTGTGTGCACTTATCCATGTTGAACAAGGCGTGATGCGCGATGATGGGCTTGTCTCTATCGGTGAAACATCGTGTATCGGTATGTGTGATCATGGCGCTTCTGCACTGATCAATGGCAGGTCGATGACAGGGATGGATGAGCATCGCATTAATGCGATGGCTGAGCTGGTTGAGTCAGGTAAGGTGTTGATCGAGTGGCCCGACGAATGGTTTGAAGTTAACGATCACATCAGATGCACTGGACTACTGCTCTCGGAATCGTTTGAGTCCGGTTCTGCATTGAAGGTGGTCGCAAGCGAAGGTGTTGAGCCTGTTCTGGAGAAGATTAAACACTCCGAATTACGTGGACGTGGTGGAGCTGGTTTTAGTACGGCACAGAAGTGGAAGTTCTGCCGTGAAGCAGCGGGTGATGCGCATTATGTGATCTGTAATGCTGATGAGGGTGAGCCGGGCACCTTCAAGGATCGAGTACTGCTTACCTCCTATGCCGATTCTATTTTTGAGGGGATGACACTTTGTGGCCGTGTGATCGGAGCGAAGCAAGGTTTCATCTATCTGCGTGGTGAGTATCGTTACCTGCTTGAGCGTCTTGAGGGCAGATTGGAAGCCCGTCGAAAGGCAGGGCTTCTCGGCAATAGAATTCTTGGCGTCGAAGGTTTCGATTTTGATATTGGTATTGTGATGGGGGCTGGCGCCTATATCTGCGGTGAAGAGTCGGCACTGATTGAATCGTTGGAGCAGAAGCCGGGCCATCCGCGCATCCGGCCACCATTCCCGGTAACCCATGGCTATCTTGGCCAGCCGACAGTGGTGAATAATGTTGAGACGCTGGCAGCAGCTGCGATGATTGCTGCTCACGAAGATCACTGGTTCAGTGGTGTTGGAACGGAGCAGTCGCACGGAACCAAACTTCTCTCTGTCTCAGGCGATTGTGCCCGTCCCGGCATCTATGAATATCCGTTCGGCATTACCGTTCAGCAGGTGCTTGATGATGCTGGAGCAGAGCGGGCGCAGGCTGTTCAGGTCGGTGGCCCGGCCGGTAGGCTGGTTCATCCCGCTCACTTTGATCATCAGATCGCTTTTGAAGATGTGGCGACCGGCGGTTCCTTCATGATCTATGACCATTCCAGAGATATTCTGGAGGTGATCCATAACTTTTCCAATTTCTTTGCTCATGAAAGCTGCGGTTTCTGTACGCCATGCCGGGTTGGCACGACGTTGCTGAAAAACGGTATGGATAAAGTGTGCAGTGGTCATGCGACAGCACACGATCTTGATGAGATGAAACGTACAGCACTCATCGTCAGTCGGCGCTCCCACTGCGGTCTGGGTGTGACTGCACCAAATGCCATTGTTGATGGGCTGAAACATTTTCCTGAGTTGTTCGAAGCACGTCTGCTACACAAGGAGATGGAGCCGGAGTTTGATCTTGATGCTTCTCTGGCAGAGGCGCGCGAACTCTCGAACCGTGACGATGCCGAGGCACATTTATGAACCCCTCTGTGAACATGACAATCAAAATTGACGGCGTTGAAGTTCCGTTCGAAGAGGGGCAGACCATCATGGATGCGGCACTGGCCGCAGAGATCTATATCCCGCACCTCTGCCATAAACCGGGTCTCTCTCCACACGGTAGCTGTAAACTCTGCACGGTTGATGTGAACGGTCGAGCCGTTTCCGCATGTACGATGCCGGCAGCTGAAGGCCAGGATGTTGAAAATAACACGCCAGCGATCAACGAGGTGCGCAAGAGTATTACCCAGATGCTGTTTGTTGAGGGTAACCATCTCTGCCCGTCATGTGAGAAGAGCGGTGACTGTACTCTGCAGGCAGTCGCCTACCATCTAGATATGCTTGATGGCCACTATCCTCAGTTCTATCCGCGTCGTGAGATCGATGCCTCTCACCCCTCGCTGGTGATTGATCGCGACCGCTGTATTTTGTGCGAGCTCTGTGTTCGTGCCAGTCGTGAGGTTGACGGCAAGGATGTCTTTGCCATTTCAGGCAGAGGTACCAACTGTCATCTGATCGTCAACTCGCCTACTGGAAAACTGGGGGATTCCGATATTGAGGTTGACGATTTGGCCGCCCATATCTGTCCGGTTGGAGCGATTCTGATTAAGGATCACGGTTATGAGGTGCCGATTGGTCGCCGTACCTTTGATCTGCACTCCGTGGCTGAGACCGATCTGGGAGAGGTGAAACTTTCCAAAACAAAGCATCACGATGAGACCGATGAAGCTGATAACAAAGAGGGGGGTGTCTACGGTGCCTAAAGTGCGCGTTGCTACCACCTCGTTGGCCGGATGCTTTGGCTGCCACATGTCATTTCTCGATATGGATGAGCGTATTGTCGGGCTGCTTGAACATGTCGAGTTCAGCCGTTCTCCTATCAACGATATCAAGCATTGTGAACCTTGTGATATCGGCCTTGTCGAAGGGGCTCTCTGTAATGCCGATAATGTGCATGTGCTCAAAGAGTTCCGAGAGAGCTGTAAGATTCTGATCGCAGTGGGGGCCTGTGCCATTAATGGTGGTGTGCCCGCCATGCGTAACCATTTTACACTACAGGAGTGTCTTGAAGAGGCATTTCTCAATGAGATCGGCGTGGACAACCCGCATATCCCCAATGATGTTGAGATACCGCTGCTGCTGAACAAGGTTCATCCGCTGCATGAGGTGGTGAAGGTGGACTACTACCTTCCCGGTTGCCCGCCGCCAGCCGACGCATTCGTGAAAATCCTGACCGATCTTCTGGAGGGTCGGGAGCCAAGCCTGCCGAAGGAGATGCTTCATTATGACTGATAGCAAAACCGAGAATCT
>Ga0316187_10000722_pt1 | contig 27040 bp, 26 predicted proteins | sample CroRivburrow1_MG_FD_204927 | JGI IMG/M metagenome (GOLD analysis project Ga0316187, IMG submission 204927) | Coastal sediment microbial communities from Maine, United States - Cross River worm burrow 1 | ecosystem: Environmental > Aquatic > Marine > Coastal > Sediment | place: USA: Maine...
ACAGTGGCCGTGTCGATCTCGTACCAGCGCCGGTAGTGCCGAAGAATGCCCCCTGTCTCGCCGGGAATGCCGATGCCCGTAGGCTCGCCGAAGCCAAACCGGCGGAACGCCCGGTAGAGCTCCTTCTTGCCGAGGTCGAGTGCGATCTTGGCGATGCCGATATTGCTCGAGTGCGCGAGGATCTGCGTTGGCGTCAGCCACTCGTAGGGGTGCGCATCGTGGAGACGGCGGCCGCCAATCTTTGCCACGCCGTTCTCGCAATCGATGGACTGGTTCGGTTTCACGGTACCGGCCGCAAGCGCCGCCGCCATCGTGAATTGCTTCACCGTCGAACCCGGCTCGAAACGGTCGACCAAAGCCCGATTGCGCCGGTGCGCGGTGGGGTGCTTGGAAGGTTCGTTCGGATTGAACGGAGGATAGTTTGCGAGCGCTAGGATCTCGCCACTCGACGGGTCCATGACGACGACGCTGCCGCCGCGCGCCTCGAACGTACGTACGCCGAGAGCAAGCTCTCGTTCCGCGACATGCTGAATCGCCTTATCGATGGTGAGCACGACGTTGTGCCCTTGCATGGAGCGATCGTCCTCCATGTCGTCTGCGAACACGACCTGACCGCGCCGGTCACGAATCGCGTCGACCCGTCGGTCGGAACCGCGGAGCTGCTCCTCGTACGCAAGCTCGATCCCCTCGATGCCTCGGCCGTCGATATCCGCGAAACCGACGAGGTGAGCAGCCAAGTGCCGATTCGGATAGTAGCGCCGGGACTCGGTCGTCAGCTCGATGCCGGGGATGTCGAGCTCGCGGACTCGCGTCGCTTCGTGCGGCGTGACGCGACGGTCGATCCACACGAAGTAGCGGTCGGAGCCGAGGCGTTGCTCGAGACGTGCAACATCGACGTCGAGAATCTTTCCAAGCTTCCTCGCGACCGACTTGGGGTCTTGCTCCATCGCCTTGAGGCGCTTGGGGTTCGCGTAGACGCTGTCGACATCTGCGCTTACCGCCAACTCGGCACCGTGCCGGTCGTAGATCGCGCCACGCCTCGGCGAAACGCGGAGCTTTCGAAGGTGCTGGTCCTCGGCCATGCCGCGGAGGCGGTCACCCGTGGCGACCTGCAAGTGAAAGGCGCGACCGACCACGAGCAGCGCCATGGCCATCATACAGAAGCCGAGCAACGCGATGCGCGCGCGAAACCAACGCTCCCGGCGGTTCGAGCGGGCCTTCATCGCACCCTCCCCGCAGCGGTCGGCTTGCGACCCTTCTGCATCGTGACGATTCGCGTCGGCTTCGGCACTTCCATCCCGAGCGTTCCTCGAGCGATCGTCTCGATGCGGCCGGTCTGCCGCAAGGTCGCAGCTTCGATCGAAAGAAGACGCCGGTCCTGAAGCAGCTCACTCTGCCGCTCCCGCTCTTCGCTCACCTCGTAGCCGAGGCGCACCGTCTCGAATCGGATCGACAGGTGAACGACAAACGCCGCCGCCGTCGCGAACACCGCCACGCACCAAAGCGGGAGGAACCGATTCTTCATTCGCTCTCCTCCACGCGCCGAGCGGCCCGCAGCTTCGCGCTCCGAGACCGTGGATTGCGCTCTCGCTCTTCGTCGGACGCGATCACGGGCTTCTTCGTCATGGCCTCGAGCGTCTCGCTCTGCCGAAACGTGTGTTTGACCATTCGGTCTTCGAGCGAGTGGAAACTGATCACGGCGACTACGCCACCGACCCTGAGCACGCTCGGAACCGCGCGCAAGAACGCGTCGAGATCAGACAGCTCCTCGTTCACGGCGATCCGAAGTGCTTGAAACGTCCGGGTCGATGGATCGATACGCCCACGCTTCGGCCCCGTCGCCCGGTGCACCGCTCGGCGGAGGTCGGCCGTCGTTTCGAGATTGCCCTCTTCGTAGGCGTATTTCAGTGTGCGCGCGATGCGCCGCGAGCGGCGCTCTTCGCCGTACTGGTAGATGACGTCGGCAAGCTCATCTGCGTCGGCACGCCCGATGAACTCGAGAGCGGTCTCGCCTTCGGTCGGGTCCATGCGCATGTCGATCGGCCCGTCCTTGGCAAGGGAGAACCCGCGCTCACCCTGATCGAGCTGGGCCGAGCTCACGCCGAGATCGGCCACCACTCCGTCCACGTGGCCAATGCCGAGTTCATCGAGCACCTCGCGGAGGTCGCGAATGCGCGCCTTCTCGAGCGTGACGCGTTCCCCGAACTCGCGCAGCGCCGCGCCGGCAGCTCGAAGGGCGGCCGGGTCGCGGTCGGTTCCAATGAGCCTGCCATCCGGGGCGCTCCGTTCGAGGATGGCCCGAGAGTGCCCTCCCCCGCCGAGTGTCACGTCGGCGTAGGTTCCACCGGCCACAGGTGAGAGGGCCTCTAGGACTTCGTCGACTAGCACCGGCACGTGCTCAAACGCGGTCACAGGCCGAGCTCCGCGAGCCGCTTGGCAATCTCGAGACGGCGATCCTCGTCGCCGAGAACTTCCTTGCGAAGATCCTCGAAGCTCTCCTTGGCCCAGAGCTCGATGTAGCTTCCCATGCCAGCCCAGAGCGCCTCGCGGCTGAACCCGGCGTGCTTGCGAAGTCCGACCGGAATCAGCACACGGCCCACCTTGTCGAGCTCGCACTCGACAGCGCCCGAGACATAGATTCGCTTGAGCGTCACGACATCCGCATCGAATTGCGGAAGCTCCGAGAGTCGCTTTTCGAAGGCGAGCCACTCGCTCATCGGGTAAGCCACGAGGCACTGGTCGAGCCCCGTGGTCAGCACCAGCCGGGAATCGCCCTGCGCGAGCATCACCTCGCGAAAGCGCGACGGGACCGAGGTGCGGCCCTTGGCATCGATGCTGTGCTCGTAGCGTCCTCGGAACAACCTAACCCTCTTGGTGGAAGAAGAGAGGGGATGTCACTTGATCCCACTCTTTCCCACAGGCCGGAAACTAAGCGCCGTGGTCGACTGGTGTCAACTTCTTTCTCCACTCCAAGTGGCAGAATTAATAAGACTTTTTTCTATCATGTAGGTGCGCATCGCACGTGGGAAGGTCTGCTTCGAAATCGGGCCCCCTTGGTATCAACGCGACTCAGCGGAACACTTGTTCCCGTCGCCGAGCTTTCGGGCGAACTGGTCGTATGTGGATTTGATTTGCGCCGAGTTTGTCACAAGCGGAACATGCTACCCTGCTTCCGGCGTGGATCCGATCGACGAAGCGTGGGCGACGGTCGAAGCAGCATGGGGGGACCAGGAAGCGCACCGCCGCTTCATGGGCATCTGCATGGCACTCGGGCACCTACCCGAAGCCGGCCGGCGCTACCGTGAGGTGCGGGAAGGCGACCCGGCGCGCGCGGAGGCGGCCGCCAAGCATATCGATACCCTTCTCGTGCTCGCGACCCAGCAACTGCAGGACACGCGGGTCGCGCCTCCGACGAGCGAGCACAAAAGGACGCTGACATGGGCGGCGTTCTTTATCATGTTGGTGCTGATGGGGGCGGGGACGTGGCTTCTCATGCGGGGATGACCCGCCGAGGATGAACGGCCCCTCGAATCGACATGCAAGTGGACTTTGGCGCAAAGGAGCTGACTGTGAAGCTGGTCTACTACGGGCCGGCGCTCAGCGGAAAGACGACGAACCTTCGCGCGATTCACTGGCTCGGGACCTCGAGCGCGTGTGGCGAGTTGATGACGCTCGAGACGAAGAACGACCGCACGCTCTTCTTCGACATGCTGCCGATCACGATGGATGCGTCGAGTGGGCTGAAGGTCCGTATCAAGCTGTTCACGGTCCCCGGACAAGTGATGCACGACGCGACCCGTAGGTTGGTGCTTCAAGCCGCAGACGGTGTGGCGTTCATCGCTGACTCCCAACGCAGCGAAACGAGCGCGAATCGCGAGTCGTTTCTCAACCTCAAGCGCAACCTAGAAGACAACGGGATGGATCCGCAACGAATGCCCATCATCATCCAGTTCAACAAGCGCGATCTCAACGACGTACGAAGCGACGAAGAGCTCGCAGCAATCGCCAGCCAAAGCCGCGAACCGATATTCCGAGCAGTGGCCACCAGAGGGTTCGGCGTGATGCAAACGCTGGTCGGCCTGATCCGGGAGACTTGGACGAAGCTCGAGGAAGAGCACCAGTTGGAGGAGAAGTTCGGGATCAATGCGGTGCGCTTCATGCATGAGGTCGAGTCGAACCTCCGACATCAGACGGGATCGGGCACACGATGATCGAGGACGAGACCACCGCCGGCGACATCTTGTTGGGCGATGTAACCCGGCTCGAGGACGTTCTCAGTCGCGACTCGGTGACCAAAGTGGTCAAGTCGTTCTTCGCCCTGTTCGGACTGCCTGTTCGAGTGATTTCCGACGAGGGCGACCTGCTGGCGGACGTGCATCGCGACCAGCCGCTCTGCCGCTACCTCAACACACTGGCGGACGGATCCGCGAAGTGCGCCGCAACGGTTTCCGAGGTACGGGACCTCGAACCCGTAGGCGACACAATCGTTCATCCCTGCTTCACGGGGGCAGTGTATCGCGTGGTGCCACTCGCCTATCAAGGGCGTTCGATGGGCCGTTTTATCGTCGGCCCGTACGTGCCCGCGGAGGCGAACTCCGCCCCCACGAGCCTGACGTCGCTCGAAGGCGCTTTCGACCCGGACACGCTTCGAGGACACTACGATCACATGCCTCGCGTACGCGAGGACATCGCGGAGCAACTCTGCGATCACCTCGAGGGCGTCCTCGAGCTTCTGGTTTTCTCGGGTCACCGCGCTCAACTCGCCTCGACCATGCAGGTCGCGAGCGTCCGAGAGAACTACCGCGAGCTCGCAGAGAAGAACGAAGCGCTCCAGGAGTCGTATGAAGAGCTCCAGCAGCTCGACAAGCTCAAGTCGACGTTCCTCGCGACGGTGAGTCATGAGCTTCGTACGCCGCTCACATCGATCATCGGGTACGCTGAGATGCTCGAGAGCGGCGCGGCAGGCGCAATGAGCAACGAGCAGACCGAGTTTCTCCAGACGATTCGCGGCAAGGCGGACGAGCTGCTCACCTTGATCAGCAGCCTGCTCGATCTGGGTCGCCTCGAAGCAAAGACCCTCGAGCTGAACCCCGAGGCGGTCGATGCACGCGCGCTCCTTTCTGGAGTCGGTTCCACGGTGGTGCCGGCCGCAAACCGGCAGAACATCACGCTCGACATCGAGGTCGCCGAAGGCACTCCCAAGATCTGGGGTGACCCGATCCGGCTACGCCAGATCCTCTTGAACCTCACCGACAACGCGATGAAGTTTACCGGCAATGGCGGCACCGTATCGCTCTTGGCCGCAGCGGGCGAGCAAGAGCTCGGCGGACCTTCGGGGCTCGGAGCGGCGCTCTTCGCAACTCGACGGCCGGCGGTCGTGCTCACAGTCCGAGACACCGGCATTGGTATTGCGGAGACCGAGCTCGCGCGCGTGTTCGACGCCTTCTACCAGGTCGATGCGGGGACCACGCGCGCGCATGGCGGCGCGGGGCTCGGCTTGTCGATTGTCAGGCAGCTGGTCGATGGTCACGAGGGAACGATTGAAGTGACCAGCAAGGTGGCAGAGGGCACACTGGTCACGGTGACGCTCCCTGCCGCCAACGACAACGATGGATGACGAATTCGAGAAGATCGCCTGGCTGAAAGCCCGCTTCGAGCTGGGCGATCCGCCGGACGGCTCGGTGCTCGGCATCGGAGACGATGCCGCGGTATTCGATTTCGGCGCGCAGCCCACGGTCGTCACGGTGGATACGCACGTGGAGGGCATTCACTTCCGGCGCGACTGGCTCTCGCCGTCGGAGCTCGGGGCGCGGGCGATGATCGCGGCGGTGAGCGATGTGTATGCCATGGCGGCGCAGGCGGTCGGCTCGGTCGTCGCGCTGACCCTGCCCCCGAAGTATCCGGAAGCGGACTTCCGCAGCCTGATCGACGGCCTGGCAGACGCGGCCCGCGCAACCGGCGCGGCGGTGATTGGCGGCAATCTCAGCGGAGGTCCTGTCCTGTCGATCACCACGACAGCGTTCGGACATTCGGCCGAGCGAGCGCTGACCCGACGAGGCGCGAGAGTCGGCGACAGGATCTACGCCACGGGCGCGCTCGGTGCGTCGGCCCTTGGATTTCGGCTACTCGAAGCAGGTCGCCTCGATCTCGAGCATGCGAAGAGCTTCATCGACAGGTGGCGTCGTCCGCCCATTCGGGCCGAGGTCGCGGGCAGGCTCTCGGACTTCGCAACGGCAGCGATCGATGTATCGGACGCTTGTCTTCAGGACCTTGGCCACATCTGCCGAGCTTCCGAAGTCGGTGCGACCTTGGACGCGCAAGCTCTGCCCACCCTCCTCGGCTTCGCGGAAACCTGTGCGGCGATAGGTGCCGATCCGCTCGAGCTCGCTCTCACCGGCGGTGAGGACTACGAAATCCTCTTCACGGCGGCAGACGTCACGAAGGCTGATGCGGTCGCGACTCAGATCGGTGTCATCACCGCCGACCCAATCCTTCGTGTGCTCGATGCGAACGGCCGCAGCATCCCGCTTCGTTCAGACGGCTTCCGTCACTTCTCGTAGAGCCAAGAAGCCTGACGCTCGGAGTCGAATTCGGCCGCACCTCTCGCTTCGCGACCGAGCAGCTCGTCGATAGGCTCAGCGTCGTCGATGGCGACTCGAAACTCCGGCCCTCCCGTCAACAGGTCGATGGCGGGCCGGTCCGTAACGAACTCATACTCTTCGGTGCGCCAGCGTAGCTCGGGCTCTGAGCTCCGAAGCGCCGCTTCGATCATTCGAAGATAGGCCTCGTAGGGGCGAAACACCCACGGGTCCGTCACGTGCACTTGCACCCCTTGGCAGGTCGTGCCGGCGTGCTTCTGGAACGTTGGCACGAACTCGATGTGACGCAGCGTCGCCCCATGAATGTCCAAATCGAGCAGCGCCTGCACGCCGAGCGACGGACCTCCCCAAAGCTCGAAAGGTCTCGTCGTTCCGCGCCCCTCCGACAAGAGCGTGCCCTCGACGAGACAGCCACCCGGATAGACCACCGCTGTGTCGTGCGTCGGCATGTTGGGCGACGGCATGACCCATGGGAGACCGGTCTCTTGGAACGTCATCGCTCTTTGCCACCCGTCCATGGGAACGACCTGGAGGGACTCGCGATCGAGACGCTCCCGATCGCGCACCCACTGCAAGAGCTCGGCGATCGTCAGCCCGTGTCGGACCGAAACCGGGTAGAGCCCGACGAACGAGAGATACCCGTCCCGTTGCGGAGCGCCTTCGACGCGAATCCCGCCAAGCGGATTCGGCCGATCGAGCACCACGACCTCCGTCCCGACCGACGCGGCGACCTTCATCGCGAGCGCTGCCGTCCAGACGTACGTGTAATAGCGTGCGCCTACGTCCTGGAGGTCGATCACGAGCACGTCGAGGTCGCGCAGCCATTCGGGACACGGGCTCAGCGCGGACGCATCGTCTCCGTAGAGCGAGTGGACGGGCACCTCGGTGCCATCGTCACTTCCTACCCCCACCATATCTTGCGCGGCTCCCGCAAAGCCGTGCTCCGGTCCGAACAGCGCTGCGATCTCGGCGCCGGCGGCCTCGAGCACGCTCGAAGCGGGCCGGAAGTGGCGGTCGACGCTTGCCGCATGCGCCAGGAGTCCCACGCGCCTGCCTGCTACGAGACGAGTGGCCTTGGAATCGCCGTCCGCAATGCGGTCGAGGCCGGTGCGAACGCCGTTCAAATGGCCTCGTCGACGGGCGAGTCCGTCGCCTCACCCGCCAGGAGATAGAGCAGCGCCATGCGCACGGCGAGACCTGCTTCGACCTGTTCGAGAACGACGCTGCGCTTGCCATCGGCGACCACGCTCTCGATCTCGACTCCGCGATTCATCGGTCCGGGGTGCATTACGATCGCATCGGGCTTGGCAAGGTCGAGCTCCTCCGGACCGATGCCGAACGTTCGCGCGTACTCGCGAAGGCTCGGCAGAAGCGCGCCTTCGAGACGCTCGCTTTGGATTCGAAGCACCATGACGACATCGGCGCCCTCGAGCGCCTTGGTCGGCTCGTCGAACACACGCACGCCGAGTGAGTCGGCAGCAACTGGGAGCAACGTGCGGGGGCCGACGACGCGCACCTCGCACCCGAAAAGGTTCAGCAGGTGTGCGTTCGAGCGCGCGACGCGTGAGTGCGCGATGTCGCCGACGATCGTGACCGTGAGGTTCTCGAGCGTGCCCTTGTCGCGCCGGATCGTGAATGCATCGAGGAGCGCTTGCGTAGGATGCGCGTGCATCCCGTCACCTGCGTTGATGATGCTACAGCCGACTTTGGACGCGACGTAGCTCGGCGCGCCGGAGGCCGGGTGACGAATCACGATGACATCGGGGTGCATCGCTTGAAGCGTGCGGCAGGTGTCCTGCAGCGTCTCACCCTTCTTCACGCTCGATGCCGAGACGTTCATATTGATGACATCGGCGCTCAGGCGCTTGCCGGCGAGCTCGAACGAGGTTCGGGTGCGAGTAGACGCCTCGTAGAAGAGATTGATGATCGTCTTGCCACGAAGCGTAGGCACCTTGCGAATCGGTCGACGTGACACCTGAAGGAACGCCTCCGCGGTATCGAGGATCCGCTCGACGTCGGCCCTCGTGAGGCCATCGATATCGATGAGACTGCGATGTGGGAAGCCGGTCATTCGTCCGCCTTCGTCACGACCACTCGGTCGGGACCGGCCGCGTCTACCCAGACGTCGATCCGCGCGCCCGGCTCCACTTCGACGACTCGGCCGACGAAGTCCGGAGCGATCGGCAGCTCTCGCCCACCACGGTCGCAGAGCGCCGCGAGCCAAACGCGAGCCGGTCGACCATGGTCTTGGAGGCACTCGATGGCCGCCCGGACCGTTCGCCCCGTGTGCAAGACGTCGTCGATGAGGACGACGTGGCGCCCGTTGACGTGAAACGGAATGTCGCTCGGACCGATCTTTGGGTTAGGAAGCGCGGTCGCCGCGTCGTCCCGATAGAGGGAAATGTCCACCGTCCCGACGGGAGGCATCCGTCCCTCGACCTTTGCGATCTCCTCGGCGATCCGGGCCGAGAGAGCCACGCCGCCACGACGAATGCCGACGAGCGTCAGGTCCTCGATGCCGGAAGTCGCTTCGAGGATCGCCACGGCGATGCGCCGAATGCTTCGTTGAATCGCGTCGGCATCGAGAACGACCTTCTGGGTACGAGCCACGTTCGCGGGAGTGTGTGTGAAAACCGTCGGCGCTTCAAGCCTACTTCAGCGACAGGCCGCCATCGATGCTGACGAGGCTTCCCGTCTGCCACTCTCGGTCCAAAACCGAGACGATCACCTCTGCGATCTCTTCGGGGCGTCCCAGACGTCCGAGCGGATGGAGAGCCGATAACCCTGCCAGCTGAGCTTCGACCCGTTCGGCGAGCGCGGTCGGGTCGAGAGACTCGCCGGGACGAAGGCGTGGCGCTCGCAACATGTCCGTATCGACACCCCCAGGAAGCACGGCGTTCACTCGAATCCGCTCGCCCGCAAGCTCGAGAGCGAGACCCCGCGTTAGCGCGTTCAGCCCTGCCTTCGTGGCGGCGTAGACGCTGGTGAGTGGGGCAGGACGCTCCGATAAAGTGCTCGACACGTTGACGATCGAGCCGCCCTGGCCCCGCATGTGGCGCGCGACTGACTGGGAGAGGAGCAGTGGTGCCACCAGGTTGACCCTCAGCTGAGCCTCGACGGACTCGAGAGCGATGGACCCGACCGCCTCGTACTGGGCGATCCCGGCACAGTTGATCAAGCCATCGACCCCGCCGAATACATCTACCGCTCGCTCGGCAAGCGCCGGCAGCCCTTCCACGTCCGCTAGCTCTGCAGGCAGGGCTCGTATGCGATCGGGACGGGTCGCCTCGAGCGCGCGAAGCGCATCCTCGTTTCGGGCTATGGCGACGACACGGCCGCCCCGGCGGAGGATCGCATCGACGACGGCGCGCCCGATACCCCGAGTCGCACCGGTCACGATCACCCTGCCCTCGGAGATGGTCATGTCAGCCAAACCCCGCGATCGGGCCCCAGGGCGGCTCAGCGGGCACGTCGGCTGGCTCCCCAGTCACCTCAATCTCGTCCTCGGGAATGAATCGAGGCGAGTCGACGCACAAAATCGTCTGATGGCGGTCCGTCGGATTGTGGTAGGTGTGCGCCGCGCCTCGCGGCCAGCGATGCACCGTCCCGGGCGGGCAGGACTCCCCTTGGCAAAGCAGTCCATCACCAAGGACCATCTCCGATTCACGCATCGTTTGATGAAGGTGAAGCGGGATGCTCGTTCCCGGCGCGACGTTGAGGCGATAGATGCCTGCGCCCTTGGTCTCGTAGATGATGTCGACGGTGCCGAAGGGCTTCTCTTCGAGATCGAAGGAACACCAGGAGGCATGTCGCTCGATCTCGAGCGACGGGACGGCGAAGCCTCGGAGCGCGCCCGGCTTGGTCAGTCGCACGACGGCTGACTCCACCTGTGCCCGGCGCTCGTCGGGCGCGGGCGGCGCAAGGATGTATCGCGAGAGAACATGAGCCGCCGTCTCCAACAATCGAAAGCGACAGCTTCGAAGTAGAAAGACGATCTGCGAGGCTGTGGCCGCGTAGTCCACTGTTGATCGCAAGCTCTCCCGGACCGCCGACTCCTCGGTCGGTACACGCATCTCGATATCGACGCGGAGCGGCTGAGAGGCGTTTCGTTCGTGCGGGTAGACCCCGACGACGCAGTCGACCATCAGCTCTTCGATGCGCAGGACATCCATGCCCGAAGGCTATCTGATTTCGCGCCATCTGCTAGACTGACCCGTCCGATGGCGCAGCAAGGCTCAGACCCGACGAACGACGTGGCCGAGCTCGCCGCTTTTCGGCCGGTCCCGCGAACAGGGGTCATCTACGTCACCGTCGAGGCCCAGAAGCGCGGATTCAAGCTCGACGCCCCCGGCTGGTGCAACCTCGGCCAGGGCCAACCCGACACGGGGCACCTCCCGGGCGCCCCGAAGCGCCTCACGAGCATCGACGTTCAGCCGACCGACCTCGACTATGCGCCGGTACCCGGGATTTGGGAGCTCCGGGATGCCGTAGCCGGCCTCTACAACCAACTGTTCCGGCGCGGGATGAAGTCACAGTACTCCGCTGAGAACGTCGGTATCGCCGGTGGCGGGCGCGTCGCCGTCATGCGGGCCTGCGCGGCGATCGCGCCGATCCACCTCGGGCACTTCCTGCCGGACTACACCGCATACGAAGAATTGCTCGACGTGTTCCGGCGCTTCCTGCCGATCCCCATCTTGCTCGATCCGAAGCAAGGCTACGAGTTCACACCGAAGGCTCTCGAGGAAGAGATCCTCGGGCGCGGCCTGAGCGCCATTCTCACCAGCAACCCGTGCAACCCGACCGGCAAGGTCGTTCAAGGCGAGACGCTGGCGGGGTGGGTCCAAACAGCGCGCGATCTAAACTGCGCACTTCTCCTCGACGAGTTCTACTCACACTTCGTCTGGACAGGCGACGAAGCGATCGTCAGCGCCGCGCAGTACGTCGAGAACGTCGACGAAGACCCGATCGTCGTCTTCGACGGGCTCACGAAGAACTGGCGCTACCCGGGTTTTCGCGTGAGCTGGATTCTCGGCCCGAAGCAAGTCATCGAGTCCGCCGCGAGCGCGGGGTCGTTTCTAGACGGCGGTGGCGTCGCACCGATGCAGCGCGCCGCAATCGATCTCGTCCAGAAGGAACCGACGCTCGCGGAGACGAGCGCCATCCAAACGGAGTTTCGAAAGAAGCGGGACTTCCTCGTCGGCGGGCTGAAAGACATCGGTGTCCGCTTTGATCTGGAACCTCAGGGGACGTTCTATGCCTGGGGTGACCTGAGCGCGCTTCCGCCCTCGCTCCGGAACAGCGACGACTTCTTCAAGGCGGCGCTCGACCGGCAGGTCATTTGCGTGCCTGGTCATTTCTTCGACGTGAACCCAGGCAAGCGCCGAACGGGAAGGCCATCGCGATTCGTGGAGCACGTTCGCTTCTCCTTCGGGCCCCCGATGCCGGTGCTGGAAGAGGCCCTCGACCGCCTCCGCGCCATGGTCGCCGAAGCCCGTTAGGACGCGTTAGCCCCCGAAAGCTAACGGGAATTCTGGCTCCCCGGGCCGGTTTTTTCCGGATAGGGGTCTATGTAGGCAATCATCCTACACATGACGACATCCGCAGCGGTCGCATCCAGGATCGAGCAGCAGCCACGGGAGGCTGCCCCCTTCGTGAAGTGGGTCGGAGGCAAGGGCAGGTTGCTCTCCCAATTGCGACCATTGCTACCCCGAGGGGTCGAGCGGATGCGCCACGTGGAACCGTTCGTCGGTGGAGGGGCTCTCTTTTTCTCGCGGCTTCCGAGTCGCGCGCTGCTGACCGACGTCAACCCGAGCTTGGTCGGCACATACAACGCAATCCGGGATGACGTCGCCGGTGTCATCCGCGCGCTCGGCACCCTCGCCGCCCGTCACTCTAAGGAGAACTACTACGAGGTTCGGACGCGCTACAATCATGGGTCGCGCGTCTCTTCTGCCAAGCGTGCCGCGATGTTCATCTACCTGAACAAGACCTGCTTCAACGGCCTGCACCGCGTTAATCGAAAGGGCGAGTTCAACGTCCCAGTCGGCGCTTACAAGAATCCTCGCATCTTGAACGAGGCCGCTCTCGAAGCCGCGAGCGAAGCCCTTCAAGGGGCGATCCTTCGGTGCGCATCGTACGAGTCGCTGCTCGAGCACGCGAAGCCCGGCGACTTCGTATACTTCGACCCGCCCTACGAGCCGGTGTCGCGCACCGCTAGCTTCACGTCCTACGCGCGTGACGGGTTCGACCGTGAAGACCAGACTCGCCTTCGCGACGTCTACAAGGCGCTCGACCGCAGAGGCTGCAAGCTCATGCTCTCGAACAGCGACGTGCCCTTCATTCGAGAGCTCTACTCGGAATTCGACGTCGGCACGGTCGCCGCCCCTCGTGCGATCAATTGCGACGCCACGAAACGTGGCAAGGTCTCCGAAGTCGTCGTTCGAAACTACCGACGCTGAATCCCTGAGGCCGCCGTTGCGGCCGCCATCGGAGCGAATACCGCGGCGAGAATCGCAAGCGCCAGATGAAGCGTTTGGTCGCCCCCAAGCAGGTGCGTCGTCATGGCGCCGACCAGCGGGGGCCCGAATCCCAAGCCGAAGAGGTTCGCGGCGAAAAGCAGGAGGGCCGAGGCGACGGCGCGCATCTCGTTGGGTGTCTCGGTCTGCAGGGCCGCGATCGCCGGGCCGAAGTAGCTGCTCATCAAGAAGAGGATGGGAGCCGCCATCATGAGCGCAGCGCGTTCGGTCGGCATGAGCGGGCCAGCAATACCGGGGACAATCCAAAGCAACGACGCCAGCACGACGACACGAAGGCCTGCGTCCCGATGGCGTCGGGCGAGGCGCTCGGCGACGAGCCCGCCAGTAATCGCGCCCGCGCTTCCTGCGATGATGAAGATCCAGCCGAACGTCGGCCCGAGTTCGCTCGCCTCTGCCCCGAAATTTCGGATCAGCATCTCGACGTACCAAGTGATGGTCCCGTAGCCCAAGACCGACAGCATCGACACGCTTCCGATAATCGCACCATAGACCCGTGCGTTCGCTCGAAAGTAGCTCAGCACTTCTCGAACGGACACGCCCTGCCCGTCTCCTCGAGTGCGCCCATGGCGCCGAGGTTCCCGGATCGTCCACACCAGGGCGCCGACGGCGAAACCGGGGAGACCGACCAGGATGAAGGTGAGCTGCCAAGGTTCGAGGGCACCGAGCACGGGAAGAGCAAGTTCGGCGTCTCCAACCGCACCGAGCACCCAGCCACCGATCATGTAGGCCATGCCACCGCCCACCGTGATCCCCAGCGTGAAGACCGACATCGCGCGGGGAAGCGACTTCGCCGGGAACAGATCACTGAGCAGCGAGTGCGCCGGCGGAGAGAGCGCCGCCTCCCCGATGCCGACGCCCATGCGCGCCGTGAAGAGCCCCCCAAAGCCGCGCACAAGACCACATGCACAGGTCATGGCCGACCAGAACAGCACGCCAACTGCGATGATGGTGCGGCGACTCCCGCGGTCGGCGAGGCGACCGATGGGAAGGCCGAGCACGGTGTAGAACAGGGTGAACGCGAGACCGTGCAAGAGGCCATATTGAAAATCGGATATCTCGAACGACTTTCGGATGGGCCCGACCAGAATCGCCATCACGTTCCGGTCGATGAACGAGAGAATGTAGGCGAGCAAAAGCACCGTCAGCGCCCAGTTCGCACGGGGGCCTACGTGTTCGGGGCTGTCGGAGGACGCGTGCACGCCGCTCGACTCTACCATTACGGCCGAGTGGACGGTCGGCCAGCTGCCCTCTGCACCGCGGGCGGATACGGGCAGTGCCGGCAGCCGGAACCGCAGCACTTGCGGCGAGCCGCGAGCGCTACTTCGGTCATCACGAACAGGCCGGTGTCCGGGTCGATATACCCGTCCTCGCCACGGGCCACCGCCTCGTCGTGGGCGCGAAGGACATGTGAGGGAAGCTCCGGCACGGCCGCAATCTGGAGCCGGCGCCCGAATGCGCAAGCGCTCGATTCAGTCGAGGTTGACGCGTGATGCTCTTACGAATTCCTTGGTCGCAGGATGGTCGCTGTGGAGCAATTCGTGGCGCGTTCCCGTCGCGGCGATCTCGCCGAGATGCAGGAAACTCAGATAGTCGGCGATCCGCGCAACCGAGGCCATGTCGTGACTGATGACGATTGAAGTGACTCCGAACATCTCCTCGGCTTCGACGATGAGGTCGTCGACCATCTCCGTCGTGATCGGGTCGAGGCCCGTCGTGGGCTCGTCGTAGATGAGGATCTCGCTTTCGAGAATCATCGCCCGAGCGACGGCGACGCGCTTCTGCATGCCACCAGACAGGTGGGCTGGAAGCTGCTGGGCAGCGCCGGCCACCCCGAGACCGGCGAGCTTCTCCATCACACGTTCGGCAATCTCCTTGCGAGACATGTCGGTATGCTCCCGCAGCGGGAACGCGACGTTGTCAAACACCGTCATCGAATCGAACAAAGCCGACATCTGGAACACCATACCGAACGTGCGCCGCATCGATGCCAAGGTGAGACCTTCCAGCTTGGCGAAATCGAGACCGTTCACATTGAGCTCACCAGAGTCGGGCTTCTCGAGCCGGATGAGTTGGCGCATGAGCACCGTCTTGCCAGAGCCGGATGGACCAATGATGAGGTTGGTCTTGCCGCGGTGGATGTCGAGGGAGACGCCCTTGAGCACGTGGTGGCTGCCATACGACTTGTTCACGTCGCGGATTCGTACGTGAATGGGGTCGTCCTTGACCTGAGCGGGCAATGGTGGCTGGGTGAGCCGCATCAGATTCGCGCGGAACAGCTTCATCAGAAAAGGCCCTCGCCAAGGATGATGCCCGTGACGAAGTAGTCGAGCATGAGAATGGCGATCGCGCTCTGCACCACCGCACGGTTCGTCGCGCGCCCTACCCCAGCAGCGCCACCCTCGGCAAAGAAGCCGTGGCGACACGCGATCAATGTCACGGCGACGCCGAAGACCATGGCTTTGATTAACCCTTGCGAGACGTCGTCCCAATCCACGAGCCAGCGAAGGCGGTCCATGAACACGCCGGGGTCGAGCCCTAGGAGCGACACAGCAACGAAGAATGCTCCAAAGACGCCGACGACGTTGAACAGCATGGTGAGCACCGGAACCATCACCAAGCCGGCCAACACGCGAGGGACGACGAGATACTGAACGGGCTCGATGGCCATCGTCACCAAGGCGTCGATCTGATTGGTGACGCGCATCGAGCCAAGCTCGGTGGTCATGGCGCTGCCTGCTCGACTCGTCACCATGAGAGCTGTGAATACCGGGCCGACTTCGCGCGCGAGTGCGAGCCCGATCACCGCCCCAGTTTGGTTCTCCGCCCCAAAATCGCGAAAACCGTCGACCAATTGCAGGGCTAAGACACCCCCGACGAACATTGCCGTCAACGAGACGAGGAAGATCGAGCCGATGCCAATGAACTCCATCGACTCGACGAACAGCCGCGCTCGGTACGGCGGCCGGATACCCCAGAAGAGCGTCTGGCCGAATAGCCGCGACAGCGCTCCGAGCTCCACGAACGGGCTCAGGACGAGCGTGGCAAACCAGCGGCCCAGCTCGCGTGCCGCAACTCGGAGCTTGGAGGGCTCCTCTGTGGTAGCCGGAGCGGTGGGCGCAGCCTCGGGCACGGGGCTTCATACCACGGTTCTGTCTCGAGCTGTCAGCGGCGTACGTGCCCGGGAGAAACCTCGGAGCGCCTTCAGCGATTGAGATATACGCGCGGAACGCGGCGCGAAACGTTGGTGAGCACCTCGTACGGGATCGTGCCGGCCGCTGCGGCGAGGTCGCCCGCATCGAGGACTGCCCCGCCCTGCTCTCCGAGAAGCAGCGCCTCGTCGCCGACCGTCGCACCAGCCGCATCCGATACGTCGACGGTGGTCAAGTCCATGGCGATGTTGCCAACGATGGGACAACGGACCCCTCGGATGAGCACGTGGCCGCGGTTCGAAGCGGAACGCAGCAGCCCGTCACCGTACCCGAGTGGAATCGTCGCGAGCTGCGTATCGCGGACCGCGACGAAGGAACGCCCGTATCCCGCGGACTGACCGGGGCGAAGCGTCCGAATGCGCAGCACCTCTGTTCGCCAGCGCATCGCAGGTCGGAGCGGCGCGTCGACCGAATCGCTCCCGGCGTATCCGTAGATTGAGATGCCCGGTCGCACCCAGTCGAAGTGTGTCTCCGGATGACGAAAGAGCGCGGCACTGTTGGCAGCGTGACGGACCGACGGCGCATGGCCGAAGCGCCGGACGAAGCCCTCGGCCAGTTTGAACTCTCCGAGCTGCGCGGCGACGTAGGCCGGGTCCGCATCGGCGGTCGAGAGGTGTGTCATCAAGCCCGCGATCCGAATCGCGGGGCACGCGCGAAGATCCCGCAGAAACTCCGGCAGGTCGTCGACCGGAACGCCGAGCCGGCCCATACCCGTATCGACCTTGAGGTGTACGTCGATCGGTCGGTCCTCCGCAACCGCTTGGAACGCGCGAGCTTCGGCGATGTCGTAGAGCACGGGCGTGAGCCCCGCAGCGATGATCTCGCGATGGGCACCGCCATTGATCCCGTTCAGAACCAGGATGGCCCGATCGATGCCGGCCTCGCGAAGCTCGAGCCCTTCTTCGGCCAAGGCGACACCAAAGCCATCGACGCCCTCGCTCTGAAGTCGCCGCGCGACGGGCACGACGCCGTGCCCGTAGGCATCGGCTTTGACGACCGCGAGCACCTTTCGACCTCGAGCCGCCTCGCGGACGACCCGAAAATTGTGACCGATGACGTCGAGGAGCACCTCGGCGCGGGTCGGACGCAGGGAGGCCTCGGCGCTTTGCGCGCGAGGTCTGAGGGGGCTCTGCGAACCAGACGGCACGGCTTCGGGCTACCGGCTGACCCCTTCCGCGTCAAGCATTGGCGCAGAAACCCGAGCGGTCTTACGCTGGCTCCACGATGAGGACCCCTTTTCGACTCAGCGCGAGCCCACTAGTACTGGCTTTGGTCCTGACACCGATTCTCGGCTGCCACGGGACGGCCGACGAGACGGTCATGCCGGTTGAGCTGACCCCGGCGAACGGGGCCCCTGCTCCGAGTGTCGAGAAGCTGGCTGTTCGCGTCGTGCGAAAGTACCCGCATGCGGTCGATGCCTTCACGCAGGGGCTACTCTGGCACGACGGCGCGATGTACGAGAGCACGGGACGCTACGGGGAGTCGTCCCTGCGCCGCGTTCGCCTCGATGATGGGAGGGTGCTTGCAGAGCGGGAGCTCGACGAGAGCCTCTTCGGAGAGGGCTTGGCGCGCGTCGACGATCGACTGGTTCAGCTAACCTGGCGCTCGGGTGTCGCCGTCGTATCGGATCTCACCACTCTCGAGCGTCGCGATTCGCTTCGGTATCTGGGCGAAGGCTGGGGTCTTTGTCACGATGGCGAGGAGCTCATCATGAGTGACGGCTCGTCGATTTTGGAGTTTCGGGACCCCGCGAGCTTCGAGCTGTCGCGCGAGGTCACGGTGTGGAACGGGAAGCGCACTGTACGGAATCTCAACGAGCTCGAATGCGTGGGTGACGAGGTTTACGCGAACGTGTGGCAAACCGACGAAATCGTTCGCATCGACTCGAAGACCGGAAAGGTGACCGCCGTCATCGATGCAAGCGGTCTCCTGTCCCGTGAGGAGGCTGCTCGGGCCGACGTCCTCAACGGCATCGCCTACAAGCCCGACTCGAAGACGTTTCTCCTGACCGGAAAGCTCTGGCCCTACGTCTTCGAGGTCGAGCTAGTCCCGCGCTGATCGCCGCTCGCAGACTCTGTCTCGCTGAGCCATGGCTCGAGCCGGCGCTTCATCGTGGCGATCGCATCGGGGTGCTCATCGATCAAGACGAAGCCGCGATCGAGGCCTGCAGCCGCCTCGCCCGTCGTTCCGCTTCCTGCGAAATAGTCGAGGACGACATCCCCCGGCTCGGTGTGCACGTTGATGATGCGCTTGAGCACGCCGAGCGGCTTCTGCGTCGGGTAGCCGGTCTTCTCTTTTCCGTTCGTGGGCACGATGGTGTGCCACCACACGTCGGTCGGAGTCTTGCCGCGCGCTGCTTTTTCTTTCCCGACGAGGCCAGGAGCCATGTAGGGAATGCGGTCCATCTCCTCGAATCGAAACACGTAATTCTTCGGGTCGAGGGTGTACCAGAGGATGGTGTCGTGCTTGGCCGGCCACCATCGCTTCGGGCGTCCGCCAAAGTCGTAGGCCCAAATGATCTCGTTGCGGAAACAGTCGTGACCGAGCAAGCGATCGAGCGCGACCTTCACGTAGTGGGCCTCCCGGTAGTCGAGGTGCACGAAGAGGGATCCATCTGCGGTGAGGCACCGAAGAGAGGCCTCGATGCGCGGCAACAGGAACCCAGCGTAGTCGTCGAACGTATCGGCATAGCTGGGGCTTTCGAGTCGCTCCACGGCGTACTGCTTCCCACCGAAACCGGTACGTCCGCCTTTGTCCGTAGCTTTGACGCGCATCCGGTCTCGCGACTGGGAGCGGCCCGTGTTGAACGGCGGATCGATGTACACCAGCCGCGCGAACTGCGCCGGCAGCGTAGCCAGCACATCCAGATTGTCCCCCTGCACGATCCGCTTCACGCGCCGAGCGTATCACTCGCCCGGGCTCGCGCCCACAGCACCAGCCAGCTTGCAGCCGGAACTGGGCGGACCTACCCTCCGCGTCCATGCGTCTCGTGGTCAACGGTGAGGAACGGCAGGTCGAACCGAGCACGACGGTCAAGCAATTGCTGACCTCACTCGGATTGGGCGACACCTTGGTAGCCGTGGAGCGCAACGAAGAGGTGGTGCCACGCGCGCGCCACGAGAGCACCGCGCTCGAAGAGGGCGACCGGGTCGAAGTGGTTCATTTCGTGGGAGGCGGTTGAGTGACTGAAGACCTATTGAAGATCGGCGAGTTCGAATTTCGATCGCGCCTGTTCACCGGCACGGGAAAGTATCCCGACCTCGACACCGCAAGGGAGGCTCTGCGCATCTCGGAGTGCGAAGTGGTGACCGTCGCCGTGCGACGGGTCGACCTCGGCGCGACTGGCTCTGACACCATCATGAGCGTCCTTCGCGAAGGCAAGTACACCCTCTTGCCGAATACCGCCGGCTGCTACACCGCAGACGACGCAGTTCGCACCGCACGCCTCGCGCGCGAGCTCCTCGACACGCCCCTCATCAAGCTCGAGGTCATCGGCGACGAGAAGACGCTCTTCCCGGACGTGCCAGCGACCCTCGAAGCCGCCAAGACCCTCGTCGACGACGGCTTCACAGTGCTGCCCTATTTCAACGACGACCCGGTGGCCGCACGCCGCCTCGAAGACCTCGGGTGCGCGGCGGTGATGCCGCTCGCCGCTCCGATTGGAAGCGGCCTCGGCGTGCGCAATCCATTCAACATCGAAATCATCGTGAAGCACGCGGGGGTCCCGGTCATCGTGGATGCCGGCGTCGGCACCGCCTCCGATGCAGCGATCGCGATGGAGCTCGGAATCGACGGCGTCCTGATGAACACCGCCATCGCGGGCGCATCGGATCCGGTGAGAATGGCGCGCGCAATGAAATCCGCCGTTGAAGCCGGCCGCGATGCCTTCTTGGCCGGCCGGATCGAACGAAAGCTGTACGCAACGGCGTCGAGCCCTCTAAAGGGCGTCGTCGGCTCGGAACAGCTCGGCCGCAGCTAGTCGCATGCAGCTTCCGCGAATCTGGCTCATCACGATGCCGGAGGCCGCTGGGGGGCCGGTGCCCGCGATCGCTGAGGCACTTGAGGGATGCCCTGCCGGCTTGGTGGGGGTGCAGCTCCGCGCCAAGCGCGTCGACGATCGCCAGCTCGTCGCCTGGGGCCGGCAACTCCGCGCGATCACCCGGCTCTCGGGTGCCCTGCTGCTCGTCAATGGTCGGCCGGACGTCGCCCAGATCGTCCAAGCGGACGGGGTGCACCTAGGCGAGGCGGGTCTCCCGGCGAACCAAGTGCGAGCGAGCTGGGAGGGGTGTTCGTGCATCGGTGCTTCGCGGCACTCGCGCCCCGGCCTCCTCGGCGCGCTTGCTGAAGGGGCTGATTTCGCCTTCCTGAGCCCTGTCTTCGCGGTGCCGGAGAAGTCCGCTCCGCTCGGAATGGCAGGCTTCGCGGAGCAGATCGCGGGTGTCGGGCTACCGACATATGCACTTGGCGGCGTCGGATCGGAGCACGTCGCGGACCTCGTCCGCGCCGGGGCCGCTGGGGTGGCGATTCGTCGTGCACTCTACGAAGCAGCGCGCCCGAGAGACGCCCTGCGGCGCTTCGTCGACGAGCTTGACAAGACCGCTCCTCACGGTGAATAGGACAGCATCGTGGGTACGGTTCGAACTGGGCTCGGGTTCCTGTCCTGGGTCGGCGCGATCCTCATCGTGGTCGGGCTGATTCTAAAGGTCGTGTGGTTCGACGTCGCCTCGGTCGGGCACAACGGCATGGCGCCCACCCTCGTCCGCGGTGAGCGCGTGCTGATCAACCGACGGGCTTCCCCCTCCTTGGGCTCGATCGCCGTCTGCCAGCACCCCAGCGAGGAAGGGTTCGTGGTGGGCCGCGTGGCCGCGACCGAGGGGATGACGATCAACTCGTTCGGACAAGAGCTTCGGCTGAACGCCGAGCCGATCCGCTTTGAACGCCGGGGCGAGACCAGCTTCCACAACGGCGACAATCAACGCACCTACTCACTGGTCTGGGGCACCGAATACCTTGGCGAGGGGTCGCATTCGGTGTTCAGAGAAGACCGCGGGCGACAGCGAGTGAAGAAGACCGAGGTGACGACTGGGAAGCTCTACTTGCTGGGCGACTTCCGCCCTTACATGGGCCAGGACAGTCGCGCGTACGGGATGGTCGACGCGGCGAGCTGCCGCGGCACGATCGTGTTTCGGATCAGCCCCGTCGAAGGCCTCGAAGATGAGCTTGCCCACGGCTATTTCGAGCCGATTCGATAGCCCCAGTTCCGCATTGCCTGGCGCGGCGTCCGGTCTATGCTCCGCGCGCCGATGAGAGTCGCTGTCGTTCAATTCCCAGGCTCGAACGCCGACTGGGATGCCCTGCACACCGTGCGGGACATCGTGGGCGCGGACGCCTGGTACGCCTTCCACAAGAGCACCACCTTGGGAGACGCGGATGCCGTCGTGATTCCCGGCGGTTTCTCGTATGGGGACTACCTGCGAGCCGGGGCAATCGCCGGCTTCAGCCCGATCGTCGCCTCGATTCGCGAGTTTGCCTCCCGAGGGGGCCCGATTCTAGGCATTTGCAACGGGTTCCAAGTCCTCACCGAGATGGGCCTCTTGCCGGGCGCTCTCGCCCGCAACGCGCACCTGCGCTTCGAGTGCCGCGACGTGCATCTCCGGGTCGAGAACGAAGGCCCGTTCACCGACATGGGCCAGGGCACGGTCCTACGCCTTCCGATCGCGCACGCTGACGGCCGCTACCACACGACTGAGAGCGGTCTTGCCGAGCTCGAGGAGCACGGTCAGGTCGCGTTCCGCTACTGCACGCAACATGGCGAGCTGCCCGCTGGAAGCGACGCCAATCCGAACGGCTCGGTCGGCGACATCGCTGGCGTGTACAACCGCGACAAGAACGTGCTCGGCATGATGCCTCATCCGGAGCGCGCAAGTGAGGCCATCCTCGGCAACGAAGACGGGCTCACCCTCTTTGACTCGCTTCGTCGTCACTTGGGGCTCTCATGACCACACCCGCCAACTTTCCCGGCGAGCCCGACAGCTCCCCGAAGATCGCCCGCGAGTTCGGGCTCTCCAACGAGGAATGGGAACGCGTCCTCAGCACGCTCTCCCGAACGCCGAGCTACGCGGAGCTTGGAGTCATCAGCGTGATGTGGTCCGAGCACTGCTCGTACAAGTCCTCACGCCTTCACCTCGGTCGATTGCCCACGACCGGCCCGCAGGTCGTCCAAGGCCCCGGTGAAAACGCCGGCGCGGTCGACATCGGCGATGGCTTTTGCGCGGTCTTCAAGATGGAGTCGCACAACCACCCTTCCTACATCGAGCCATACCAGGGAGCTGCGACCGGTGTTGGCGGCATCCTGCGCGACGTGTTCACGATGGGCGCCCGTCCTGTCGCCTCGCTCAACTCGCTCCGCTTTGGTCGCCCGGACCACCCGAAGACTCCCCATCTGCTGAAGGGCGTGGTCGCCGGCATCGGAGGATATGGCAATTGCATCGGCGTTCCGACCGTGGGCGGAGAGGTCCAGTTCGACGCCAGCTACGACGGGAACATCCTCGTCAATGCGTTCACGGTGGGCATCGCAAAGACCGACGACCTGTTCTTCGGCGTCGCCGAGGGTGTCGGAAACGCGATCCTCTACGTCGGCGCCAAGACAGGTCGCGACGGTATCCATGGCGCGACCATGGCAAGCGCGGAGTTCGGCGAGGAGACCGACAGCAAGCTCCCGACCGTGCAGGTAGGCGACCCCTTCATGGAGAAACTCCTCCTCGAAGCTTGCCTCGAGATCTTCGCGACCGACTGCCTTTCGGGAGTGCAGGACATGGGTGCCGCCGGGCTCACCTCCTCGTCTGTGGAGATGGCAGACCGCGCCGGGAACGGAATCGAGCTCGACCTCGACGCGATCCCCCGCCGCACCAAGGCGCTGAGCCCCTACGAGATGCTGCTGAGCGAATCGCAGGAGCGCATGCTGATGGTGGCCAAGGAAGGTCGCGAGCAAGAGGTGTTCGACATCTGCGCGAAGTGGGACCTCGACGCCTCGATCGTGGGTCGAGTCACGGACACGGGGCGCTTCGTCTGCAAGGCGACGCCGGAATACGATCCCTTCGACGGTACCGGCAAGCCCGATCCGGTCGTCGTGGTCGACCTCCCCGTCGACCTGCTCACCAACGCGGCGCCCAAGTACGACCGCCCGCAGACGCCTCGCCCGGACCGGCCCTCGCTGGTGACGATGGCCGGCCAGACACCGGAGGACTTGGGCGCGGAGCTTCTTCAGCTCATCGGCTCACCGAACATCGGGAGCCGCTCGTGGATTTGGCGTCAGTACGACCACATCGTCCGAGACGGCACGGTGATCGGCCCTGGCGAAGGCGATGCCGCGGTCGTGCGCGTCTTCTGTGAAGACGAAGACGGAACGAAAGAAAAGTTCATCGCGATCTCGGCCGACTGCAATGGCCGCCACGTCGAGCTCGACCCCTTCGTCGGCGCTGCGATGGCAGTCGCCGAGTGCACCCGCAACATCGTGTGCGTGGGCGCCAAGCCGCTCGGCCTGACGGACTGCCTCAACTTCGGCAACCCCGAGGTGCCCGAGCAAATGTGGCGCTTCGCGCAAGCGATAGACGGGCTCGCCGCGGCGTGCACCGCTCTCAACGCGCCCGTGGTCTCCGGCAACGTGAGCCTCTACAACGAGACGGACGGCAACGCGATACTGCCGACACCCACCGTGGCGGTCGTCGGGCAGCTCGAGGACCCGGAGCACAGGCTGGGCTTGGGTTTCGTCCGCGAGGGCGACATCATCGTGCACCTCGGCCGTCCATCGCGCGGTGTCCTCGGCGGCTCCGAGTGGCTCGTCCAACAGACGGGCAAAGTCGTCGGCGCCTCGGTCGGCATCGACCTCGAAGCGGAAGCCGCCCTGCAGCACGCAATGATCGAGCTCGCTAAATCGAAGCTCCTGCGCAGTGCGCATGACGTCAGCGACGGCGGCCTCGGAATCTGTCTGGCCGAATCCTGCATCGCGCTCGGTCTCGGCGCGAAGATCACCCTCCCCGCCGACGACGACGCACCGCCGCACGCTCTGCTGTTCAGCGAGGAGCCCTCGCGCATCATCGTCAGCCTTTCGGCGAGCCATGCGGGCGAGCTCGGCGAGCTGTGCGACCGCTATGGTGTCCCCTTCCAGAAAATCGGAACCGTCACAGGAGCGACCCTCGATATCGAGGGGGTCTGCGCCGTGCCCGTGGAAGAACTCGCCGAGCGCCACGCCAAGGCGCTCGACGCCATCGTCAGCTGAGGATGACGATCCAAACCTCGTCGGCTGGTTTCTCGACAACGAGCTGAAGCGGGGAAAGGACTGGCGCAGCGGCAATCCGAATCACCTCATCCTCGGCGCACGCGCCTCGAGTCTGAGCATGCCGCCCGAGGTGCCCTCCGCGGCGGGACCACCCGTAACGGTCACCAATCTTCAGGCGCTACACCACGTCCCATGACGCGGTGCCGACGGGCTCACTCCGCGGCTTCGACCGCAGCGGGAACGGGTCGCTTCTCTCCACGAAGCTCGACTGAGACGAGCTTCGAGACGCCAGGCTGCTCCATCGTCACGCCGTAGAGGACGTCGCCGTACTCCATCGTGCGCTTTGAGTGCGTGATGATGATGAACTGCGAACGGTCAGTCATCTGCTGAATCGTCTCGGCGAAGCGGCTGATGTTCGCCTCGTCGAGCGGTGCATCGACCTCGTCGAGGAGGCAGAACGGGCTGGGCTTGTACTGGAAGATCGCGAAGATCAACGCGACCGCAGTCAGAGCCTTCTCGCCACCGCTCATCAGCTCGAGCGAGCCGAGACGCTTGCCGGGCGGTTGCGCGAGGATCTCGACGCCCGTCTCGAGCATGTCCTGCGGCTCCGTAAGGCGAAGCTCCGCTTTGCCGCCACGGAAGAGCATCGGGTAAATGCGCTTGAACCGCTCGTTGATCGCGGTGAATGCCTCGCGGAACATTGCCCGGCTCTCGCGGTTCATCTGCCGGATGGCCTTCTCGAGCTTCCCGAGCGCCTCTTCGAGATCGGACCGCTGGCTGGTCAGATACTCGTAGCGCTCCGCGTTTTCCTCGTACTCCTCGATGGCGGTGAGGTTGATCTCGCCCATCCGGTCGATGAGGCGCTGGAGCTCTTCGGCCCTTGCGGTGTCGTCGGGTCCCGGCATCGGTCGCGCATGGTAGTCGCCGATGACGTAGCCGAGCTCGACCCGATGCTTGTCGGAGACTTGCTCTTCGAGATGCTCGAGCGAGAGGACCAGCTCGCGTTCGCGCAGGGAGAGCTCGTTCAAAGCGCTGGACTTCGCATCGATGGTCCCGCGAAGCTCCTTGAGCGCGACCTCTGCTTCCCCAAGGGCTGTCTGGGCCGCATCGTACCGGCCGCGAAGCTCGGAAAGCGCTTCACGCGCCGACGAGGCATCATGAGCCGTCGCGCTCAGTTTGCCCTGATGCAAGAGGATGCGGCCGGCTGCTTGCCCCTGATCGCGGTCGGCAATGGCGACGTCTTCCCGGAGGCGATCTTCGCGGGCGTTGAGCTCGGCGATCGACCGATCGAGCTGCATGAGCACCGAACGCTCGCGGTCGGCGCGCTCCCGCGACTGAGTCGCTGCGACCTTCACCTCGGTTGCCTTGGCGGCCTGCTCCTCGACGACACGCCGTCGCTCGGCAAGCACACTCTCGGCCACGCCTGCACCTTCTTCAGCGTCAGCGACGTGGCGCTGTGCATCCGCGAGCTCGCGCTTGGTGCTCGCCTCATCCACATCGATTTGCGAAACGTTCGCCCGTGCTTCCGCTTCAGCGCGTGCGATCTCCTGTCGGCGCTCGTCGATGCGCTGGAGCTCCATGCCGACGAGGTGCAGATCACGCTCTGCCCCCAGTATCTCGAGTTCGGCGTCGTGTGCCTCGGTGCGGGCCGAGTCGATGGCCGCCTGGCGCTCCGCAATCGACACGCGAAGCCGGCCCTGCTCGGCCACCGATAGATCGAGCTTGGACCGTTGGGTGGCAGAGGCGTCGTCGAGCTCGCGAATCTCGCGCTTCAGCCGCAGAAGATGCTTGGCGGACTCGTCCTCGGCGCCTCCGACCACGGCTCCATCGGGCAGGAGCGCCTGGCCGTCGAGCGTAACCAGCTTGCCCTGAAAGCCCTGACTGTGAATGCGCGACGCGGTCTCGAGGGAATCGACGACCAGGGCATCATAGAGGAGGTAGCGGACCCAGTCGGAGTCAGCCGCGGAGTGGCGAACCAGCGAACCAAGGGGCCCAACGACACCCGACCCCGAGGGGAACGGAGGAACAACCCGCGCGGAACCGGCAGGTGAACGCGGAAGAAAGGTCGCGCGACCCTTCTCTTCACGTGCCAGGTAGTTCGCTGCACGCAGCGCAGCCGAAGTATCGTCGACGAGGAGGTACTCGAGTGCGCCACCAAGTGCGGCGCCGAGCGCACGGGTGTGCTCCGGCGCGCACTCGATTCGGTCGGCGACGAGCCCAACGAGGCCAGCGCCCGCCCCACCGGCAGGCGCGTACTCCGTCATGACGGCCTGTGCACCCGCACCGACACCTTCGAAGCGTTCGTGAATCTCGTTGAGCGAGGCAAGTCGCGATCGAGTGACGGCAAGCTGCTCGCGCAGGGCCTCTACTTCGCTATCGACCTCGCCAAGCGCCGCTTTCTGCGAAACTAGAAGCGTC
>Ga0316187_10000723_pt1 | contig 27036 bp, 26 predicted proteins | sample CroRivburrow1_MG_FD_204927 | JGI IMG/M metagenome (GOLD analysis project Ga0316187, IMG submission 204927) | Coastal sediment microbial communities from Maine, United States - Cross River worm burrow 1 | ecosystem: Environmental > Aquatic > Marine > Coastal > Sediment | place: USA: Maine...
CGAGCTGTTCGGCCTCAAGGCCTATTTCGACGAAGAGTGGAAGATTCTGTGGATGCCCCATCCGTTCGGCAGCGGAGAGTGGGAGCTTTACAACCTCAAGGATGATCCCGCTGAGATGAACAATCTCGGTGGGCAGCACCCAGACAGGTTGAAGCAGATGGTCGCGATGTGGGAGCAGTACAAGACTGACAACGATGTGCTCGACATCTCTCTCGATCTCTCCGAGAAGGTCAAGTGACGGGTTTGGGATCGCTACTCAGAGCCTGCGAGCAAGCGGGGTCGGCAGTAGGGGGTTGGTAGCGCGTACGGGATTCGAACCCGTGTTACCGGCGTGAGAGGCCGGCGTCCTAGACCCCTAGACGAACGCGCCACAAGGGGCGGATAACCTAACAAAAACGCTCGAACCCTGCAACGTCCGTTGCCTTCTCCAATCCTGCCACCCCCTGGTATCCTCCGCTTCGTGAGTGGCACGCGACGTCTAGCCAGTCTGGTATGTCTTGGTTTGCTCGGCCTTCAGCTCGCCGGCGTAGCCCGTGGTGCCGAGGCACCCCAGCCCGTCACTCTCTTCGAATCGGGCCTGGCAACCCTGGACATAGGCCGCCGTCAGGTTCCTGTTGGCTACTCCTTGTCCGCAATCGGGCCCGTCTTCACACTGCATTCGGTGGTCGTGCAACTGGGTGGCGAGCTCAAGCTGGGCCCCCTGTACCAGGCCCATGAGCTGATTGTCGGCGAGACGAAATACGTCTTCGGCCCGGGCAGCGCGGCGGTCACCGTTGAAAACGAGATCCTTTCCCTGAGCCAGCCTCCCATCCCGGCCGAGGACGGTCTCAAGGTGCCCCTCGATCTTTTCGAGATCATCTACGGCGAGAAGATGGGCTACGACTTTCAATGGGATCCCTCGACAAGGACGCTGACGGTGCAGCGGCAGCCGCAGCGCCTGGTGCCGGTCACCATCGACCTCGTCCACCTTCAGGGCGTCACCACAGTGGTGCTGCAGTTCCCCTTCCGGCCCAGGTACCGGATCAACCGGGCCGCCAACATCGTCGAGGTCGAGCTGATCGGCGACCGGCTGAGCCCGGAGATGGTGAAGTCGCTGCCCACCGATCCCCTCGTGCGGGACATCAAGCTCGGGCAGCAGGAGCTCCGGCTGGTCCTGGCTCAAGAGGCGGAAGCCGAAGACTATGTGCTGCAGGACCCCTTCCGGCTCGTCTTCGATGTCTATCGGAAGAGGCCCACGGCAGCGACTCCGACCGTCGACCCCACACCACCGACCCGAAGCTCCGAGGTGCGGACAATCGTGATCGACCCGGGCCATGGGGGCTCGGACACGGGCGCCATCGGGCCGAGTGGAACGCAGGAGAAAGACCTGACATTGACATTGGCCCGCGCCTTGCGAGCCCGCCTGGCGGAGAAGATGCCGGTCCGCGTGATTCTCACGCGCAACGAAGACGCCGAGCTGCCTCTCGAGACCCGGACAGCCCTCGCCAACCAGCAGAAGGCCGACCTCTTCATATCCCTGCACCTGAACTCGGTGCAATCGCCCAGCGCCAACGGTGCGGAAACCTACTTTTCGAGTCTCGAGGCCACCGACGAGTCCGCAGCGCAAGCGGCCGAGGCCGAGAACCTCGTCGCTGCTTCAGGCGATGACGGTGACGCTCTCTACGACCTGCAGTTGATCCTCTGGGATCTGGCCCAGAGCCAGTTCCTGGCACAAAGCCAGCAGCTCGCCAAGCTCGTCCAGAGCGAGCTCAACGAGGCCCTGGGCCTCAACAATCGTGGGGTCAAACAGGCCCCCTTCCGGGTGCTGATCGGCGCTTCCATGCCGGCCGTTCTGGTGGAGTGCGGATTCGTCAGCAACCCTGAGGAGGAGAAGGCGCTACTGGATCCCGCCTATCGGTCCCAACTGATCAATGCCCTCGTCAGGGCGGTCATGCGGTATCGAGCCGCCGTGATGGGATCCGAAGCCCTGGTCGACGAGGCGCTGCCATGAACCAGCGCACAGCCGTGTTCTTTCTGGTTGTGATCCTGCTGATCGCACTCGGAATCATCGTTCTCTGGTGGACCCAGAGGGACGAGCCAGCCGCCCCCGGGCAGATCGCGGCCCGGGAGGTGCCGAGGCTGGAGGGGGACGATGCTCTCGCTGACTTCTACTTCCCGGGAAATGGTGGCCGGCTCTTCGTGGAGAAACGCGCCCTGCCAGCGTCGGAAACGCTCGAGGAGCGGCTCTCGAGCCTGCTCGAGGCTTTCCTGCTGGGACCCGAAGCCGAGAATCTCTACCCCGCTTTTCCGCCGGAAGTCAGTCTCGGTCATGCGATGGTCACCGACGAAGGGGTCGCCCATATCGACCTGACCTTAACGGGCCAGAACGCCAATCTTCCTTGGGGCTCGAAACAGGAGATGCTGGCGGTCTACGGGCTCGTGGACACCGTGCTGCTCAATCTGCCCGAGATTCAGGGAGTAATCCTCCTACGCAACGGCGAACAGCGTTCGACCTTCGGTGGCCACCTGGACACGACCAGGCTGCTCCTCGCCAACCAGGACCTGGTTGCAGATCGAATTCCCTAGGCTAGGTAGTCAACTACCCAGGACTCGAGTCCCGAAACGAATGGGCGGAGGGATCAGGGTCGGCCCCAGAGGTCCTTTTCGTCCTTCGGCAGCACCGGCTTTCGAAGGCCGCGATCGCCGGCCTCGTCGAGGGCCGCGAGGATAGGTGCCAGCGCCGCGTTCTGGTTCTTCACCAGCTCTGTGATGCCCAGAAAGGCCAGGTCCACCAGCCGGTCCATCTCATCCCGTCGGAAGCTACGCTGCTCGCCGGTGCCCTGAATCTCGACGATCTCGCCGGTGGCAGTGGCCACCACGTTCATATCCACTTCAGCCGACTGATCCTCTGGCGCATCGAGGTCCAGCAGAGCCGTGCCGTCGACGATGCCCACCGAGATGGCGGCCACCTGTCCGATAAAGGGCCAGCGCGCCAGGTCCCCCTGAAGCAGTGCCCGTGCCAGGGCCTGACCCGCTGCCACGTAGGCACCGGTAATGGCGGCAGTCCGGGTTCCGCCATCCGCCTGCAAGACATCGCAATCGACGGTCAGGGTGTGCTCGGACAGAGCCTTCAGATCGAGCACCGCCCGGAGGCTGCGACCGATGAGACGTTGGATCTCGGAGCTCCGGCCCGAGGGCTTCCCTTGGGTGACCTCGCGTCGGGAACGTGACGGGGTCGCCGCCGGCAACATTGCGTACTCGGCTGTCACCCATCCCTTGTCGGTACCCACTAGGAAGGGTGGCACCTTGTTCTCCAACGTGGCGGCGACGAGGACCCTCGTGTCGCCCATCTCGATCACGGCCGATCCGTCAGCGAACTTCATCGGGCCGAGCTCGATACGCACCGGGCGCATGCCCTCGACACCGCGCCCACCAGAGCGCCGAATACTGATAGCGGTTTCAGTCATGTGGTTATTGTACGTCCAGTGTCAGATGCCATGAGACAGTGCGGGCGGGGGCAAGCCCCGCCCCTACACCCCTAAGCCCCTACGCCCAAATCAGAGAACCACACCCTTCACGTTCACTTCCAACACCGGCTGCTTGTTGCTGGTGGTATTGATCGTGACGAGTCCCCTGAACCTACCCTTCTTGATGCCGGGCTTCAGCGTCAGCAGGACTTTGTAGAGCCTGCCCTCCTCCAGCGCTTCGATCTCCGCCTGGAGGCCTTGGATGTCCGTCGAAATCTCGGCGAGGTTGACGGCCGACTTGCTCATGTTGCGAATCTCGAGACTGGCGGTCTGGGGCTCAATGACTTCCCGCCTGCCGAAGTCGGCCGCTCGAGGGGTGACGGAGAGGACCGGCCGCACGAATCCGGACACCGGAATGCGGATCGTCTGGCGCTCCGGGTGGTCAGTGGTCACGTCGATGTAGTCGGCCATGGGCCCGACGGGTGCGTCGGCATCGAGCTCTACAGTGACCCGCCACTGGTTTCCCGACACCCCTCCCTCACGCTCATCAGGCGTCGCCTCGGCATAGGCGACCTTGACATGGGGATAGGGTGACTTGGCACCCAGGATCTCGAGATCGGGCTTCTCCCTCGACCACACCCTCTGAACACTTTTAGCGTTCGGCTCACCGTAGACCGCTACGAATCTCGCGTAACCAGGCTCGATCTCGATATGGGTCTTGATGTTGGCCTTGATCACCAGGTTGACCCGGGGATTGATCGGGTCGTTGGTGAATACCTTGACCGACTTGGCAATCGGCCCTTTGAAGTTCGTCGTATCAACCACCGCGGTGATCTTGCCAGTGCCTCCTGGCTTGATCGTCTTGTCGTACTCGGCCACGGTGCAGCCGCAACTCGGCTTGACCTCGGTGATCTGGAGCACCTGATCGCCCTCGTTCTGGACGGTGAACTCGTAGGAGGCTCGCTCGCCTTTGTTGACGTCTCCCACATCGATCACCGTCTCTGAAAAAACGGCGCCGGGTTGGGCCTCGGCGCTTCCGGCCACTATCGCCGTTACCCAAAGCAGGGTAAGGAGAACGGGGGTTGAGAATCTTCTGGGGGCTGGAGATCGCATGTTCCGATACCTCGTAGATCAAGGGTGTGCGCTCCGGAGTGGAGGCGACTGGGAGCCCATGCTACACCCGCCTTCGACCTCGGCCAAGGCAGGACTCCACATCCGTTTCGTTCTCACCCCGATAGGCTTGGCCCCGATGCTATACTGCGCCATCCTCTTGATCGAGCACCCGTGACCGAACAAGCTCTCGACATTCACTTCATAGCCATTGGGGGAACGGGGATGGCGCCCCTCGCCTGTCTGCTGCAGGAGATGGGTCATCGGGTTCGCGGCTCCGACAATCCTCTGTATCCACCCATGAACACGCTGCTGGACGCAGCCGGTATCGAGCCCATGGTCGGTTTCGACATCGCTCATCTCGAACCGACACCCGATCTGGTGATCGTGGGAAATGCCGTGCCACGGCACAATCCGCAGGCCCTGGAGACGGAGCGCCTGGGAATTGACCGCATCTCCATGCCGCAGGCACTCAGCCGCTTCTTTCTCTCACAGCGGAAACCTCTGGTCGTCGCCGGAACCCATGGCAAGACCACGACCACCTCGATGGCCTCATGGGTCTACACCGCCTGCCAGACGGATCCGGGGTTCCTGGTTGGCGGAGTGCCACGCAACCTCGGTGGCAGCTTTCACCAGGGAACCGGCCCACGATTCATCATCGAGGGCGACGAATACAACGCGGCCTATTTCGATCGTGGCGCCAAGTTCCTTCATTATCGACCCGAAACGGCCATTCTCACCAGCGTCGAGTACGACCACGCGGACCTCTACCCCGATCCAGGTTCGCTGCTCGACGCCTACGAGAGATTCGTCTCTCTGCCTCCCGAGGATGGGCTCGTGGTTGCCTGTGGAGACTCTCCAGAAGTGCGGCGGGTCGCCGGGAAAGCGGGCTGTTCCGTGATCTTCTACGGACTCGAGGAGCACAACGATCTTCATCCGGCTGGGCCGGTGGTCGCCGGGCCGGACGGCAGCCGTTTCACCGTGCGGGACCCCGAGGTCGGAGAGGTCGAGATTCACCTGCCGATGACCGGCCTTCACAACGTCTGCAATCTTCTGGCGGTCTGGGCCGTCGCACGCCGGGACGGGCTCGATCCGCATGCGGTGGCCGAGGCCTTTTCCCGCTTCCAGGGCATCAAGCGTAGGTTGGATGTGGTCGGCTCGCACGCCGGAGTCACCGTGATCGACGACTTCGCTCACCATCCGACGGCAGTGGGCAAGACCATTGCAGCTCTACGTGAACAATTCCCCGAGCGCCGCATCGTGGTCGCCTTCGAGCCACGCTCCCTGACGGCTGGTCGCAGCTTCTTCTATCAGGCCTATCTGGATGCGTTCGGCGGCGCTGATCGCATCTTCCTGGCTCCCATCTTCCACGCTCAGCGCCTCGCCGCAGAGGACCGTCTCGATTCGGCAGGCCTGGCGGCAGAGCTGACAGACCGTGGGGTGGCTACCACTCGCACCGAAAGCAACGAGGAGCTTCTCGAAAAGGTCCTCGCGGAGGCCCGTACAGGAGATGTAGTGGTCACCATGTCGTCGGGCAAGTTCGACGACCTTCCACGGCGCCTCCTGGTTGGGCTGAAGGGTGGCTGAATGAGCGATCTGGCAACCAAACAACCCCATGCGCCTATGCCTGGATGCGCATCTGGCCATCTGCTAACATTCGCCCAATCAATCATTTGGACCATTCCTTCCCACAGGTTTCGCCTATGAGCTACGCCGGAAACGCCAAGCTCTCTCAAGAGATCCAGAGCCGCATCCTCAACACCTTCCAACAGACCATTGCCCTCGTCGAAGAAGGCAATGTTCAGGAGGCGCTTTTGGGCTGCGACTTCATTTTGCGACTCGACCCCCTTTTCGAGCCGGCCAGCAAGCTCCAAGGCCGACTCCAGGAGAGCGGCACGGACATATCCGTCGAAGACCTGGCCGCCTTTGTAGCTTCACCTCTCGATGCGGAGCTACCTTCTCTCGGAGAAGAGACCGACCAGGACACTGAATCAACAGCTTCTGACTTCGAGGCTGAGGTCGAGGATCTCGAACTTCCAGACCTCGACGTCGAGATTCTCACTCCTCCGATCGATGACCTGGCATCGACCTTCACAGAGTTGTTCGCCCAGCGTGAGTTCGGGCAGATTCTCGCGTTGGCCGCACAGAACCAGGAAGGTCTAGAAGCCGACCCCGATCTGCACGACATGGCGGAGTCGGCCCAAGCCCGCCTCGAATCCGAGCCGTACGTTCGCAGCTTTCTCGAATCGAGCCGCCAGGCCCACCAGGAAGGCGACCTCGACAAGGCCCAGTCCCTCCTGGCCAAGGCCCGGGAACTGGATGCCACGCATCCGGACCTTCTGGTGCTGGAATCGGAATTGATGCCGACCGAGGTGGCACCACCCGTAGTGGAGGTTCCTGAAACCGAGCCTGGCTTGACCGAGGAGTCGGCGGCCTGGCTCGACGACTCGAGCACAGAACCGGCGGACACCGAGCCAGTCTCGGCAACCTTCGACGTGGAACCCGCGTCCGAACCCGTCGACTCCGAGCCCGCTGCCAGTCTCGATACGGACAGCGAGAAGAGGATCGACGATTTGTTGAAGGAGGGGCAGGTCGCGTTCGAAAAGGGCGAATACCAGTCGGCTATCGACGCCTGGTCGAGAATCTTTCTGATCGATATCGATCATGCCGAAGCCAGCCGACGAATCGAGCTGGCCAGAAAGCTCAAGGCCGAGGTCGAACGCCAGATCGAGGAGGCCTTTCACGAGGGGATTTCCCGGTTCGAGGCCGGGGAGACCGACGCCGCACGGGATGCATTCAACAAGGTCCTCGAAATGCAGGCTGGTCATATGGGCGCCACCGAGTACCTCGAGAAGATGGACGGGAGAGAGACTGCTGATTCCGCTGATGCAGGCGTCACCCCGATTCCGTCATTGGACGATCTTCCGACTGCACAGGAACTGGGAGCCGAGGACGCGCTAGCCGTCGAAGAGCCGATCGAGATGGCACCCATGCCCGAGCTCGAGATGGCACCTAGGCAAAGGCCCGATGAGCCGACCAGGCCGGCCAAGGCGGCCCCCGGCAAACGCACGTTTCTGACGATCGGAGCCGTTGTGCTGTTGGCGGTCCTCGCGGTCGGGTGGTACCTGTACTCCCAGCGTGAGAAGGTCTTTCCCAACTCGGAGACCGAAGAGACTGCCGGTCCTGTCGAGAGGGCCGATCCCTTGACGAAGGCCACACAGCTGCACGAGGCAGGCAATACCGCGCTGGCCGTCGCGCAGCTTCGCCGTCTGGCTCCCGATCATCCTCAACACGCGCAGGCCCAGACGCTGATAGCGCAGTGGGAGGAGCGCGCCGTCGAGACCGAAGAGGCCGAAGATGCCGAGCCCACCGAGGAAGAGCTCGTCTATCAGAGTGAGCTCATCGCTGCGGCTCGCGAGGCCCTCAAAGACCGCGAGAATCTCGTCGCCTCGGACCTGCTGGGTTCGGCGGAAGCGATTGCTCCCCTGGGGCCGGACGATCTGGGTTTAAGAGACGCAATCAACTCGCAGCTAGAGGTACTCGTAGAACCATTGAAGCTCTTTCGACAGGGAGATTGGGAGTATGCGCTACCCGCTCTGTGGCGCCTCTATGACGAATACCCTGGCAACAAAGACATACTGCAGCTCATGGTTGCTTGCTATTTCAACCTGGGCGTTCGCGACCTGCAGCGGGGCGATCCCGCAGCCGCGTTTGAAAAGTTCGAAGAGGCCCTGAGCCTGGCGCCAGACGATCTCGAGTTGCAGCGCCTGGCCGCCTTCGCCTCCGCGTACAAGCAGCGACCCTCGGACCTGCTCTACAAGGTCTTCGTGAAGTACCACCCATTCCGGTGAAATGAGCTCAAACCCGGGCACGCCGGACGATCCCGGCCTCTTCGACGACCTACCCTTGCACGCCGAAGAACCACCCAACAGGGTGGCGCGCGCGGCTCGGCCTCTCAAGACGGGGCCTCCTCCAGCCAAGACTGCTGAAGGACTGGCCGCCGCCAAAGTCGAGCCCGCCGAGGAGCTGTTGCTTCTTTTCCAGGAAAAGTCGGAAGAAGAGTCGACCTCGCCAGGGTTGAAGCTCGAGCCCGAAGATGCCGAGAGCCCCCCCGAGGAAGAGATGGAGGAAGTGGACCTCGCCCGATCGCGCCTGATCGCTGGCCTACTCGACCTGGGCGTCGTACTCGCCGTTGCTGTCACTGCAGTCGTCTGCGTCGCCCTGATGGGTGTCGAACTCTCACCCCTGCCCTGGGCACCGATGGCGCTCTTCTTGACCGCCTTCTCGTTTCTCTACTGTGTCTTCCCACTGGCCTTCTGGGGGCGAACTCCGGGAATGGCCAGCCTCGGCCTGCGGGCCAGAAGTCTCGACGGTCGGTCACTGAGCTTTGGCCAGACGGCCTGGCGCTGGCTGGCCGGCCTGCTGACCGTAGTGAGTTTCGGTCTCCCTCTGATCTTGACTCTCAAGGGCACCTACCTGAGCGACCTGCTCAGCAAGTCACAAGTCGAGATCGCCGGACGCTGACTACCTCGGGCCTAGAGGCCTAGGGGCTCAGGGGCTTAGGGGGCAACTCCCTGGCAGGAGTCTTGATGATTCTTGACGGAGTTTGGAGCGGTCGTCGCAAGCTCCGACCGACCCTTGAGGGCTTGGGGGGTGAGGCGGTCGGCGAGTTCGCCGACCGGTCTTTGAGGCAATGAGGCACGGTGGGCCGGAGCCGTTGGTGGTATTGGGCCACGAAAGAGCACAGCAGATGAGGCGCAATGACGAGACAAGGAGGAGGCCTGCCCGAATGTAGGTGAGGGGCTTGACCCCTCCCGCGGGAGCCCGCAAGGGGCTCCCCTACAATGCCGCCGCCGTCCCCCTACGAACCACCCGGTCGGGTCGCCACCAGATCGTGGTTCATGTTTCCAGCTCAGTGCTTCATTGCCCCACTACCCCAAAGGCCGGCCGAAGGAACGCCGGCCGGTTCAACCCCCAAGCCCTCAAGGATCGGGCGGAAGGAACGCCCGCCCGCTTCAACCCTCAGTGCCTTCCACCGTGCCAAATCGAGAGGGCAATCCAAAGGTTGCCGAGGAAAGTGGCCGCCGCGAAGCAAGCCAGTCCCTGCCCGTGGGGTAGCAGCGCGAGCAAGCCGCCGATCTGATACAGGCGGCCGGCTGTGCGCATGGCACCGCTAGCCAGACCACCCAGGGTGTAGAGCGAGTGCCCCAGCAGCAGCAGCCACAGGCCCGGCAGCGTCCAGGCTTGCCCCTGCCAGAGAGCCACGATGGAGAGCAGCAGCGCCACCAATGACAGATTGCCCTGGGCGCGCAGCACCCAAGTGGCCAACGCTGTGGTCCCTCCCTCCCGCCGTCCCTTCATGATCTGGAACCCCTCGATGACTCCACCCAGGAGGATTGCTGCAGACCACAAGAACAGGACCCCAAGCCACTCCCAGGTCGCCAGGAAGCGAGGCGTCAACAGTGCGGCAGCGGGCAGGATCACAGACCACACCAGCCACGACCAGGGCCGCGCCAGGTAGGGCCCAGCGGCAGTCTCGAAGTGCCGCTGCACGATCTCGAGACTCCTGTCCTGCCCTGCTGCGCCAGGATCGGGGCGAATGGGATCGTATTCGGAGGGCATGGTCGGACTTCACCGCTCCCGCTACGCCCGGGGAGTGTGTGTCGCGGAGCTACCTGCTCCTCACTCCGCCAGACGTAACTGCGTCCGGGCTCTCTGAAGTGCTTTCTGACGGGCTTCGAAGGAGGCGTCGTCCGTAACAGTCAAGCCTCGCGCGGCATCCAGATTCGCGCTAGCCGCCTGTCGGTCGATCTCTTCGGGTGTCCTCGCATTCTCGGTGAGGATCGTGAGCTGATTGCCGAGCATCTCGGCGAAGCCGCCGTCCACGAACAGGATCTGCTTGCCGTCTGCAGTCTCGATCCGGAGCCGACCGATACCGAGCTTGCACAGCAACGGCGCGCGTCCCTTGAGGATGCCGACCTCACCATCCCAGGCAGGCAGGGCGACGAACTTCGCCTCGCATTCCAACACCGCCCGCTCGGGAGTGACGACACTGCAGTGGAAGATTTCGGAGGTTGCCATAGGATTTCAAGCTCCAGGGTCCCGCTACTCGGCTTCGAGCTCCTCGGCCCGCTTGGCGGCATCCTCGATGGTGCCGACGTACATGAACGCCTGATCCGGCAGGTGGTCCCACTTGCCATCACACAGCTCCTCGAACGAGCGCACGGTGTCTTCTCGAGAGACGAAGGTGCCGGGGAACCCGGTGAACTGCTCGGCAACATAGAAGGCCTGGGACAGGAAGCGCTCGATCTTGCGAGCTCGACGGACGATGACCTTGTCCTCTTCCGCCAATTCGTCGACGCCGAGAATGGAGATGATGTCCTGCAGGTCCTTGTAGCGCTGCAGGATCTGCTGCACGCGCCGCGCCACCTTGTAGTGGTTCTCGCCCAGTTCTTCGGGCGAAACGATACGGCTGCTCGACGCCAGGGGATCGACCGCCGGGTAGATGCCCTTCTCGGAGATGGAGCGCTCCAGGTTCACTGTCGAGTCCAAATGAGCGAACGCCGTTGCAGGGGCAGGATCAGTGTAGTCGTCGGCCGGGACATAGATGGCTTGAATGCTGGTGACAGCGCCTTTCTTGGTCGAAGTGATGCGCTCCTGTAGCTCTCCCATCTCGGTGCCCAGCGTCGGCTGGTAACCGACCGCCGAAGGCATCCGACCCAGCAGAGCAGAGACCTCCGAGCCGGCCTGCGAGAAGCGAAAGATGTTGTCGATAAAGAGCAGTGTGTCGGCCCCGGTCTGGTCCCGGAAGTACTCGGCCATGGTAAGTGCCGAAAGAGCCACCCGAAGACGGGCGCCAGGCGGCTCGTTCATCTGACCGAACACCATGACGGTCTGATCGATGACGCTCTTGCCGGTGTCGCCGATCTTGGCCTCCTGCATCTCGAGCCACAGATCGTTGCCCTCTCGGGTTCGCTCGCCCACCCCGGCAAAGCAGGAATAGCCGCTGTGGAATCGGGCCAGCCGGGCGATGAGCTCCTGAATGATCACCGTCTTGCCGACGCCGGCACCACCGAAGAGTCCGGCCTTGCCACCTCGTACCAGCGGACAGAGCAGATCGATGACCTTGATGCCGGTCTCGAACATCTCGGTCTTCGAGGACAGATCCTCCATCTTGGGTGGTTCGCGATGGATCGGCATGCGGGCCTCGACCTCGATCGGACCCCGGTCGTCGATGGTCTCACCAACCAGGTTGAAAACCCGACCGAGCGTGTTCTCACCCACCGGCACCGTGATTGGAGATCCCGTGTCGAGAATCGGTGTGCCTCTCTGGACACCATCGGTGGAGTCCAACGCCACCGCGCGGACCTGACCGCCACCGAGCAGCTGCGCCACCTCACACCACAGCACCTCTTTGGAGGTCTCACCGAGAACAGTCCTCTCGACGTCCAGCTTGAGGGCGTTGTAGATCTCCGGGAGTTTCTCCTCCGGAAACTGGGCATCGAGGGTCGAACCGATGACCTGAGTGACCTTTCCGTAGTTGCCGTTTTCCATCTTGCTCTTCTCCAAAGAAAGCCTGAAACGGGGCTTATCTCAGCTCAGCGCATTGGCGCCGCCGACGATATCCAGCAGCTCCATGGTGATGGCCGTCTGGCGGGCCCGATTGTACTGCTGTGTCAGTCGTTTGATGATGTCTTCCGCCGCTTCGGTGGCCGCCGTCATGGCCACCATTCGAGCGACCTGCTCGCTGACCACGGCATCGCTGAAGGCTTGAAACAGCGCAATACGAACCGTGGCCGGCAACAGCTCGTTCAGTAACTCGGTCGGATCCGGCGAGAACTCGTACTGCACCTCGGCCTCGGCCGGTGCCTCTTCTTCGGTCTCGGGTTCCAATCCCGATAGCGGCAGCAGTCGCTCGACGACAGGGATCTGCTTGCCGGTGGAGACGAATTTCATGTAGGCGACGTCCACCGACCGGATCTCGCCCTTGATGAAGCGCTCCATCATCTCGTTGGCCAGGGGCTCGACCTGGTCGAAACGGGGGACCTCTCCGATGTCGGTGATCTCCCGATCCATCGGCCAGCCGGCGAACTTCAGGTAGGTGACACCCTTCTTGCCCACCATGTGCAGCTCGAACTGCTCGCCTTTCTCCTCGAGGCCACGGATGTGCTCGCCGGCCTGGCGCAGGATGTTGCCGTTGTAGCCGCCGCACAGACCTCTCGTGCTGGTAATCACCATGACCAGCGCAACGCCCTCCTCTTCCGGCTCACGCATCAGGGGGTGGTCGATGCCCTTCGCAGCTTTGGCGAGATCCTCTACGAGCTTGGCCAGCTTCTCCGTATAGGGTTTGCTGGCGACTGCCCGCTTGTAGGCCGCCTGGAATCGCGCGTTGGCGATCATCTGCATGGTCCGCGTGATCTTGTGGATGTTGCGGACCGCCTTGCGGCGCTGGACGAGTACTCGACGATTGGCCATGGATTGAGAGCTCAGCCCATTTTCGATTTCACAGTGATCGCGGCCTGACCGATCGCCTCAGCAAGAGTGTCCGACATCACGCCAGTGTCTTTGAGCTCCTGCAGAATCTCGGGCTTCTGATCGCGGAGGTACTGCAACAACCGGGTTTCGAACTCGCGCACCTTGTTCACGGGAAGGTCATCCATGAACCCATTGGCACCGGCATAGATGCTGACGATTTGTTCTTCCATCGGGAACGGGTCGTACTGCGGCTGCTTGAGCAGTTCCACCATGCGGTAGCCACGGTCGAGCTGCCGTTGAGTCGATGCATCCAGATCCGACCCCAATTGGGAAAAGGCCTCCAGCTCGCGAAACGCTGCCAGATCCAGCCGCAGGGAGCCCGCGATCTTCTTCATCGCCTTGACCTGGGCGTTACCGCCGACTCGCGACACGCTGATGCCTACATTGACCGCCGGCCGTACACCAGCAAAGAACAGGTCGGGCTCGAGATAGATCTGACCGTCGGTAATGGAGATCACGTTGGTGGGAATGTAGGCCGAGACCTCGCCCTCGAGAGTCTCGATAATAGGCAACGCGGTCATCGAGCCACCACTATCCCGGAACTTGTGGACGCGGTACTTGTCCTTGTCCGAAAGGCTCTCCAACCAGGCCTCGGCGCGCTCCCTGCCTTCGGGTCGGAAGTAAAGTCCCTCCGGGTTGTCCGGTCGATACTCTTCCGCCAGCTCCTCACCGGCCGGTGGCTTGATCGCTACTGATCGGTCGATCGAGTCTTCCGGCGTGTCAGCAGGCACCACGGCGAATTCGTCGCGCAGCTTGACGGCCCGCTCCAAGAGTCGCGAGTGGAGGTAGAAGACATCGCCAGGATAGGCCTCACGACCCGGTGGGCGACGCAACAGCAGCGACAGCTGTCGATAGGCCTGGGCCTGCTTCGAAAGGTCGTCGTAAACCACCAGGGTCGGACGACCTTCGTTGTACATGAAGTACTCGGCCATTGCCGCTCCGGCATAGGGAGCGATGTACTGCAGCGGGGCAGGGTCCGCGGCGGAAGCCGAGACCACGATGGTGTAGTCCATGGCACCTGCCTCCGCCAGCTTCTCGACCACGCCGACGACCGTCGATTCCTTCTGCCCTACCGCGACGTAGACGCAAACCACGTCGCCACCCTTCTGATTGATGATGGTGTCGATGGCAACGGCGGTCTTGCCCGTTCGGCGGTCGCCGATAATGAGCTCTCGCTGACCGCGGCCGATGGGGATCATGCTGTCGATGGCCTTGAGACCGGTCTGCAGCGGCTCGTTCACCGGCTGGCGGGCTGCGATCCCAGGAGCCTTGTACTCCAGTGGCCGTCGATGCTCGGTCTCAATGGCCCCTTTACCGTCGAGAGGACGACCGAGGGGATCGACCACACGCCCGATCAACGGCTCGCCACAGGGCACGCTCAGCAGCTGCCCGGTGCGCCGGACCTCGCTTCCCTCTTCGATGTCTAGATACTCGCCGAAGATCGGCACGCCGACCGAGTTCTCTTCGAGGTTGAAGACCTGGCCGAACTGTCCGTTGGCGAATTCCACTTGCTCTCCTGCCATGGCGTTGCTCAGGCCATAGACCCGGGCAATGCCGTCGCCCAACTCCAACACCCGGCCCACTTCAGAGAGATCGACCTCGTGTCGAAAATTCTGGATCTCTTCGGTGATCACAGACGAGATTTCGTCTACCTTGAACTTCATCGCGTTACCTCTGATTCAATTGGCACGGCTCAGGCTCTCACTACTGGCTAGACGAGTCCACGATGTAGGCGTTGTCGTTCCGGCTCTCCAGTGATGCTCTGTCCAGAAACTGGGTCTCGAGCTGTCGCAGATCCTTGGCGACACTGGAATCGATCTTCCGGTCACCGACCAGGAGGATCATGCCACCGATGAGCGACCCGTCCACGGTCTCCATCAAAGACGCCTCGCGACCAGTGAACCGCGAGGTAGCCTCCAGTAACCGCTGCCGCAGATTTTCGGTCAAGGCGACGGCTGTACGAACACTCACCGTCACCCGCCCGGTGCGATCCTCGAACTCCTCGCGGTAGGCCTCTGACAGCGCCCGCACCAGCCCAGAGCGACCCTTCTTGTTCATGACCTGCAAAGTGTCCAGAAGGATCTCACTCATGTGCCCCTCGAATAGCCGGTCGAGCATCTGCTTTCGCTCGCCGGTCTCCACCAGGGGAGAGCTCAGGAAACGCTCCAGAGCCGGCTCCTTGTCGAGCTGCTTCACGAACTCCTGGAGCTCGTCGTGGAGGCTTGCCGTGGCACCTTGTTCGTCGGCCAGCGCGTAGGCCGACCGCGCGTAGATGCGGGCCACGGCGATTTCCTGCTCGTTCGGCTTCGAGGTGTTGCTCACGGTACGGTCAGTTCCGGTCTTGTCGGTTCAGCTCTTCGATGGATTCCTGGATCAGGCGCTCATGGTCCTGGGAGGACAGCTCCCGCTTGAGCACCTTGCCGGCAATGTCGGTCGCCAACTCGGCGCTGGTGGCGTAGAGATCCTTGACCGCCGACTGCCTGGCCAGGTCGATCTCGCGCTTGGCGCGATCCAGCATCTTGTCGGACTCGGTTCGCGCCGTCTCTTCGATACGGGCTTTGGCCTTGTCGGCATCCTGACGCCCCTCTTCGACGATCTGCGTCGCCTCGGCCGTGGCCTCTTTCAGCCTCGTCTCGTACTCCTGGAGCCGAGCTTCCGCCGCCTCGCGGTCGTTCTTGGCCTCCTGCAAAGAATCGCGAATGAACTGCTCCCTCTGCTGCAGAGCATTCAATAGGGGTCCCCAGGCGAACTTGCCCAAGACGACAATCACGAGAATGAAGATCACCAGGGTCCAGATGGCGTTGCCAAGATCTCCGGCGAAGAGATTCACCTCTTCCCCACCCTCGGAGCCCCAAGCCAACCCTGAGAACAACAATCCCGCGACAGCGGTACTCAACCAGACTCGTCGCATCATGGTCGTATCACCTCACATACCGGCCGGCTTGTCGTCGAGAGAACCCCGCTCGACCCAACCCCGGGCCCAAGCCGATTGCCTCGAGCTCGCCACCAGCCATTCGGCTGCGCTGCCACTCGAACTAGAAAACAGCGAGCAGTGTCACCACGACCGCGAACAGGGTCGCACCTTCGATCAGCGCCGCGGTGATGATCATGGCCGTATTGATCTGGCCGGCGGCTTCCGGCTGGCGGGCCATGGATTCCACGGCGCTGGCACCAATTCTTGAGATGCCCGCTGCACCACCCATGATGACCAGACCGGCGCCAATGGCGCCACCCAACTTGCGTGCGCCGTCCGTCGTCAGGAAGGTCGCGCCTGCTTCACCGGCGTCCGCGGCCCAGGCTGCCGGCGTGAACATCAAGACGAGCCCGGCAATCATCAGACCCAGCGCAATTTTCGAGAACCTTTTGCTCATTGGAAACGTTCCCCTCGTCACTTTGACGACCGTGCGGGGACGGTCGCCGGTTCACTATCGCCAAGGCCGGCAGGCACGTATGCCCGGGTACCCCGCTTGTCCAACGGGCCCGGCGAAGTGTGTCGTTGCTTCTATCAACTCTGCGAACGCCCGAAATCAGCTAGACGTGCGCCTCTTCATGATGCTCCTCGTCGTGATGGAAGACGATGGACATACCGATAAACAACGTCGTCAAGAAGGTGAAGATAAAGGCCTGCAAGAAGGCGACGAAGATCTCGAGCATGGTGATGGCTACACTTCCCAGAACGACCGGCACGGCGACCGCGAAGCCAACCGCGGCGCCGGCAGCGGTGCCGGCGCTCAGGATAAAGCCCATCAAGACCGCCAACAGGGTGTGACCCGCCACCATGTTGGCGAAGAGCCGCACTGCCAGAGCAAAGGTCTTGGCGAGCATGCCGAGCAATTCCACCGGCACCAGAATCGGTGCCAACCAGAGTGGGCCCGGACAGAGGTGGGCCAGAAAGTCCTTGCCACCGATCCGCAGGCCATTGACCACCATCATGAGCAGCGTGGTGATGGCCAGTGTGCCCGTTACCCAGATATTCGAAGTCGCGGTACCACCGATCGGCCAACGGCCGACCAACTGAGTGACTGCCGGCAGGGGGATCAGCCCCAGCAGGTTCATGGTCAAGATGAAGAAGAAGACGCTCCAAATGTACTTGATGAAGCGATCGGTGTACGGACCCAGGGCCGGCTCGGCCACTTCCTTGCGCAGATACTGGCAGATCGTCTCGATCAGGTTGGCAAAGCCGGTCGGGACCATGCCCTCGAGCGACGGGTCGTTCTTCCGCCGGAACAAGAGCGGCAGGAATACGACGAGCAGCAAGCCGGCACCGAGGATCATGGCAATCTGATCGCTCATCACCGTAATCTCCCCTTGCGGAGTCAACGGCCCCATGTCGGCTGGCACCGTCTTGATGGGGTGCTGTACGACGTGACTTAGGGGGTTCGAGCCGGCTGCCATGATCGATTCTGCCTCGCCCAGATCTCTCGAATGCTAGTTCTGTCGGGTAGTGGCCAAGACAAACAGCACATCCACCACCAGAAGACTCAAGTAACTGATCCCTACCCAGAGCAGAAACGCCTTGGGTGCCACCAGGCCGGTAAGCACAGCGGCCAGAGCTCCCATGAGCGTCAGTCCCATCCTTATCGCCAACGACAACAGGGCTGCAATGCCCTGGTCCTGCGGCGTCCGAGCCTTGAAAGCGACCTGTGGCAGACCACCTACGATGGCAGCCAGCAGGCTCAGTCCGCAGCCCAGAAGCATGCCGGAGATCGCTTCAGACCCACCGAGATTGCGTGTGGGCACCCAGCCGATAACCAGCAATCCTGCAACGACAACTGTCAACAGCAGCACGAACCGCAAATAGGCCCGGCTCGATGTCGACCGTTCGGCCTCATGCATCTGAATTGCTGTCCGATTTCCGCCCTCGTTTTGCCGAGCCTCGCTGCGAGGCCAGAGTGACGCGAAACAGATTATACATGCCGCCCACCAGCCCCAGCAGGGCCCCAATCAACAGCCCGAGCGCTGGGTTTCCGTAGTACTTACCAATCCAGTAGCCCACGAAGGTAAAGCCGGCTACCGCACCCGCCAGCTCGAACCCGAGACCGGCCAACCGTGTCGACCCTCGCCGTTCGCTCATGGACTTCTGCGCTCTCTGGGAAATCGACTGCTCTGTCAAGGAATCTGCAGCTCCAGGGGGCAGCCAACCATCCTGCTCCGCTCACCGGCAGCCGGCCCCACCCGGGGCCGGCGTAGTCTAGCAACCCCTACTCTCCATTTTCAACAGACTCTGGGCACCCAGAGGTCAGTACTCGTAGCGAACTCGGGTGCCAGCAGACAGGTCTTGAAGGACCACTCGCAACTCGCGGCCCGCCTTGGTGAAGACCATTGCTTCGCCGGACGAGCCCGAGCTGCGCCAGCCAGCATTCGATAGCTGCGATTCGAGTGACGCACGCACTCCATTCATGGGTGCAGAGGTGTCGAGCTCGACGTAGCGCTCGCCCCCGGGGCTACCGAAATCCACCAGGCTCGAAGGTGAGAAGACCGGGACATCCGAGGGAAAGTCCGAGGGCAGGACACCGGCCATCTCCTGTGCCGGCCGAGGAGCAGCGAATTCATCGTACTCGGTAGTCAGCGCCGCTTCCGGGCCCTCATCCACTTCGACCGTTTCCAACGGCTTCGATTCATCGCTCCCCGGACCTGTCCTTCTGCCGCAGGCCCCTACAAACAACAGGCTCAACATCGCGATTCCTACAAGCCTCATCGACATCCTCCTCCGACCGATCCCTGTGCTAATCTGCTTCGTCGTGCCCTCCCCAGCTGCCAGAGCCGTGATTTCGAGCGCCCTGCTCTCCGCATGGCTCATCCTGCTCTTCATCGGCTGGAGCTTTGGAGGCGCAGTCTACCTGCTACTCGCCGCCGCCCTGATTCTCTTTCCCTGGCGCCAGCTCAAAAGCTAGTTTCTCTTGTACATTTCGCGTAGCCGTTGGATCGTGCCGCGGGCCGAGTAGACCAGCGCAGCAACGGCCAGACCGATGATGGCGGCATGCTGCCAGAAGAAGCCTCGCCACAGCACCAGAACGACCATCACCAGGATGCCAGCCAACAAAGGGATCGAGAACTGCCGAATCATGGTTGCCTCCAGGCCTCGACTCTGTTCTCGAGCACGCCCACACCACTGACCTCTACCTCCAGCTCGTCACCCGGGGTAAGCGGTCCAACCCCTTCAGGGGTGCCAGTGAGAACTACATCACCGGCCTCCAGGGTCATCATCTGGGAGGCGTAGACAAGGAGCTCTGTGACACCCCAGATCATCTCGGAGGAGCTGCCCTGCTGCCGGACCTTACCGTTGACCCGGGTCTCGACAGACAGAGCCTCCAGTTCGGGCTCCAGTAGCAGCGCCGGACCGATGGGGCAGAAGGTGTCGAAGGATTTTCCCCTGGCGAACGTGGCGTCCCGGCGTTGGAGGTCCCTAGCCGTAACATCACAGGCGCAGGTCGCACCCAGAATCGCGGCCCGAGCTTCGTCTGCGGATGCCCGGCTGAGTCGCTGCCTCAGGACCACCGCGATCTCGCCTTCGAACTCCACCCGCTCGCTCTCTGGGGGCAGGACTACCGAGGCGCCTGGGCCGATCAACGACGATGGAGCCTTCAGGAAGAGGAGCGGCTCGTCCGGTACGGGATTTCCCAGCTCCTTGGCATGTTGAACGTAGTTCCTACCGATTCCCAGAATCTTGCTCGGTGCGACGGGTACCAGAAGTCCCTTCGGCTCGACCTCGAGCTTGCGACCCAGCCGCCACTCGGTCGGTGGGATCTCATATGGATCTGAGAACAGGACCCGGAGCTCGCCCTCGTCCGTAGCGACAGCGTAGTACCCCTCGGGTCCCACCCGGTACAGCAGCATGACCAAATTCTAGCCCGACTCGCAGGACCGGCAACTCTGCCGGTCCTCGGGCTCGGGGGTTGAGGCGGCCGGCGTTCCTTCGGCCGATCTTTGAGGGCTTGGGGGTTGAGGAGTCCGTCGTACCTCCGGCCTGCCTTTGAGGGCTTGAGGGCACTGGGGCTTGAGTCCTGGGCAGATGACCATCACCTTGCGGAGATTCGTTCGGGTGGCCCGCCGGCGATGGGCCCAAGGACATCTGGCCGTTGCCGAGGGGTCCGACGCGGGGCCCCCAGGGGGCTATCCTCCCTTCCACAGCAACCAACCCCCTGGAGGTCCCCACGCCGAACCCTGGACCGTTGATCTCAGTCCCTGGTTCCTCCTCCCACCCCGGCCGGCAGGGGCACCGGCCGCTTCAAGACTCGAACGCGGCCTTGCACCATCCTCAGCGCTCATGACACTGATTCGGATCTAGACTCCCGTTCGGGAGTCACCCCTAGGCCCTTAAGCCCTTAAGCCCCTACTTCCCACTGCCTCATTGCCTCAAGGCCCCACGGCCTCAAAGATCGTCCGGGAGGTACGACCGGGCGCCTCAACCCTGGCTGCTCATCGCCGTCCGGCGATGAGCAGCCACAGAAAGAACGGACCACCGAGTAGCGCTGTCAGCACACCGACCGGAAGCTCGGCGGGGGCCAGAATTGTGCGGGCCCCCAAGTCGCAGAGGGCGAGAAACGCACCTCCACCGAGAAGACAGGCCGGAATCAGAAACAAGTGATCCGGACCCATCCAACGGCGCAGGATATGGGGCACGATGAGGCCCACGAATCCGATGGGTCCCGCCACCGCGACCAGCGCGCCGACCATTGCCGAAGTAACTCCCAGCACTCCAAGCCGCAGCTTCTTGAGGTCCACACCCCGGCTGACTGCCAACTCTTCGCCGGTCAGCAGGAGATTCAAGTCCCACCGCAACAACAACAGGGTCACCAGCCCCAGAATCGTCCACGGCAACAGCCAGAGCACCTCGGCGTATCCCACCACCGAAAGTCCCCCCATCATCCAACGCACCATGCGGAAGGTCTTGGTGAAGTCAGCCAGGTATTGAACAAACAGCACCATGGCCGAACAGGACAAGGAGATGGCAATACCGGCGAGCAACAGCGTCGAGGTTTCCCGGGTGTAGCCACTCATTGCCAGACCGAGAATCACCCCCGAGACCACCAGAGCACCCACAAAGCTCGCTATCGCTACCGCCGGAAAGCCCAGCGCCTGTCCAAGGCCGTCGATCTGCAGCACCAAGACTGCGCCGAGGGCCGCCCCACCCGCGATCCCCAGGGTGTAGGGCTCGGCAAGCGGATTGCGAAACAGGGTCTGAAGGGCCAGGCCCGAGATGGCGAGAGCGCCACCGGCCAGCATCGCGAGCAACACCCGCGGCACCCTCAGGCTCCAGAAGATCGTGCCAACCGTCGGATCTCCTGACAGCAGGTCTCCCAAGGTCAGAATCCGGCTGCCGAGCAGTGGCGCGATGATGAGCGTCGCCAACCAGAGGCCGGCCATCGCCAGGAGAACCTTGCGGGATCTCATTGCTCCCAGTCCAACAGCGTCAGAGGTCGCTCCCCTTCTCGGACAACAGAGAATGGCGCCCCGAAGACCTCTTCCAGCCTCGGTGGGCGCAGCATCTCGGCTGGCGTCTCACAGGCCACCGCAGTCCCGTGCCGCAGTGCCAGAATGCGATCAGCCAGGAGTGAGGCAAAGTTCAGATCGTGGGTTGCCACCACGATGCTCAATCCGGCCTGCTGGTTGAGACGGCCGAGCAGCGAAGCGATTTCTCGCTGGTGCAGGGGATCCAAGTGGGTTGTCGGCTCATCCAGGACCATGAGCTCCGCCTCCTGTGCCAGCGCGGAGGCGATATACACCGACTGGCGCTCGCCCCCCGAGAGCTCCACCAAGGGACGCTGGCGAAGAGTCTCGATTCCTGCCAGCTCGAGCGCCCTTGCCACGGCCCGATAGTCGCTCTCTTGGGGCGCGACCCTCAGGGCCGAGAGATAGGGGTAGCGTCCCAGGAGCACCATCTGCTCCACCGTGAGAGGAATCCTCAAAGGATGACTCTGAGGGACGTAGGCAATGCGCTTGGCGAGCTCGCGGCGGGAGAGGTCCGAGTAGGGTGCCTCACCCCAGGCCAGCGATCCGTTGGAGGGTTCCAGCAATCCGACCAGCAGGCGCAGCAGGGTGGTCTTTCCAGCCCCGTTGGGGCCGACGATCGCCAGACATTCTCCCGCCACCACTTCCTGGTCCAGGCCATCGAGAATCGTGCGCCCGTCGGCCTCCCACCCGACACCGCGAGCCGTCAACAGCGCTCTGTCGGTCACGGCAGCTCACCGCAAGAGAGGATGGCCTCGCGTAGCTCCCGATACAGCCAGGGCAAGCGTGGCCCGGGAACCAGGACATAGTCGCCAGCCACGACACGCGCGCAAGCAGGAGCCAGGTCGGTCTGCGCTTGCAGTTCCTGCCAATCCAAGGCCAATTCGTCGTAGTTGCCAGGGGAAGGTTGGAGGTCGACGACGATATCCGCTTGGCGCTGCAGAATCTCTTCGAGGCCCACCTGGGGGTACTCGAGTGGCGCATCGGCGAAGGCATTGACCGCACCCAGAAGCCCCAGCAGCTCATCCAGATGCGTCCCTGGACCGCTGACCAGAACATCGGCCAGCCTGCCGCCTGCCCGACCGACGGCTAGCAGAATCTTGGGACTACCGGGAACGGGATTCGGCGCCAGCTCCTGCCTCCAGCGCTCCTGCAGAGCCTCCCCTCTCTCGACCACTCCACAACGCTGTGCAATGGCGCCGATCATGGTTTCCACCTCGGCGAGGGTTTCACTGCGCACCGTCAGCACTTCTACCCCCAGGTGCTCGAGTTGCACCCGGAGCTTCTCTTCGCTGGGCAGGAGAATCGCCAGATCCGGCTGCAGCGAGGTGATGACCTCGAGGCGAGCGTCGAAGAGTCCGCCCAGCTTCGGTTTCTGTTCGACCTCGGGTGGCCAGGAGCTGTAGTCGCCCACACCTACGACACGGTCTCCGAGCCCCAGCTCGAACAGAGTCTCCGTGATGCCGGGTGCCAGGGCGATGATCCGCTCGGCGGGGGACGGCGGCGGTGCGCTCTCCTCGCTGCCACAGGCCAGCCCGAAGAGCACAAGGAACGAGCTCACCACCATCCGGCAGGCGCTACCCACGGGCAAGCGACTCATCGAAAGCTCGTGGCCACTCCCACCACCAAGGTTCGCCCGGGTGCTGGGAATCCGAGGGCCGGTTGGTACTCCTCTCCCAGGAGGTTTTCGATTCGCGCGTAGGGAGCCAGTCGCGTGCCAGGCCTCCACCGGGCCGCCACGTCGAGTCGAAAGTAGGCCTCGTTGACAGTGCGGTCGAATGTGATCGGGTCGACATCTTCCCTATCTCCAACGTAGAGCCCAGTCAGATTTGTGGACCAGCCATCAGGGGCGTAGGACACCACCAGATTGGAGCTTTCCCTGGGGCGACGCAGCAGCACCTGCCCTGTTTCCAGATCCTCGGTCTCCAGGAGCGTCCCGTTCCATCGCAGTCTCCAGCGATCCTTGAGGAAGCCAGCCTCCAACTCGACACCCTGGGTTCGAGCGCTGCCTATGTTGACGTTCTGGTAGGAGGCGAAGTCGAACTCGATGAGGTTTGAAAGGTCGTTCTGAAAACCGGTCACGGCCAGGACCCAGCCGCCGAACCGCTGCTCGACTCCCAGCTCCAGGCTGTCGCTGGTCTCTGGCTCGAGCTCCGGGTTTCCAGTCACTGGGAAGTAGAGCTCACCGATGGAAGGAGGGCTGAACGCCTGACCCCATGACGCCCGCAGACGGGTGCTTTCAGTTGCCGCCAGTTGTATCCCCAGCCGAGGGCTGGTCTCCGAGCCATAGACATCGTTGTCGTCCTGGCGGACACCGGCATCCAGGATCACCCTGCCGATTCTGTAGAAAGCCTCGCCAAAAAGAGCGACTGTCCCCTGATTGGCACCATCGAGATTGGTGCCGAAGGTCGACGTATCGCTGACCTGTGCCCTGTCCCATTCGCTACCAACAGCGAGCCAAGACCCTTCCCCGAGGCGATACGACGCCACAGCGCGCGCCCGCAACGACTCCGAGTCGGTATCGGAGGCCGTGAAGCCGTAGGGATCCTCCGGATCACGAAACTGGCTGTCATAGGTCAAGCCTGAGACCTGAGCTTGCACCTGCCAGTCGCCCAAGTCGACCCGAAAGGGTACCGCTACCAGTCTCTCCTGCCAGGAGATCCGCCGCTCGGGAGAGGGGGCACCGCCGCTGAACGGGATTCCCGTGTCGGCATCTGCGGCTCGCACCAAAACGCCGAGACTCATGCCCGGCTGCATTTCCCACTCGGCTCTGGCCATCAGGGATTCGCCATCGAAGAAGTCGTTGTCTACCTGACCGTCGCCACGCCGCAGGTGTCCGGCCACCTCGACACGCGTCGATCCGAAGTTCGTCGAGGCACTGACCTGACCGCGCCAGTAGCTGTTCTCCCCGCCCTCCAACTGTAGATCGGCCCCCTCGCGAGGTGCCGAGAGAATCTGTACGACTCCGCCCAGGGCGTCGCCGCCATACAGCGAGCTGAACGGCCCGCGCACCGCTTCCACACGACCAACACCCTCGGTAGGCATGAAAGCCCAGTTGAAGCCACCAAAATAGGGATCGTTCAACTCGACTCCGTTCCAGAGCACGAGGGTTTGATCGGAGTTCGTGCCCCGCGTGAAGAGTGATGTCACCTGACCCGGCGAGCCTGATTGCACAACGGTCATCGCTGGCAGGCTGGCCAGTAGAGCTGCCACTTCGGTGGTCTGCCGGGCCTCGATCTCGACAGCTTCGATGACACTCACTGCCGCCGGGATATCGCCGTCTTGCTCCTCGTCCAGCGAGGCGGTCACGACGATCGCCTCTTCGAAGAGAGTCGGTTGTGATTGTGGAGTCTGTGCAACGAGCGGAACCACACCCCCGAGGATTCCGATCAGCACGAGCAGCTTCTGCATCATGCATCCTCCAATGCAAGTCGCCCTGCCCCTCGAGAGGGCAGGGCGACGGAGGCTCGATGCGCCGTCGTCCCCTCACCCCGGGGGAACACCAGCCGGCCCAAATCCTGGCGGACCTGGCTGAAAGCAGAACGTCGGCGTGGTGGCAGGTCTCCTGGCTTCCGGATCACGCTACTCCCGGGCCTTCCCACACGGCAGACCCGTCGCCTGCAGTCGTCTCGCGACGACCGACGGCGGCGGATCTCAAGTCTCCGTGCAGTGGCTTCCCGGTTTTGTCCCCGGTTACAGTGGCGGGGGCCGCGCCGGCTTTTCACCGGCTTCCCTCTCGACCCGAGCCCGGCTGACTCACCGAGCTCGAAGGGTCACCACGACGCCTGAGTTGTCAAAGAAGCGCTATCGCGCAATGAAAAGACCGCAGACGGCATTCTACCCGTCTGCGGCCAAAAAGAAACTCTAGTTTGTGGGCCTACTGATCGGGACCACCCGATCCCGCTCCACCACCGCCCTCTGCGGGCGCCGGAGCGGCAGCCGGCGGCGGCAAGACCACATTGGTCTGCCCGCCAAGCGTTCCGGGAGCCAGATCCCAGGCCGGTAGGCCGCCTGTGATCCCAGCATCCTCAGTCGATACGAACTGATCGACGGAGTAGTCCGGCCGAGCCCTCTGCTGGTTTCGCAGATAGTCGAGCATCTGAGATCGGGGATCCGGATCTCCTGGCGCGGGATTGTCATTGGGTGCCCAGCCCAGGGCAATGGTCGTGGTGTTGATCATCGTGCCGAAGCCCTGCACATCGGACGAGTGCGTGATCTCGCTGATGTCATCCCGGTGGACGTAGATCCGGTTGCCCACATCGGTGACGAAGAGGACGTTGTTGGCGCCTCCTTCAACCATTTTGGGCTGATAGCGCGTCTCGAACGTTGCCCCGTTGGTCAAATGCACGGTGAAGATATCGGCCACCGCTGGGCCGAGTACCAAAGCAGCAAGCACAGTAAAGGCGATCACGGTACGTTTTATTGTCTGCATGGCTACACCTCCGCCTTGTTCTGGCCCTGAGTTTAGCATTTACGGCCCCGAGTCTACCCCGTCGGGGCGCCGACGCCAGTGGAGTAGGTAACGGTGGACTAACATAGGTCCGGCCAAGTTGCCTGGCGAATCGACGATTTGGGGGAAGCGTGATTCAAAGACATCGTTTCTTGCTGGGAATCCTGGCTCTCGCCCTGCTACCACGCCTGATCCATCTCGATTCCAGACCGCTTGGCCGCCATGCATGGCGCCAATGCGACACGGCCAGCGTCGCCCGCAACTTTCACGAGAACGGCTACCGAATTCTCTCTCCCCAGATCGACTGGGCCGTTCCGGGCTATGTCGAAATGGAATTCCCGCTCTATCCCTGGGTCACCTCGCTGGGCTACGCGGCCCTGGGCGAGGCGGAGTGGCTGGCCCGGTTGCTGGCCGTCGCCGGCTCTCTCGCGACCATTCTGTTTCTGTATCTGATCGTCGGGAGAATCGTCAGCTCCACAGCCGGTCTCTGGGCCGCCTTCTTTCTGGCCGTGCTTCCCCTGAGTCTCTATTTCGGCCGCGCCATCATGCCCGAGTCCTGGATGCTGGCCGCTAGTGCTGCGGGTATCTACTGGTATCTGCGCTGGAGCGAGGAGGATACCTGGGGCTTCTACCTGCTTTCGGCGGTCGCCGTGGCTCTAGCGTGTCTGCTGAAGCTCACCAGCCTCTATCTCGGCCTTCCCCTGCTTTGGCTCGGTTGGCGGCGTTACGGGTCCCGGGTACTGTTGCAGTGGAAAATCTGGCTTCACGCTGTTCTGGTGGCCATACCCGTAGGCCTCTGGTATTGGCACGCCCACACTCTCGGGGCCAACCATGGCGCCAGCTTCAACATCCTGACGACGGCCGGTAGCGACAAGTGGGGCAACTGGTCGCTTCTCGCATCACCGGAATTCTACAGCCGCATCGTCTTCGGCTTCATCGCCGGCCGGCTCGTCACGTGGGTCGGTTTTGTGATGCTCATCGTGGCCCTGCTCCTTCCCCGACGCACTCGGAGGGAAAGACTGCTGGATATCTGGTTTCTGGCGG
>Ga0316187_10000727_pt1 | contig 26943 bp, 31 predicted proteins | sample CroRivburrow1_MG_FD_204927 | JGI IMG/M metagenome (GOLD analysis project Ga0316187, IMG submission 204927) | Coastal sediment microbial communities from Maine, United States - Cross River worm burrow 1 | ecosystem: Environmental > Aquatic > Marine > Coastal > Sediment | place: USA: Maine...
CTGGTAGGAACCAGATACACAGTAGGAATACCCTGTTCCGTGAGGGTACAGTTGAGGGGATTCTTCGTGACCAGATTACACGTCACAGTCAGAGGAGTGAGCGTGTACAGCTGAGAGCTCTGCAACAGGGGGCTTCTTACTCGAACACTACTTCGGAATGGACGTTACCATCAGGGGTAAATTTTGAGACTCTGTCTGCTCGTAGGATAACGGCTGCGGAAATGTCAGCACAAGCCCCTAGTGCTGTCCCTCCCCCACCTGAGGCTACTGTCCTTTGGGACTTACCTAGAGTGGAGCGTCATAGATATGCTCTACGGTGGTGTATGGAGGGGGGGTTAGCTAGTATACGCACTCCCGTGTCAACCGTACTGCTGCAATATGCTTTGCATCACTACAAGCTTGGCACTAGTAGGGATAGGTCTGAGGCTATCAAGTTCCTCAAGTTTATTGGTGAGTGGGAGCTGGGTAACCGCACACCAATCAGGACAGCTAGGCAATATGGGATATTAAGTGCAAATACAGGAGAAGACAATGAGTAATCGAGTAGCAGTATACGGTACGTTGAAGAGAGGGTACGGAGCTAACAGTATGTTAGCCGATGCTACCTGTTTAGGTAGGGGTACGACAGTGCCCTCCTATCAGATGACGGACGTTGGGTTCCCGATGATTGAACCTGACGATGATGGACATAGGATTAGAGTGGAGGTATATGATGAACCAAATTGGAAAGTCCTTGACAGGTACGAAGGTGTTCCAAGCCTGTATCAAAGACGCATTGTACCTGTCGAGCTTGATAGTGGAGAGACTGTTGAAGCCTACATCTACGAAGCCACCAACATTAGTGGCAGTCCAGTCGAACCAAGTGATGGAGTGCTCGAATGGGGAGCCAGTCGTGGATATTGATTTTAATAAGGTAGACCTCAACTGTAATATGTTCAAAGGCAACCCCTTCTGGACTACGATGGCTACATGTGACAGGGCATGCTGCCCTATGATGGCAAGGTGTAACGAGTACCTTAACATGCATGCTGCCACAAGGCCGGGGGTATCTATCCATACCCACATCAAGGAGATTGATGCTATTGAAATTGCTCAGCAGAGCAGGGGCAATATCATTGTAGCTGATCGAATGGCTAAGCGTAGGTTACAGCAGCGCATAGGCTTCCTTGATGTATCTCCGAAGAAGCTTACACGGAGTGAGCGTAAGGCAGCTAAGAGAGCAGCTAGGGCAGCCAAGAAGGAAGAGGCTAAAGCTACTACTACAGCAGTGCGTCCTGTGTACACACCACCACCAGCCGACGTCCCACTACCTAAGGAGGACAGGCCATTCCATAAGCCAGATAGACGTGGTAAAGAGATTGGTGGGAGAGGGTGAGGGTTGACATCCTCCTCATCCTATGCTATAATGTTATGTCAAGGAGGATATAATGAGTCGATGTTTAGGATGCGGAGCAATTATGACAGGAGCTGAGATCGGAAGATCAAAGCCTGACAATACTCCTGAGGATTTATGCACTAAGTGTTTGATTGCAGCAGGTGTACTAGGAGGAGATGATGAAGCTAACCTTGAAGAAGCCACTACTGCTATGGATTGTGATTGTTCTTGTAACAGTAGCGTGGACATACCCACAACTCCCTGACACACCTGAACCTACACCTAAGGGGTGGAGATATGGGTAGCCTACCCTTCCCATTTTGTGGTGGACTGAATGGTGATGGTTACGGAGGGTATGATGATGAGGATCGTGGGCCGGGTGACTACAGCTACACTCCCCGTGTCGTACCACCAGATGAAAAGATAGGGTATGATGCTATCGCTCCGTTCTCAACTAAGAAAGCGTTGTGCATTATCAAAGGCAATAAGATTATGTGGATACCACGATCACAGATTGTGTGTATCTATGAGAATGATAACCTTGTGAGAGTACCTCACTGGTTGTCATTGAAGTTGGAGTGGGTTGAATAACTGCTCTTAAGAGCAAGGTACAAGGAGGTACTATGAAGAAGTGAGTATCATAGGGGACGAACCATGTCCTCAATGCCGAGAACGTGGACGCGATAAGACAGGCAACCACCTAATATGTTACAGTGATGGCGGCAAGCACTGTAACCGCTGCAAGTACACCGTCAAACCTAATGGGGATACGAACAAAGAGGACGTACCCCTACCAACAGGCGAATCAGCCGAAGCAATTCACAAGTACAAACCATATGAAGGCGACCCCATTCGGGGCATCCCTAACAAAGTTCGTGCGCTGTATGGCGACAGAGTTTTGATTGATGTAGCCGACGGAACCCCACTAAAAATCTACTACCCGAAAGGTGATGGCTACAAGGTGCGGCTCCTATCCGAGAAGAAGTTCTATTCCATTGGTAAAACTAAAGACGTGCATGAACTATACGGTTGGGATACTGTATCGTATGCAGACACACTGATCCTGTGTGGTGGTGAGGAAGATGCTAAGGCAGCTCACACCATGCTTAATGCAGTGATGCCCCGTAACATGCCACGTTGTGTCTCCCTACCTAACGGTGAGGGTGCTTACGCTGCAATCAGTGCCAACCTAGACAAGATCAGGAAGCATAAGAAGATTGTGCTGTGCCTAGACATGGATGAGGTTGGTCAGAAGGCTAACGATAAGGTAGCTGCACTGATTGATAAGCCATGCCATGTGGCTGAACTCGAATGTAAAGACCCCAACGACTATCTGCTCTTAGGAGCACCGACCAAGAACTTTGTGAAAGCTATCGTGGAGGCTAAGCGACACAGCCCCGGCGGTATCGTACACATTGCTGACATCATGGAAGATGCTATGGTCAAGCCAGAGTGGGGTGTCCCCTTCCCTTGGCCTAGCCTTACAGCAGCTACGTATGGTATGCGTGGTGGTGAGGGTTACTACATTGGGGCGGGTGTTAAGCTCGGTAAGTCTGAATGGCTTAATGAGTTGGTCAAGCATCTCTGCACCCTAGAGAAGAAGTCCTTCCTCATCAAGGGGGAGGAGGTCGTGAAGAAGACAGCACGTAAACTGTCAGGCAAACTTGTCTCCAAGATATTCCATCGTCCCGATATTGAAGTGGACTTGGATGAGATGCGAGACGCACTAATCGAACTAGACAGACACATCGTACTCTATGACAGGAACAATAGCCTTGATTGGGATGATGTGAAGGCAGCTATACGTCACGCTGTGATCGTCGAAGGCTGCAAGTTCGTGTTCATTGATCCTATTACATGCTTCACTGATGGTATGGAAGGGAGTGATGCTGATAAGTTTCTTAAAGGGTTTAGCCGTGAGCTAGACCAGATGGCTAAGGACTTAGACTTCACCTACTTCTGCTTCTGTCACCTCAACAACCCATCCACTGGGCCTGAGCACAACCGAGGAGGCAAGGTGTTGACCTCTCAGTTCACAGGGTCGAGAGCAATGGGTCGAGCCACCACCTACATGATAGGTATTGAACGGAACAAAGACCCAGAGCTGGATGAGGACACTCAGAACACATCCTACTTCGTCTTGCTTGATGACAGGGAGAATGGCAACGTGGCTCGCTTCCCTGTATTCTATGACAAAGACACTGGTGACTACCTTGAACCTAAGGTAGAGTTCTAAGGAGGTAATATGAGACAACCGATCAAAGACCTATCCTCTCTCCCGATCTGGAAGATGAAGAAGAAAGATACACCTGAGAGTATGGACTTCCATAAGGATGATGTCATCTATCAAGAGCTAGATGGTGGGGTGTGGACTATCGTGAAGCGTAAGGGTAAGTATTACAGGAAGTTGTTACGTGCGCTTTAGTAATACCGACCCACTCTTTATTGATGTTGAAGCTAATGGACTGGCTAATGCAGATAGGGTGTGGGTTATCACAATCAATGAGGAGGATTACTATGGTGACACGTTACAGGATGGAGTGGATCGCATATCTAATCATGCTGGCCTACTCGTTCTTCATAACGGGATTGGTTACGATCTCCCTCTTCTCAAAAGACTATACGGATTGGAGTATGACGTTGATAGGGTTTACGATACTATTATCATGTCCCGCCTTCTCCGCCCTGATCGCGGAGGGCACAGTCTTGAGGACTGGGGAGAGAGGGTTGGTATTCAGAAGATTCCCGATCTTGACTGGACTGTGTGGGACGACGGCCTTATTCTACGTTGTCATACAGATGTAGAGATCACGAAGGCTGTCTATCAAAGACTACAACGTGAGCAAGCAGGGCACGACTGGGAGTTCAGTGCATGGATTGAGCATTGGATAGCCCACTATCACCAGCGACAGGAAGTTAATGGTGTATGCTTTGACCTACCAGCAGCTATAGCTTTAGCTGATGAGATACAGGACAGAGCTGATAAGGTGAACGACGCTCTTAAGAGCAGGATGCCTTGGATAAATAAGGAGAGGCCACGCCTTAAGGCAGGGAAGCCTTGGCAACCTACTCCTACTATGCCCTACACCAAGGATGGTAGTAGGTCAGCACGTTCAAAGGGATGGTATGGTGATGAGGTAGAGAGTGTGTGCGGTGCATACACTAAGGTAGAACTTGTTGAACCCAACCCCGCATCAGACCAACAACTCAAAGCTTTCCTACACAGCTACGGGTGGGTTCCAGATGAGTGGAACTATGTCAAAGACCCAGCTACAGGTAAGCCTAAACGTCCCCTTGAAATCAGCAGCCCCAAACTATCCGACTCCTCACTCATGCCACTCGGCGAAGTAGGACAGCTTGTAGGGCAGCGTGGTATGCTACAGCACAGGCTGTCGCTACTACGTAACAGGGAAGATCCTGATAAGGGACTCATCAATAAGGTCAGGGATGACGGACGAGTAGTGGCAGGTGGTATCCCTATGGGTACACCAACAGGACGCTACACCCACACAAACGTGGTGAACATACCAAAAGCTAACGACCCTACTAAAGAGTACGGAACAGAACTGCGCGCTTTGTTCTGTGCTGACACAGGATGTGAACTAGCAGGGTCAGATGCTGACAGTCTTGAGGCTAGGATGGAGGCACACTACACGTGGCCTTATGATGGTGGAGTATATGCTCAGTCACTCATACATGGTAGTCAAGAGAATGGTGATGACATTCATACCCGTAATGCTATCATCTGGGATGTACCACGTTCGATTGCAAAGAACGGAAAGTATTGTCTGTCCTATGGAGGTCAAGCACCTAAGCTAGCAAACACGCTAGGTCTACCACCTGAGGATGGGCAACGCTACTTTGATATGTTCTGGGATGGGAATGATGCACTCAAGCGGCTGAAGAACGCTGTCGAAAGTGCATTGAGCAAGGGACATCTCATGGGATTGGATGGCAGGAAGCTGTACATCCGAAGTAAACACTCTGCATTGAACCTCTTGTTCCAAAGTGCAGGGTCTATCGTTGTGAAGCTGGCTACCATCTACATGAATCAAGAGCTTGATAAGGCAGGCTTTGATTGGAAGCAGGTGATCCATATGCACGATGAGTTCTTGCTTGAGTTCCTACTTGGGCAAGACAAGGAAGCCATTAACACTATCATCTCTGATTGTTGGAGGAGAGCAGGAGAAAGACTCTGCCTCAACGTACCAATCACTGGTGCTACTGAATGGGGAAGTACATGGAGTGATGTCCATTAGTACAGGGGGTTGACAAGCCCCTTGTTATATGATATACTATTAGTACGGAGGTCTTGAATGACATTAAGACGACGAAGTGCCCCTCGTCCTGAGGGAGCAGTTGAATACGAAAAACTAGAGAACGGAGAGTACGAAGGTAGGCTTGTGTATGTAGCTGATCTTGGCTTGCAGAAACGTGAGTACAAGGGTGATGTCAAATCCCCAGCACAGCAGCTAGCATTAGGCGTAGAAATCCTCGGTCATCCTGTCACCATTGATGGTGCGGAACAACCACGGATTCTATGGACACAGCCCTTCAACGTATATCACGAACTCAATGCGCTTGGAAAGGAGATGCAGTATTACACTGTGTTTGAATCCACAGCACAAGAGGGTGAGGTAGCTGATTGGGACAGCGTGCTTGGTCTGCCATGTAATGTGGTAGTAGGTAAGCGTTCCAGTAAGGATGGTGATAAGGAATACGATCACATCAATGCCCTCACTTCCATCCCCACTAAGTATCGAGGGGATGTGGTACAGTGTGAGACAGAGCCATGCATTGGAGATGCGGATGATCCATCCAACCCATGCACACTGGCACTGTTTGGCCTAGCCAAGTATGTCCATGAGAAACGTATTGAGGAAGTTAATGCCCAATTCTAAACCCGCTAGAGAATGCATTCTGCAACTCAATGAGGACACAGGTGAAATAAACTGTACTCTACCTGAGTACGAAGACGACGAGTTCCTTACGTTCCCGTCCCTACTCTTCGTAGAACTAGCGTCACGACTTGCTACTGATCCAGCATGGTGTGAAGAACTTGTACTGTCAGCAGAACAGCGACGGATGAGTGACACCGCTCACTAGCAAGACCAACTGGGGCTGCTCTTAGGAGCAGCTCCTTCCTTTTATCAAATCAACGGAGAATAATATGTTCCAAAAGAAAACAATCGACAGCGTATTGGCTGTTGCACAGGGCGTAGTAGAGGATTTGAACACTCTATGTGCAGAACATCAGGATGCTGCTGCTAGGATTGATGAAGAGCGAGCTCGTATGAAGATCAAAGCAGACGAGCACTCAGCTGAGTCAGTACGAGCAGCACGACTAGCAGATAAGTGGGGCGAACTTGTCTGATTACGTAGCAGAGGGTGGTCACTGGTATGACAAGGATGGTAAGCCAGCCTATACACAGGTAACGGCAAGCGGAAAGAACAAGGGACAGGAGCGTCCCACTACTATACGTGATGCACGCAAGCAGAACTTAGTACCTTCCGTCACCACCATCACAAGTATACTAGATAAGCCAGCCCTCACACACTGGAAAATTAGCAGAGCTATACATGTCCTGACATGGGACATCTATAACTGGATGAGAGACAAGGGCGTACCAGCCTCCATCTCAGCTGCATTCAAGCTTGCATTCAAGGCACATCAGCCTGACATGGAAGATAAGGCAGGACGTGGTAGTGAGATACATGCCGCTCTTGAACAGTGGATACAAGGTAAGAAATATAAGGCTGAGTTCCAGCCCTACATCGACATCCTTATTGGGGTGTTAGATGACCTTGAACTACATAAGAAGTATGCTGTAGCTGAACGTAGCTTTACTGCTACTGAAGGGTATGGTGGTGCTGTCGATCTGTCATTCACAGTGGGTGGTGGAGTCATCATCGACTTCAAGACTAAGGATATGTATGAGCATGAAGGTAAGCTTTACACAAACAAGGGTAAGGAGATTAAGCAGATAGCATATGACGAACATGTCATGCAGCTAGCAGCCTACCGACGTGGCCTTGGCCTACCTGCTGCTAAAGTATACAACCTGTTCCTATCACGTGACAACCCATCAGTGTATAAGCTGGTGGAGTGGGCAGAGCATGAGGTTGAGTGGGGAGACGCGGCATTCATGTCAGTGTTCGAGGCATGGAAACTGTTGAAGAGGTACTACCCTAATGGGTAACAGAACTCCACCTTGGCCTGAGTACGATGCATGGACTACAGCACGCTACTGGCAGTTCATTCGCTCAGCCCTACGTAAAGCATGGATGAAGTGGCCCCCTAAGTTCCAAGTTATGAAGGAGCATAGGCGGGATGTGAAGAACAAGAGGCACAGGTTTGAGTACAAGTGTCAGAAATGTAAGGGATGGTTTGTACAGAAGGAAGTGGCAGTGGATCACGTCGAACCAGCAGGTGCGCTGAATAAGTATGAGGACTTAGTTCCCTTCATGCAGCGTCTGTTCGTTGGGGTTGATAAGCTACAGCTACTATGCCGCAACTGTCACGCCATTAAGACTAAGGAGGAACGTGATGGGAATGTGTGATATGGGATGTGCATGTGAGAACTGTAACAAGCAGCAGAATCTACTGCTACATGAGGTGAGTGGTAGGCCGTATACAACTGAGCCAATGTACGCTCAGACGCATCCAGTAAATACACGCCAACTGTTACGCGAAGCAATAGAAGAGATGGAGGAAGATATGGGTGAAGGAACTAAGCACGATCAAGACAAGGTGAGAACCGACCTACTCTCCGTACCAGCTATGTTAGGTACGGCTAGTGTGCTGACGTTTGGCGCAAAGAAATACTCAGCCCGTAACTGGGAGAATGGAATCGACTATTCCAGAGTATATGGTGCTCTACTGCGGCATATGATGGCCTTCTGGGAGGGAGAGGACTTCGACCCAGAGACAGGACTTAGGCATCTGCATCATGCAGGATGCTGCATCATGTTCCTACAGCAGTATGCTGAGTTAGGTATGACGAAGTTCGATGACCGACCTGCTAAGGCTATGGAGAATGAGGTAGCTCGATGAGTAGGCTACCCAAGCACTTCATCATTCCTGATACACAGGTGCGTCCCAACGTACCAACCAACCACCTCAAGGCAGCAGCTAGCTACTGTGTTGATAAGCAACCAGAAGTAATAGTACACTTAGGCGATCATTGGGACTTCCCATCTCTCAGCTCCTATGAGAAGAAAGGGTCTGCCTTCTTTGAGGAGGCTAGCCTAGCTGCTGACATCAGAGCAGGCAACGATGCCATGACTGTGTTCACTGATGTGATTGCAGCTCACAACAGGAAGATGAGACGTATGAAGAAGAGGGGCTACCACCCTCGCATGGTGTTCTTGATGGGCAACCATGAGAACCGTATGCAGCGTCTGATTGATTCAGATCCTGTGCTCTATCGTGATGTGATTGGCTACCATCAGCTCAACCTAGAGGGTTGGGAAGTGGTACCATTCCTTGAGATGATTGAGATTGATGGTGTGCAGTACAGCCATTACTTCTACAACCCTGACTCAGGCCGTCCTTACGGTGGTATGATGAGTACAAGGGTTAAGAACGTAGGCTTCAGCTTTACTATGGGTCATCAGCAGGGTAAGGACATAGCTGAACGTAAGCTATCCAATGGTCAGACCATCCGTGGTCTGGTGGTGGGCAGCTTCTATCAACATGATGAGGGCTACCGAGGGCCACAGGGTAATGTGGCACACTGGCGTGGCTGTATCATGAAGTCAGAGGTGAGTCGTGGAGACTACTGCCTGATGGAACTCTCGATGGACTACCTACTACGGAGGTGGCTATGAGTGATGGCGAACAGGAAATCTTGAGGGAGCAGTTTCTCACGTTCAGCACACAACAAGAGGTATGCGATGAGCTAGGTATCTCACAAGAGGAACTGTTGGAGGCATTCCATGACAAGCTTATTGCATATGCTAATGGAGGAAGAGATGAATGAACTTGAGGCCATGATGCAGGCCATCATCAAGAAGGCAGAGAGTGGGGAAGAGTTGACACCACGGCAGCGTAGGCTGTATGAGAGTTGGGTTAAGTTCACCACCAGCGACTTCACTGATGTGGAGGATAAAGATGAGTGAAGCACAGAAGCCTGTCACTGATAAATACAAGAAAGGATATGAGCGCATCTTCGAGAAGAAGAAGCCAGAGAAGAAGGATACTAAGGAGGAACAAAGTTTGAATGACTTCTACGTAAATGAGATGGGCCTATGACATACGGGCCAACAGTTCCGCTTAGTGCGGAGATACACGCTGATAAGTACAGGGGGAAGAATGAGACATTCGATGAAGGATGTACAAGATTTGCTAATACTCTTAAGGACGATGATGAACACTTCCGAGAGCTGCGAGACATTCTACTTAACATGCGATTCATGGGAGGCGGAAGGACGCAGGCTGCTATTGGAGCACCACGTAGAGTCACAGCATTTAATTGTTTCGTGTCAGGAACAATTGAAGACAGCTTCGATTCAATCATGGACAGAGTTAAAGAAGCGGGGCAGACGATGCGCCTCGGTGGAGGAATAGGATATGACTTTAGCACCCTTCGTCCTCGGGGCGATAATATCGTATCTCTTGATAGCTCTAGTAGTGGGCCACTCTCCTTCATGGAAGTCTACGATGCTTTATGCAGCACTGTATCTAGTAGTGGTCACAGGAGAGGTGCGCAGATGGGTGTCCTACGTGTGGATCACCCTGACATAGAAGAGTTCATCCGTGTTAAACAGAACGCTGATAGGTATGACGAGAACGGGGTGCTTATAGAGACTGGTAAGCTGACACGCTTCAACCTCTCTATCGGTATCACTGATGAGTTCATGGAAGCTAAGCGGAAGGGAGAGATGTTCTCACTGCGCTTCAATGGACGTATCTATAAGCAGGTGGATGCACGCTACTTGTGGGAAGAGATCATGCGTAGTACGTGGGATTGGGCAGAGCCGGGAGTTCTGTTCATTGACACCATCAACCGTATGAACAATCTCTACTACTGTGAAACCATTGCAGCTACCAACCCATGTGGTGAGCAGCCACTGCCACCTTATGGTGCTTGTCTGCTTGGCAGCTTCAACCTTGTTCAGTATATCGTACCCGTATTCGATGATGAGGACACCATCCTAGACTACGTGTTCGACTATGAGCAGCTTAAGGCTGACATCCCTGTAGTGGTGAGGGCTATGGATAATATCCATGACAACACTGTCTTCCCCCTAGCTGAGCAGGAGGAGGAATCACAGGCTAAGCGTCGTATGGGGCTTGGTGTTACAGCTCTAGCCAACACTGGTGAGATATTGGGGTATGAATATGGCAGCCCTGAGTTCCTACAGTGGACTGAGACTACGTTGGAGGTATTGAGAGATGAGGTATATAACGCAAGCATTGAACTGGCTAAGGAGAAGGGAGCATTCCCTGTATACGAGGCTAAACAGTATAGCCTATCTCCCTTCATCAGAACATTACCAAAGTCCATTAGGAGGAGGCTTGCTAAGCATGGTATACGTAACTCTCATCTACTATCCTTTGCACCTACTGGCACTATCTCTCTATCTGCCGATAATGTTAGTGGAGGAATTGAGCCTGTATTTAGTCACAGCTTTGACCGCACCATCCAAACCCCGACAGGGCCGAGGGTAGAGAAGGTACGTGACTATGCATACCATTTCTACGGGGTTGAAGGGAAGAAAGCCACTGAGTGTACGGCAGAGGAACACCTCAATGTACTTGCCTTGTGCTCAAGATACGTGGATAGTGCCGTCAGTAAGACGATCAATGTTGATCCGACGACGGCTTGGGAGGACTTCAAAGCTATTTACGATAAGGCGTGGGAAGCTGGTTGTAAGGGTTGCACAACCTTTAATCCAGAAGGGAAACGCTACGGCATCCTCAACGAAGAGAAGGAAGATGAGGACTCAGGCGCAGCCTGCTATATCAACCAAGAGACGGGGCAGAAGGAATGCAGCTAACATGGTCTAGTGACGTATATCGCACTATCTTCTGGCTAGCAACAGTCCTGTTCTTTGTGGCACTGGCAGACAAGGCGTTGAATCAAGCACTCGCTATGGCTATTGTAGCTGTATGGAGTGACATCAAGTATGATACCATTGCAATGATTGATGCAATGAATCGAGGAGCAGCTGGACATGAATGAGTTCAAGCAAGCGTACACTCAGGCAGTGTATGGGCAGAGACAGCCACGATATGTGGCTAAGTATGTCTCCACTAAGGAGACACGGCAACAGACAGGGAAGTGGAGACAGCGTATGTTGAATCCCCTGTGGGTTGTACTAGAGGAGGAACGTAAGAATGGATGAACGTATTGACATTGATGGAGCATGTGCTGAGCTACAGCGCATAGACAAACTCCTCACCAGTGCTAAGACGGATGAGGAGCGTGTGTTCATTTACATGCGGATATTGAATACAGGTCAGCAGCTGGTTCAGCATGCTGGCACACTAGCCAATCAACTGACTGGTAAGTGCGTAGATCGTCTGGATGCTAAGGTTATCTCCTAGCAGCTAGGAACTCAGCTACTGAGTTGTAGTCTGAGAAAGCATAATCACGCCTCTCCTGATCGGTGAGGTCATCAACAGTAGGGGTAGCTTCGGCTGCCCCTTCTTCTTGCGTGATCCCAGCTGCCTCTTCAAGTGCAGCATTACGTGCTTTAATATCATCAATGACATTAGCCTCTGCCTCTTCAGATCCGGCTAGAGCAGCTGCACCTGCAACAGGAGGAGCTGCATACCATGTAGGAATAGGGCGTTTAGTACGTGTCTTAGCTTCCTTTACCTTAAGCTCAGCAAAGAAGTCATCGAAGAGTGGTTCCAATATCTTCATTTCATTGGCATCTGGATAGTTGACACCACGTGATAGAGATGGTGGCTCACCGAACTTAACAGCATCCTTAATCTCTAGGTACTGCTCGAAGGAACGGGACATCATCTCCCAGTTCTGTCCGAGATAGTCCTGATTAGGGTCGCTCATCTTCATTCGACTGGCTAGGTTGACTCTACCACCTCTGTCAGCTGGTGTGAGGATAGCTGTACGTAGCCTATCCCACTTCTCGAACAGTTCAGGACGCATGCCTGTCATCTTAGCACCATCAGCTGAGGCCATACGACCCATCTTGACAATATCTAAGACATTACCTTGAGCACTAACACTACCAACCTCTTGGTTCCACTTGAAACTGTTACTGTAGTGTGTCAGGAGGTAGTCATCTAGGGCGTGGAACCACTCATGATGTACCACCCTAACCTTCTTGTAGAAATCCTCACCTGTACTACCGTCAGGGCGACGTACAAACATACGTGGGTTGTCCCCCATAGCTGTATTGTGGAAGGCACCACTGGTTGTCTGATTAACCTCTTTAACACCCATAGCCTTCTTAGTAAATGGCATGATATTAAGCCTACCACGTAGTGAGAACACCTGTGGAGGCGTTCCTTTAGCTATTGGGAGCAGATCGGCTAACATATCCATAGCCTCTGAGTACATACGTAGGCTGTTACCATTAACAGCAGGGTCGATGTCGTTGAAGCCGTAGTGATTCTTCAGATGATCGACAAGTGGCATATCATCTGCCTTATGTACACCCACATCTGGCACCATATCAATGTCAGGGGATGTATCAATGAAGTCATCAGATCGGATAGGCTGGATCTCGTCTGTGAGTGACTTATCGACAAACTCATCAGCCCCCTTCGCCTTAGGGAAGGAGGTTAGAGCTTCATCAGTGCTCTTAAGAGCAAGCTTACTTACAGCTTTAACTGCTGACAATCCACTCATCGTGTGTAGTCTCCTGTAGATTCGTCATAGCTCCACTTAACACCACCCCACATGAAGCCATCCTTCATAGTAGTGGATGGGGCACGTACACGATCAGGATACTGGGCTACCACCTTGCTGAATTGCATAGGTGCTTTCACACCCTCAGTGATAGCAATGCTACCATCCTCAGCTTCATATAGATTACCATCAATGACATGCCATGCAGCTAGTGAGCCGTCTGCCTTACGTGCAAGCTGCTTGTTATTCCCATGTGGGCCAGAGGCAGTGAAGCGTAGGGGTACGGATGCTCCTTCTAGTGTGGTATGTTCAGGAGCTACAGTGTTTAGGAAGGAGACGGTGTTGATTAGTCGCATACGCTTACCGAACTCAGAGTCAGGGTCAGCCAGCATACTATCAAAGTAGGTACTGCCGTCTATGATAGAGGCAATCCTACCCATCTTCTTCTTATCATCAACCATTACACGACGCTTACTGGCTAGCTTATAACCTGCATCACTAGCTGTAGGTACATGGGCACCTGAAGTAACAGAGCCGTCAGCCCCAACAACAAATGCATCGGACACTCCGGCACTATCTAGCTTAGTCCCAATCTCCTGCATAGTAGGCATGATTTGGGCAGCAAGCTCCCGTTCCTTCACCTGTCTAGCAAGACTCAGATCACCTTGGAAGCGGCTGTAGTTACCATCCGAACCAAGCCACTTGATAAGCTGCTTACCGTAGGGTGTATTACCACGTACAGCAGCCAGCATATCAGCATACTGTGAAGTACGCATAGCAGCAGGGTTTGTGGTTAGCATCTGCTTCATAGTGTTATCATTCATCTCATGAAGCTGCTCAGGAGACAGTGAATCTGGATTCTTATTATAGTTACCGATAAGTACGTTCTGCATACCGACACTATCACGTGTTACGTTAGCAGCACCTGTCTTGTAAGGCTTAGGATACTCCTTAGCAGCCTCATCAAGGTCAGACTGTAGAGCAGAGCCGTCCCTACCAGCAGCCTTCTCCTGTTTGAGACGATTGCCATGGTAGTTAAGGGCATCTGTACTTGCAGCTGAAACGAAAGCTTCGTTAGCTACACTGTCACCTAGGTTGTTACGACCAAAGATACTAAGTTCACTGAAGCGGCTCAGGTTCCTGTGCATGCTCAGCTCTGTTTGATTCTTAGTTAAATCAATAGTGTTTTCAATAAGCTTAGTCTCTGACATAGCCTCAAGCTGCTGTTCAACGGTGTTGAGGTAGGAGTCTAAGGAGTTGACGGACTGGTTAATCTCCTCATTCTTAACACCACCCTGTGCAGCAGTCTCCCGAATACGGGTAAGGTCACGACGTGTCTGCTGTACTGTACTGAATAGCTGCCGTCTGTTAAGCTCAAACTCAGCTGGGTTGGTAGGGACACCATCCTTGATTGAAGCCCTTAGACCAGCCATGATGACAGACTCTTGTCTGAAGGCATTCTCTCTAGCTGCCTGTACAGAGATGTGCATAGCCTGCTGATTAGCAGCAGCGATCTCACCATTCCCCTTTTCTTTACTAATCTTACCAGTTTCCATATTCAGCTTAGCAATCTCAGCCCTAAGCTTCTGATTCTTCAGCTTACCCTGTACACTTGCAATCTGGGACTGTTCCTCATAGAACAGCTGTAGCTGAGCATTCTGCTCAGGAGTACCAGTATAGTTGAGGATACCTGCTGCCTTAGCATCAGCCTCAAGACCCTGCTGCTTCTGGATATTAGCCTGTTCGTGAGCCATAGCCATAGCCATAAGCTTACCACCAACATCATACCCCATCTTATTGATGACATACTGCTGTACTTCCTGCTCCCAGCCGGGAATCACCTGAGTTGCATGCTTAACACGGGCACTAGCCTTAAGCTCAGCTAGTGCTTTATTACCACCAGCCTCTACATAGAGGGCATCCTTGTCAGTCTCAGCATTTAGCTCACTGGTTTTCTTTTTAATGATGTCAGGCTTCTCACCATCAAGAACTTTCTTAGTTCCCTGAGCTGCCTCTTCAGTAGCTGAAGGCTTCTTAATCAAGGCGGATGTGATGAAGTCTTCCTCTTCCTTACGCGCCACCTTGAGAGCCTCACTAGAGACGTAGCCCTTAGCAACTCCCTCTACTAGTCCAGCACCCATGTTAATTAGGTTCGCTGTATCCTTGTTAGGTACAGCTGTAGTCCTACCACCTGTTAGAGATGGGATGTCAGCTGGCCCAGTTGGATCTTGTGTCTGCGGATCGAATATATTACCCATCGTTTGGTGCCCCTCTAGCTAATTCTTCATTATCGAACAGATGCTCAGTGATAGTCCTGATCTGTTCCTTCTTCTCAGTGGTGAATCTAGGGTCAGCCATCAGATGCTGGATGGCAGTGTCTCTATCAGCCATAGTGTGAGCTGTGGTTGACAGGAAGCGGTTGGCTTCACGACGTGACTCAGGATTACCAATGAAGTATTTGTTAAAGCCACGCTTCATAGCCCTACGCTCTTCACGTGAGGCGTACATCTGCATAGCATTAAGGTATTCCTCCACCTCTTTCCACTTAGCCTCAGGAATCAATCCATACTGATTGAATACCTCAGAGAACTTACTGTTGAAGTGGTGGGCCATGTTCCTACCCTGATCTTCAGCATCCTGAATGATCTCTCTCTCATTAGACTTCATCTCATAGTCATGGATTTGCTTCCTTGACATGAATCCAGTGGCTCCAAGCATGAATGCTTCAGCCATTGTAATCTTCTCACCCTCTTTAAGAGAGCTCTTATTGATATTACGTAGGATACGAGAAGCTAGTCGGCCTCTCTGAATGTTACTAATTACAGGGAATACAGTCATGGCTCTACCGATGGTAGCTGTAATCTGTTCAGGAGTATCCATGCTTGGATCTTCCCATACAGCCCCTGCAAACTGGTAGCTGTTCTTGTAAGTGGAGTAGGCGTATGATGATACACCTCCCAGCATGTCAAACACATTACCATCATCACGTGAGAACGCATCAATAACCAGACCGATACCACCTAGTGGTGACATACTCTCGCTGAAGGAGATGGCTGCCTCAGCACCGTTGGCATCAGTGCCACCCATAGCTGTAGCTAGGTCATTCAGTAGCTGATCGAGCACACCATTCTCAATATAGTTGCGGATGTCTTGGTCGATAGAGTTTCCAGTGGCTGCTTCCACCTTCTCCCACATTCCCTGAGCGAATACACCTGTGGTTCCCCACATTGTAGCTAGTCCAGCGAACATACCAGCTTTCTCTTTCTTAGAGAAGGCTTTTGACGTAAGGATAGCTTCCCAAGCTTTGATCTGGAAGGCCCAGAACTGTGTAGTAGTGGCTAGGATGCCCTTCTGGAACTTAAATGAGCCCATAGTGTTGGCATTCAGCGTCCACTGACGTGCTTTAGCACCCCACTCACCATAAAGAGCCCTATCTCCTGCCCATTTTACCCCTTTATTTGCGTCTTTCCAGAGGTTGTGAGCCATCAACCATGTCATAGTAAGGTTGTGAGCCTCTCCTGCCTGAAAACCTGCCTTTTGTGCTACATTGAAGGGGAGCTTAATGGCGTTAGAGGCTCTCTGAGCTGCTAAAGACATGCCACCAGTGGCTCCACTCTTCGATTTGAACACGTCGGTGGCCTGAATCACGCTATGATTAGCCAAACTCTGGATCAAGCCACTATCATGTAGTGCCTGAGACATAGCTCTGAACTCATCAACGCTCACACCAGCACCAGTTGCCAGTGATTTCTCATAACGACCGTAGTTTTTGTGGTTACGTAGGAGGTAGGCCAAGTGGAATGAGCTTACCTGACGTAGTGCCTGTGCTGCCTTGATAGGGTGAGCACCTGCAAGCATGAGGAACTGTGATCCCTGAAGCAGAAGCTGCTTAGCAGGGTTCATGGCAATGAATGTACCATAGGTAACTGAACGCACAGCCTGAGCTGGGCTAGAGCCACTACGATCAAAGACAAACTGAGATGCCTTCTTAGCACCCTTACCCTCCAACCAGTTGGAGAAGCGTACAAGGCCAGCCATAGCAATCTTATCACTCAGTACAGGCACACCATTGTACCAGTCAAGCACACCCTGAGCCTCCTGAGCTTCCTTAGAAGCATTAACCTTAATCTTACCTGTTACAGGGTCAAAGTCATCCACGTAGTGGGCTCTGACACGGGCACGTAGGTTGGCTGCCACATCTGCATGAGCTACCAGAGCGGATACGTTGTTCACATCAGACTCAACTGATGTAAGGATGTCCTCAATACGTGCATTATCTTCCACGTCACTACCAGACAGTCGCTCACCACGCTTAGATGTGAAGAGACGGCCCTCTGTACGTAGGGTATCAATCTCACCCTCATCAGTGAGGCCAAGACGTTCATCGAGACGCGGCTTAGTGACTACCATATCCCCTGCATCAATCTTAGCCTGAGTTTCAGCATCAAACTTATGAGCTAATGCCTCTTCTTTAGAGCTGTATGCTGCAACAGTTCGGGTATGAGCACCAGTTTCACCAGCACTCACCTTCTTACCACGATAGTGGATTGATTCAGACACATCTACGTACCATTTCTCCTTATAGTAGCGGTGGATATAGCCTTCACGATAATTGATTACACGGGCTGGGAGGTCTTTACGTGCCCTTGCATCCTTAACTAGCAGATGATCCATCTTAACTGCACCAACACGCTCTGGTTTGTGGAGGGTGGCAATGTGTCCACCATTAGCGTAGAGCTCATCGAGCTCCTGTTGTGTAAGTTTACGCACTACATTACGTTCAGCATCCCACACTGTGTTATGAATCTCGGACAGGGTTGGCTGATGCTCTAGTTTGTGGGCAAGAGTGTTCACACCACTGTCTGTGTGATAGTGACTGAAGCCGTCACGCTCTAAAGCTGCTCTAGCCTGTGCATTCTTAAACGTATCAGAGATGTCCATGACACTTCTAACTGCGTAGTAACCCTCTATCTCTTCATCAGTGATATCAGGGTGACGTGCAAGCAGCTCACCTACAGAATAGGTTTTCTCTTCCTTGCTTCCCTCTTCCAGCACCTGAAATACCTTACCTTGAGAGGCAGGCTTGAGGTTGTTCATAGGCATCAGCTGCTCGCGCATACGATTGCGGAGTACGAAGCGGGTATCAGAGGACACATTAAGCATGTCCATGACGTGTGCCTTTAATCTATTACCATTATCCTTCATGTAGGAGGTGAGGTAGCCTGTCCCCTTAATCCATACATCATCTTGGAACATACCATTAACACCAAATGTGTCAGCAATGATGTCCTTCTGCACATCATAGTTGTGGGTGGCATTATATTTAAGGTAGAAGGAGGGCTTGGTGAGGCTAGCCCATTCAGTACCAACATCATGCCACGTCCCATCTGCGGCATCATAGATGACAGGCTTAGCGTTGGCCCGGACATCAGCCGGGAAGAGCTTAGCGGCCTTCTGAGCCTCAATGAGAGACATGTATCCACCTGTATTAGGGCCATAGATGGCCTCTAGGGTTACACTCTTCTGAGTTCCAGCGATTCCCTTAGTGTCTTTAGGGGAGGTGAAGCGGATGCTGTGTACATCCACGTCTGGGATATTACTGTATGCCTTTAGGAGGCTCTCCTGCTTAGCAACACGCTCCTCATCTGTAAGGATTTTAGCTGCATTCAGATCACCAGTGACAATAGCCGACTGTCTATCACGCATATCCTTCAGCCGTTTAACCAGCTCAGGACGTGTGCCAATCATAGTGGCATTCTCAATGGCATCATCAAGGGGGCGCATGTTCAGGATAGTGAGTACGTCATCAGTGACATCCTCCCCACTCTCCAACTTAGAGGCAATCTTCTCCGTCTTTAGTGCTACTACTTCATCAGTGTTTCCGATGCTAGTGTGCATCAGCTCATCGACAGTCTCTGTCGGCTTACCAATTGTACGTAGGGATGCAGCTACGCGCTCTCCACCCTTCCACATAGCTTTCAACTTACTGGCTACGCCAAGCGTCACTATATCTACCACACCAATCACATCATCGAGCACACGCTCACCCAGTGTGTAGTCAAGGAGGGCACCACGAATCTCCATAGCCATGATTGAGTTCTCATCGGAGATAGTACCACTCTTATTATAGGCCCACTCATCAATAGCTTCAATCACTTTCAACTGTTCTTCATAGCTAGCCTTCTGGAAGGCATCAACAAACCGCTTCTTAGCCTCACCAACAGCCAGTATGCCCAGCACATTAAGGGGCTGATCCTGCCCTAAGGTCGAGTGTACAGCCTTACTAGCCTGATGGACGTTAATACCCCATGCCACAGGGACAATGGAGCCAAGGAAGTCGAGGGTGACATCAAGCTTATCATTAGCTTCCCACTGGTCAGTCATACCCTGCTCAATGAGAGCCTTAATCTGTAGTCGCCCACGTGTAGTATCAGCCCTAACCTTAGCATCAGCCATCTCCATATCCTCAAGGGACATGAAGGCACGCTCCATAGCAGGAGCCTTTGGATTAGGATCTAACTCTTTGAGGAATTGAGCCTTCTGTGCAGGAGTGGTGGATGGATCAGCTATAATGTTACCAGTATCCTTCTGATATACCTCAAGGCTGTACTTAGATAGAGCCTGCTCACGTAGAGCAGCAGCGTCATCAACTGTGCTCTCACCTGTCACCACTGCGTTAGCCTGCCGTGTGTCCCCGAAGAGAGCAATAGCATCCAGACGCATAGCCTCTTCCTGAGCAGGAGTAAGGGTCATACCATCAGGTACGTACCCCTGCTCTAACTCAGCACTAAGAGTACCAGCTTCAGGTTTTGTAGGGAGTGCCTCGATCTGAGGCTCTTCTAATAGTTCCATTACTAATCCATTATCCTACCGATATTACCTGCGAATCCACCACTAGCACTGAATCCCATCATACCTACTTGCATGATAGCTGAGCCAGTTGCAGCTCGCATCTCATGCCCAACTGCTGCATTACCTGCGTCAGTTGCCTGAGATAGGAAACCATTCCTAGTTCTCATGAAGCCTACCTGCTGATTTTGGAATCCCATATTAGCTCCGGCATTTACGAATGGATTTGTAGCAGCTGCTGCTGCACTGGTACTGGTTTCAGCACCCACATTAACAGCCATCTGCCTAGTATTGGCTGATGCCTGCCTAGCTCGCTTAATCATACTGATGCGCTGCTGTCGATTCTGGTTCTCCGCTATCTTCTGGTTCTCTTTCTGAGCCTCCATCTGATAGAAAGCCTGCTGCTGCTTAGCATGCCCTGCCTTTCTGCTACTATCTGCCATAGTAGCTGCGCCATAAGCTACAGCACCTACAACTGCGACACCAGCGACAGTAGCGGCGGTTCCTGCAAATCCCAAACCTACACCGATTGCGGTAAATACAGCCATCTCAAGCCTCCTTAATACAAGTAGATTCCATCATCTTGTATCCATATCTTTCATATACCCTACCAAGTGATGGGGTACGTAGGGTGTACCCTAATGCGATAGCACTCACACCCTCACCAGCTTCAGTGAAAGCCTTGATAAGGTGGTGCATAGCCCGTGTCTTCCTATACTTCTTCTCAACCCACAGGTAGTGCTCTGTTAGAACAGTGTATGTCGGGTCGAAGATGTTGGGAAGGATTGCTCCACCAATAGCCCCAAGCCTTACTCCATCCTGCTCTGCTACAAACGTGACACCATCATCAATGAAGTCAAGGATTACATTCATCACGTGAACAGGCTCGTATGTGATGCCAGCTGGATGATACTTAAAGAACTCCTTGGCCTGTAACAGCATCCAAGGTGCATCCTCTTCAGTAGCTCTCCGTACAGTAATCATCGTGTGACTCCTGAGATTCGGATAGCCCAACCGAGTGCATGCATATCATTCGTACCTACACTCTCAAGACGCAGCTTAAGAGCCCTACCTGCCCCACGCACGTTGTGCTTGGTGACAATAACTTCCTGTCCATATACGAATGGGAAGGTGCCAACACCACTAGGAATAGTGAGAGGGCGTAGGAACTTGTATGCCTGCTCCTTCTTAGTCCACAGACCAGAGGAGTCGTCATCAGCCCAATCAAACTTATACTGCATCATGCAGCTGGATGGCTGATCTAAAACTCCGTTCGTTACAGTGCTCTCAGTACGCTGGAAGTAGAGATGAACCTCATCAATACGTTTGGAGCGCATAGCATCTTCCATCAACTCATTAGTAGTTTCGATGAAGGATGAGAACTCAAGTCCAACTGTGTCGTCTGTATACCAATCAACCAACTTATCATCATACTGTGCAGCCACATAAACTTCAGTAGTTGTTGTGGCTGTTGGTTTGATAACGATGTAACGTAGCATACTCTCATAGTTGGGAGCTACGCTAGCTGTATTCAATGTCTTGAAAGGAGCTACGATGAATGGATTAACATTAGTACCAGAGATCGTTCCAGTATACCATGCCTTTAATACAAGATCGAGAGTTAGAGTCTTATTCTTAAACATGCCGTAGGCATCAGCAGTCTCTGCATAACAGAACTTGACCTCACGTTCTAGTGGGTCATAGTCTCCATACACATATGGGAGGGCGGTGTTATCCACTGCCTCAATCTTAGTCTGAATACTATCCTGTGTAATGTTCTGAGCTGCCATGTTGAAGCTGTTCTGATCCATACTAACTAGGTAGACACCTGAACGTGACCAGTACATGACCGACCCTTCCACTTCTACAATAGACTGAGGAGCATCACACCCAACATTAGTAACCTTCAGTACAGCGAATCCTGTAGCTGAGAATCCAGAGTCCTGCGTACCCTTGACATGCCATACACCATTCTTAGCAAAGACTAGGAGACCAGAGGCAGCCGGAATCAAACGAACAATCTCACCTGCTTCAGGGATTGTGATAGTACCACCATCAGCTGCAATCAATTCGGAGATAATCTCTGAGGTGGGGTCTGCATCCATATGACAGTGGTGTGCGTCATTCAACGGATCTTCAATGATACGTGAATACATAATAGTGCCGGAGAACAAGCCATCTTTAATACCAGCATACCATACGCGACCACTATAGAAGGCCGTACATGATGGACGTGCTGTTGTTGTGTAGTTAGTAGCTCCTGCTACGATTGCACTACGGGTATGAGTGAAGGCATTATGTAGGTAGTGGCCTTGAGCGGCTGTCATACTACCAAACCACAACTTATCCATCTCAGTTGGAGTAAAGATACCAGTGGCATTCTTCCCATACCACCAGATGTCACTATTAGATGGAGCTACACCTGTGGCAGCCGCGTATGTATTAACGTGGGTACCTGTCCACCCCTGATTCAGTAGGTTGTATGCATGATTAGGGTTGCCTGCTACTAGGGCTGCCCATGTAGCATACACTGGACGAGTATCTACTGAGAGGCCATCGTCCACACCATTGAAGTCGCGGATCAGGATGTTATCAGCTGCTCCACCTACGAAGGTGGTTGTGTACGCAGCTGTTGCTGTGTCATATTGAATGACAATAGGGGACATGTTAGGGCCAACGACATATGCCGCTCCCTTACCGAATGAAATATCAACAGCATCTAAACCTACATCAGCAGCACCAACAGCTGCATTAGATAAATCAATGAATGCGTCTGTTGCTCCACCACCGATAGCTGTGTTGTTGAATGTAATGCCTGCTCCACCTGTTGAGCAGACAGCTACATCCAATCCAATCATGTAGAGGCTAGCTCCCATCTGAAGGAGGAGCTTATTGTTCTGACCATCACCGCCAATACTACGCCACTCGTGCCTAGTGATTACATGAGCACCAGTGTCATAATAGTTGGCTGCGTGAGTTTGTGTGAAGGCAGCAGCACTGCCTCCCTTCTCGAAATCAACGCCACGTCTACGAATCCTCGTACCATTCCGTTTCAAATCCATGTTGTCTTCATCAGAAGAAGCATTATCAGGAGTTGTAAGCGGGGATGATTCTGTCATCAACCCGCCTACATAGGTGAAATAGTTCTTTTGAGCTGTAGCTGTAGCCATCAATTCCCCTTATTTATTATTCAGGTAGTTATCCACAGCATTCTGGGCTAGGCTGATGGATGTAAATAATGCACCATCCAGCTCTTTAGGAAGTTGTCCACCACCAACGAAGCGTGCAGCATACAGTGAGCTATTATTCTGTCGCTCAATCACAACTTCACGTGTCTTACCCTTTTCATTAGCTGCTTTTCCTTTAGGCGTATTTGTCATACAGTCTCCTTATTTACGTCCGTATCCGTACTTCTGTTTCCGTCCGTCGATACGATTCTTGTGGTCAGCCTGTTGCATAATAACACGCTGGCGTTTAGCATCCCTCTCTTCCTGACTATCAACCACCTGCTTAATCTTATTGAAGCACTGTGCCTTGACCTGAGACAGGTAGAGTGGGAAAGTTTGTGCTGGCAGATCGGGGATGAACGCATCCACGCTCGATGTACCAACCATAATGAATGTAGCAGTACCATCAACATAGCTAGCACCAACTACTTCAGGATAGTTTGCTGACTGGTCAGTGGCGTTGGTTACACCAGCGACTGAGCATCTGTAGTAGTAGGTTGTAGCAGCAGGAGTCACTGCAATGATAGAATCCAAGACGTAGCCTGTAGCTGCGGAGTGGACAGTGAATGTGGAACCCCATACAGGCTCCTTGTAACCGAAGCACTGAGTCTTGCTAGTCTGCAAGGTTGCCTCAAGGTTACTATCGAAGCTGTCAAAGACAATGTATGCGTCGTCAAAGGACGTATAATATGTAGGAGCAATATCATTACGAATGTTCAATAAGATACCTGAGGGATCAGTCACCACCTGAATATTCGTAGCTGTGCTATCCCTACCATTAGTACGCTCCAAGAACTCAAGTGGTTTTACATATTCAATAGTATTCATACGAGTAGGGTCAGTTGCATTGACTTTCCTATCGTACTTAACCCACTCTACACGCCTGATAGCTTCGGGGATTCTCATATGTGATGGCGTTAGCACATCACCTAAAGCTGTTAGTTGAATTGGATTTCCGAGATGAGGCCAATTCTTTTCCTCCATCATCTTAAAGTAGATGCTCTTAGTAATAGCTAGTACACGTTCGCTCTCAGCTGTGTCACCAACAGACGTAACTGCGTCTGAAGACATATCGGACATTACATCCTGTACAATTTCGAGCACCGTCATTTTAGCCATTAACTTCTCCTATGAAAAAAGGGAGGGGGCCGAAGCCCCCTTCCAAGAATGTCACTTAAGCACGTGGCTTAGAGTAACGTACTACGACCTTAGCATCACCAGCGGTGAATGTACCGACTGCTGTTACATTCAGAGCAACGTCTGAATTAGCAGAAGGAACGTCAGCACCAATGGCTGCACCAGCACCCTGATGGGCAGAGCCTGCGGTTAGAGAGGCTGTTGCGACAGCAGCCAAACCTGCGGCTGGTGTAGTTGCACCTGCACTGTCCTCGAAATCGAGGGCAATAGAAGTGCCGCCAACCCAAGCTGTACCGACAACCATGTCGATGCTTCGGATGACACTACCTGCTTTAATCAGAGCATTAGCTGCCTGAGCAGCCTGATAGCCAGCGGTTGCTACAGTGGAGAAGTCGAAGTCGAGGATTAGCTCACCTTCATAACCATCCATGTCAACAGCAGCAGCGAGGTTGTTTTCAACCGCGATTGTGCCGTAACGCTGTACCAAACCATCATCGTTTGTGTATAGAATACCCATTTTAGATAATCCCCCTTAAACCGCGATACCAGATTCGCAGACTACTAGAGCCTCTGGACGGAACAGCTTAACGCCGTAACGAGCAGTGGTCACGTACTCTTCTCTCTGGAAATCTTTATTGAACTCGGAGTCTACCTTAGGCATCTGACGGAATGCACCAACGAATGGAACAGACTCACCAGAAGCAGAGAAAAACATATTCTGTTTAACTGCTGCTGTAGCACCATCTGCCAAGTAGTTGGATGTATACACATCAAAACCATACACGTTCCTGACGAAGCGCATACCAGTAGAAATACCAGTGTTCACAATACCTTCAAACTGAGGGTTATTGCTTACGTTGGTAAGGTTGGTAAGCGTATCAAGGGTGTAGGCCACTGAAGGGTCAACGATAGCCACACGACCATCATTAGACACATTCGCTTTAGTCAGCGCAAGGGCTGCTGTTGCGAAGTCAGCCACTGCTACAGCGGTACCACCAGTTAGAGCAGCACCTGTCGCGGTGAAGCGATGGTTACGACCATTGATAGAAACGCCGGGAGTGCCGACAGTACCTAGGCTTGAAGCCAAGCCCATGATAGAGGTTTCGAGAGACTCAGCAATCGCACGTGCCTGCTTAGGAACGAACTGCGAGATGAGACGCTGCATGTAGAAACCATCCTGTTTGTTCTGCTCAGTAATGTAAGTACCTGAATGCTTGTACTGGTCAATAGAGAACTGGAAGTTACCAGTGTCCATTGCGTCGTACACAACAGGGTCATTCTCAGCATAATCTCGGACAGTTGCCTGACCGATGGAAGGGATGTTCAGAACATTTCCATCTGGAAAATCTGAAAGCCAATCCACGTATTTAGTACCCTGAAGCTCATCAGTCAGAATCTCTTTGAGGTTGTTAGACCAGACACTCGAACGGATCAGGTGGGCACTATTACCAGTTGTAAAACCAGCCATAATTTATCTCCTAATTTGTGTTAAAAAACTTATCAGGATCAGCCATAGCTTCTTTCATCTGGGCGATCTGTACCTCAGGGCTAAGGAACTTCTTCTTATCAACTTTGACAAGATCGAGGTATGCCTTCTCACCAGTCGGTGCTGGTGTGTTTACTGCCTGAGTATTGACATCGCCCTTCGTGGAAGGAACATCGGAGTCAACCTGCTTAGTAGCGAAGAGAGCTTTGTAGGCTGCTGGTGAACGAACTGCAATGTTGCGGAGTTCTGTTAGTGACATTCCAAGTTCAGCTGCTTTCTGGTGAGCCACTTCCTGTGCCTTATCACCAAACGTCTCAACCATGAATGCGCTAACTGTAGCTACATTACCCTGTTCACGGGCCTTCTCATCCCTCTCCTGTAACACACTTTCAACCGTCTCTGCAATATCAGGGGCATTGGTATTTGCGTCTGTATTAACTTGAGTGTTATTAGTGTTCTCATTCCCACCTGTCTTCAGAGCCGCTAGGACATCTTCAAGGCTTTTACTTTCCGCAAGCTTAGCTCGCATCTCGGCATTCTCCTCTTCGATGTTAGCAATGTGCGCATCTTTGTGAGGGATAGCTGCTAGAGCTATTTCAGGTGATGCATACTGCTTACCTTCGCCAATGAAATCGAATGTTGACTTGTCACCTTCATTCTGTATGGGGGCTCCGCTGTTACCTGCGTCGCCTTCTTTGAAAATATCTGTCATATTTTCTCCTTTGTATTCTTACTTACTATTCTAACATATTTTTGGGTAAATGTCAAGGGAGTAGCTCAAGGATCTCCTTGAGTGCCTTAATATACCCAATATCCTTAGCATGTCTGGACTCCCATCCGGGCATTGCAAAGGATTCTTCTTTGGGGAACAGCTTGCTATTTAGTCTAGCCAGAAGTTCCTCCTTAATTACATCAGTGACGTGAGCTACACTATGATAGCTCGCATCAAACTTATCAGACTTCGCTCTTTGTTTCAGACAAGCAGGGATTCCTGCATTGTCTTTCTTTGGGCTTAGCTCAAGCGATACTTTGCTCATCGTCGCC
>Ga0316187_10000729_pt1 | contig 26913 bp, 24 predicted proteins | sample CroRivburrow1_MG_FD_204927 | JGI IMG/M metagenome (GOLD analysis project Ga0316187, IMG submission 204927) | Coastal sediment microbial communities from Maine, United States - Cross River worm burrow 1 | ecosystem: Environmental > Aquatic > Marine > Coastal > Sediment | place: USA: Maine...
AGTCCCATCATCCACCCCATTTTGGGCCGTTAGCTCAGTTGGTAGAGCAGGTGACTCTTAATCACTTGGTCGTAGGTTCGAATCCTACACGGCCCACCAACACCACACTAGAAGACTGCCCCGAGGCAGTCCGAGAACAGGCTGGAGAGCGCGCGGATCGAGGATAACAGCCTTGCCCGCAACCTCACCCTGTCCACGCTCAGCACCGAGCTGGTCAATTCCCACCTCCTGAACCACAGCACCGTGACCACACCAATGTGGTGGAGGGACAACCACGGACATTTCCTGTGCCTGATGCTGTACAAGCCCCTCATCCGTGCCGCACGCCCTGTTAGCCGGACAGGCGCGCAGGGGCCACGGCAGGGGCAAATCCACTGAGATCACCCGCCCGCGTACCGGTGCCGCGGTGAATCACTATACAACCTCTCTTTCCACAAAACTGTCCCGTGCGCAACATCACAGGGCGGCCCCTGACCCTGACTGGCTAGGGATCGAGACACGGCTGAACAAGGCACCCAATACCACCACGCCTCAAGCCATGGCCGCCACCACCCGACAACATCACACCATTTAAACGTACATGGAGACCCGCATGACCTCGAAAGTACAGGAGCAGTTGTTATCAAGCGTTCGCAGCAAGATGGAAAAACACGATCAGCTCGTTGTTGACGGTGCAGAAGACTGGGAAGTTGATTTGCACGCGCGTGACCTGGCAGCGGATGTTATGGCGCTGAGCAGGATAATGCGTATAGACGATGAATTGTTCACCTGGGCCCGTCAACATCATGAACCTGAAGCGGCCAAGCTGATTGAAGCTCTCGGCTGATGGATGCGCCAGCAGCATCTGCTGGACGTATGCCTGACACCAGAATCAGATTTCCCCGACCATCAAGGCTCAGGATGAGGCACTTCTTGTCGCTAAAGCTGTGGTTGAGATCAATAAATCACTGAGAGAAATAATATGCTTGAGGTCGTGCGACAAAAAGAACTGGAAAGAGTTGATACCCTGACCATCATTGAGGCCGTTGCATACGCCAACCGCTTGAGCAGCAGACTGAAATGTAATGACTGCACTGATGAGGAAAGAAAGAACGGATTGAAGTTATTGGAGCGGCTTACCGAGAGAGTGCGCTTCCTCAATATTTCGCTAGAGCCTGCTTTTTCCGGAAGCAGGCGGGGTCATTAAACCGGCCTGTACCCGATCAGGCAAAAGCGGGAAGAGGCGGGAAGGGTGCACCTGAGGACAATATGCAGACCGGGAGTTATGCCCTATCTTGGAAGTTAGCGGCGTATCTAATAACAACTAAGTGTCGCTGTGTGGTACGGCACCGGCCATTCTCCTCCGTGGGTGGCCGGTGCACTCTCTTTACCAACTCACGCCAGACGTTATTTCCCGCATAACCCTTTTCACATCAGATCACTGTTGTTACCCGTAGTCAGTCAGTTATACTATGCGCCAGCCGCCTCGTTATCACTTGATCGAAGGTTCGAATCCTGCGCGGCCCACCAGACATGCCCGTGCCAGGCACGGGTTTTTTGTGCGGGTGATAAATGGCTTCAGTGCCGTGATTTACGAGCAAACGGGGACGTAAGCACACAATAAATCGTTAGAATTTCAATCTGATAACTGCATAATAGACAGCCTGAATGATGTAATGCGCGAAAGTGGCGGAATTGGTAGACGCGCTGGCTTTAGGTGCCAGTGGGGTAACCCGTGAGAGTTCGAGTCTCTCCTTTCGCACCAACTGACGCGGAATTTACACAATTTCTGATATAAAAACCTGTGGCACTGGCACGATGACTGTGACCAGGAAGTACATAAACTACAAAGTAATGAGGTGAAGGGATGGAAGTATCCATAGAAAATACCGGTGGGCTTTCACGGCGTATGACCGTTCAGGTGCCTGCTGAGCGCGTCGATCAGGAAGTTGAGTCACGCTTAAAGTCAATGAGCCAGACGGTGCGTCTTGATGGCTTTCGTCCCGGTAAGATACCGATAAAGGTGATCGATCAAAAATATGGACAGCAGGTACGGCTTGAGGTGATTGACCAGGTTGTAAATGCAACGTTGCAGGATGCCTTTAGTCAGGAAAACCTGCGGCCGGCTGGTACTCCGGATGTCGAACCCAGAGATTCTTCTGCCGGTCAACCGCTGGAGTATGTTGCTACATTTGAAATCTTCCCTGAGTTAACAGGTAGCGTTAACTACGGGTTCTCGGTAGTAAAACCGATAATCGAAATCAATGATACTGATGTGCATGAAATGCTCGAGAATTTACGCAAGCAGCGTGCTACATGGAACGAGGTCAAGCGTCCTGCGTCAATGGGTGACCAGGTCACAATTGACTATGAAGGCACGGTAGACGGAAATGCCTTTGCCGGTAACAAGGCTGAAAAAATGCCGGTCATACTTGGCTCAAATAGCATGATACCCGGCTTTGAAGAGCAGTTGATCGATGTTTCAGCCGGTGAAGAGAGAACTCTCGACATCAGGTTCCCGGAAGACTACCCCTCGACTGAAGTTGCCGGCAAGGCTGCAAAGTTTGACGTCAAGGTCCATTCAACTTCTGAAATGGTTTTACCGGAAATGGACGATGAATTTGCCAGGGCCTTTGGTGTATCCGAGGGTGGTATGCAAGCGCTTACGGATGAAATAAAAAATAATATGGAGCGTGAACTGAAGGGATTAATAAGATCGAAAATGAAGAGTCAGGTTTTCGATGGATTACTGACAAACAACCCGGTTGAAGTTCCAGCGAGCCTTATTGAATCAGAGATCAGGGAGCTGCAGCAACAGGAGGGAAACCAGGGACTGGACGCATCTGCGCTTAAGGAAAGTGCCGAAAAACGGGTCAAGCTTGGCGTCGTCGTATCTGAAATCGCCAGGCAGAATCAGATACAACTGGATCCCGACCGTGTCCGGGAGCTGATTGATTCCATTGCTTCTTCCTATGAGAAACCTGAAGAAGTCGTTCAGTGGTATTATGGCAACCAGGAAATGCTTTCCGGCGCCCAGTCAGCGGTCATTGAAGAACAGGTGGTGGAGTGGGTAGTTGACCACAGTGGTATTGCTGTAACTGATGAAAAAACCACGTTTTTAGCACTCGTTGAAGAAGCCAAGCAATCTCAAGGATAACCGTGAATGAACGATAACAACCCCATGAATGGCGCACAAAATACACAGGCATTAAACCTGGTCCCCATCGTTATTGAGCAAACCTCTCGGGGTGAACGTTCCTATGATATTTACTCGCGCCTGCTCAAGGAGCGTGTGGTATTTATGGTGGGGCCAGTAGAAGACTATATGGCCAATGTCATCGTGGCACAATTACTGTTCCTCGAATCGGAAAACCCGGACAAGGACATTCACCTGTACATCAATTCGCCCGGCGGCTCCGTGACTGCCGGCCTCGCTATCTACGACACCATGCAGTTTATCAAGGCCGATGTCAGCACCATGTGTATCGGTCAGGCCGCCAGCATGGGTGCACTGTTACTGGCCGGGGGTGCCAAGGGTAAACGTATCTGCCTGCCTCATTCACGCATCATGATTCATCAACCGCTGGGTGGTTTTCAGGGTCAGGCATCGGATATTGATATTCATGCGAAGGAAATCCTGCTGATCAGGGAAAAACTCAATCTGATCCTGTCAAGCCACACAGGCCAGCCGCTGGAAAAGATCAGGCACGACACCGATCGCGATAATTTTCTGGGTGCTGAAGATGCCAGGGAATACGGGCTGATTGATGAAATCATTGATCAACGCAATGAGGCCACCAGCCCGGATATTAGCTGAACGCAGACGGGTATTCGGGTGTCAAAAATCTGTATTACGTAGTAAGCTTCAGGGGAATTCCTTGTTCTCGCTGAGAATTATTTGGCGGAACAGGTTTCGAAGGAGTTGATTTATAATAACAATTAGTGATAAATATGTACTCTGGATGGATACAGCTTGAGAAACACGAGGGTTTAGTATGAGCAACGAACGAAACGGCAAGGGCGAAGACGGTAAATTGCTCTACTGTTCCTTCTGCGGCAAAAGCCAGCACGAGGTAAGGAAACTGATCGCCGGCCCCTCAGTGTTCGTTTGCGATGAGTGTGTCGAACTTTGCAACGACATCATCCGCGAAGAGATGCAGGATAAAACCACCACAGGTGGTGATAAACTGCCAAAACCCCAGGAAATCAACGAAGTACTCAACGAATACGTTATCGGACAGAATCGTGCAAAACGCGTTTTGTCTGTCGCCGTGTACAACCACTACAAGCGTCTTGAAGTACAGGATAAAAAAGACGACGTAGAACTGTCAAAGAGCAACATACTACTCATCGGTCCGACCGGATCAGGCAAGACACTGCTCGCGGAAACGCTTGCTCGCTTGCTCGATGTGCCTTTTACGATTGCAGATGCAACCACTCTCACGGAAGCGGGTTATGTGGGTGAAGATGTCGAGAACATCATACAAAAGCTGCTGCAAAAGTGTGATTACGATGTCGACAAAGCGCAGACGGGTATTGTCTATATTGATGAAATAGACAAGATTTCCAGAAAATCCGATAACCCGTCTATTACCCGCGACGTGTCCGGTGAAGGTGTACAACAGGCACTGCTCAAACTGATTGAGGGGACCGTTGCATCCGTGCCGCCACAAGGTGGGCGCAAACATCCTCAGCAGGAATTTCTCCAGGTCGATACCTCAAACATCCTGTTTATCGTGGGTGGTGCTTTTGCCGGCCTGGACAAGATCATTCTCAGCCGTTCTGAAAAAGGCGGTATCGGTTTTTCTGCCGAGATCAAGAGCAAGGATGAAGAACGTAATATCGGCGAAGTCCTCTTTGATGTTGAGCCTCAGGACCTCATTAAGTACGGGTTAATTCCCGAGTTCGTCGGACGTCTCCCGGTAGTGGCAACCCTCGAAGAACTCGATGAAATCGCGCTGGTGAAAATCCTGACCGAACCAAAGAATGCACTTACCAAGCAATATGAAAAACTGTTTGACATGGAAGGCAGTGAAATAGAATTCAGGGAAGATGCCTTGCGTGCCGTCGCAGGCAAAGCGATGGCGAGGAAGACCGGTGCTCGTGGGCTACGCACCATCCTGGAGCAGGTATTGCTTGATACCATGTATGACCTGCCATCGCTGGAAAACGTCAGAAAAGTGGTCATCGACGAGAATGTCATTATCGGTGGGGCTCAGCCCTACCTGATTTTTGACGCACCGGATGCTATCGCAGCATCCGAGTGACGTAGATTACTTCAGAATAATTAACAAGTTAGTCCGTTTTTTCACTTCTTTCCTTTCTGGCATGCTCCTTGCGGTATAGTCTGGCATGCTCCTTGCTGTATAGTTTATACCTGTCAATAAATGGTTGAAGTACAGCAACTGGCCCCCATATTTAGTACTCATGGTTGCGGTTTCCTAATCAATCATTCAAATAGACGGGCAAGGCCCCGGGCAGACGGCTGCCATGACAGGATTCTGGCAGATATTGCTGACAACCCCGGACACTATTGACTTAATCAGGAATGGATGGGCACTGATATGACAGATCAAGCCACAAATGCATTACCGGTCTTGCCACTGCGGGACGTTGTTGTTTACCCCCACATGGTGATCCCGCTTTTCGTTGGGCGGGAGAAATCGATTAATGCTTTGGATACAGCCATGCAGGAAGACAAGAAAATCCTGCTGGTCGCACAGAAAAATGCAGAAATAGACGATCCTTCCGTGGACGATATCCACGAAATCGGAACACTTTCCACAATCCTCCAGTTGTTAAAGCTTCCTGACGGAACCGTAAAGGTCCTGGTTGAAGGCGCCGAGCGTGTTCGTGTAACCGGATATGAGAATACCGATGCCTTCTTTACTGCCTACGTTGAAGTGCTGTCACCGGAGCAGGACGAAGATGACAAAGAGCTGGATGTTCTGACACGCTCATTGCTTGCGATCTTTGACCAGTATGTCAAGTTGAACAAGAAAGTCCCGCCTGAAATCCTGACCTCATTGTCCGGAATAGAGGAACCGGGTCGACTGGCAGACACCATCGCTGCACACATGTCGCTGAAGCTGGAAGAAAAGCAGAAGATCCTCGAGATCGTGAGTAGTCATGCACGCCTGGAACGTCTGATGGTGCTTATCGAGGGCGAGATCGATATCATGCAGATCGAAAAGCGCATTCGTGGCCGCGTTAAGCAGCAGATGGAGAAGAGCCAGCGTGAGTACTATCTGAATGAGCAGATGAAGGCTATTCAGAAAGAACTCGGTGATATGGACGATGTTCCCAGCGAGCTGGAAGAACTGGAACAGAAGATTGAAAAGGCGGGCATGAGCAAGGAGGCCAGGGAAAAGGCCAATTCGGAGATGAATAAGCTCAAAATGATGTCGCCGATGTCCGCGGAAGCGACTGTCGTCAGAAACTACATTGACTGGCTGGTCAGCGTGCCCTGGAAGAAACACACCAAAATCCGCCATGATCTGGCCGCTGCGGAAGGGGTTCTCGAGGAAGACCACTATGGACTGGAAAAGGTCAAGGAACGCATCCTTGAGTACCTGGCAGTCCAGAAGCGAGTTAAAAAGCTGAAAGGGCCGATCCTGTGCCTGGTAGGACCTCCGGGTGTCGGCAAGACCTCTCTGGGGCGCTCGATCGCCCGCGCAACGGGTCGCAAGTTTACCCGTATGTCACTGGGTGGTATGCGCGACGAGGCCGAGATTCGCGGTCATCGCCGGACCTACATCGGTTCATTGCCAGGGAAAATCGTGCAGAACCTGGCAAAACTGTCGGTAAGGAATCCCCTGTTCCTGCTTGATGAACTGGACAAGATGTCCATGGATTTCCGTGGTGATCCCTCATCGGCGTTATTGGAAGTGCTGGATCCGGAGCAGAACAATTCTTTTAATGACCATTATCTGGAAGTTGATTTTGACTTGTCGGATGTCATGTTTGTCGCCACGGCGAATACCATGAACATTCCGGCACCGTTGCTGGATCGCATGGAGGTCATTCATATTCCCGGTTATACAGAAGACGAGAAAATCAATATTGCGATGCGCTACCTGTTGCCAAAACAGATTGAAAGCAATGGCCTCAAAGAGGGTGAGATTTCTGTCAGCCAGAATAGTATCCGCGATATTGTGCGTTACTACACGCGCGAATCCGGCGTGCGCAACCTGGAACGCGAGATTTCCAAAATCTGCCGCAAGGTCGTCAAGGAACTGGTATTGCATGAGAAGGGCAAGAAGATATCGATCACGCCACGGAATATCGAAAAATACCTGGGCGTGAAGCGTTTCCGTTACGGGCGTGCCGAGGAATACGATCAAGTGGGGCAGGTCACCGGACTTGCATGGACCGAAGTGGGTGGTGAGCTATTGACCATCGAATCGGCCATCGTACCTGGCAAGGGTAAGATGATTCACACCGGTCAACTGGGCGATGTGATGCAGGAATCAATTCACGCTGCCGCCACCGTCGTCCGCAGCCGCTCGACTGCACTGGGTATCGATCCGGATTTTTACCAAAAATACGATATCCATATCCATGTACCGGAAGGTGCCACACCGAAGGATGGTCCCAGTGCCGGCGTCGGCATGTGTACGGCGCTGGTTTCCGCGCTAACCAATATTCCGGTCCGCTCGGATGTAGCCATGACGGGTGAGATCACCTTGCGAGGTGAAGTGTTGCCGATTGGCGGATTGAAGGAGAAGCTGCTTGCCGCACATCGAGGGGGTATATCTATCGTACTGATTCCTGAGGAAAATCGTAAGGATCTCGCGGAAATTCCAAAGAACGTCAAGGACAAGCTGGATATCCGTCCGGTGCGCTGGATTGATGAGGTACTGCAGATGGCGCTGGTGCATCAAGCGACGCCACTGGCCGAGACGGACACCAAGGAACCCGCAGAAAAACAAGTCAAGAGCAAAAGCAAGGCCAAGGTTAAACCTTTGAGAGCCCACTAGTACTCCTTCAAGGTGATATTTACGGGTTCAGAGTCACCGAGCCACTATAGAACCCGCCGTCAGTTCGATGCAATGATCGGCTGTCTGCGGGTTTTTTGCCGGGAATAACTGTGTTTTAATACCTCCTGCTTGAAAACGGGGGATGCCCGGATAGCTGTTCAGGGTGAAGCTACCTACAAGGTACCGGTTTTTTCTCAACGACAAATAATCGAGGATGTTAAATATATGAACAAATCTGAACTGATTGACGCAGTAGCCAGTGCGGCAGACCTTTCCAAGGCAGATGCAACACGTGCAACCGATGCCGTACTTGACAGCATCATTGCAACCCTCGGCGAGGGTGATCAGGTAAACCTGATAGGGTTTGGTACTTTTTCTGTTCGAGAACGTGCCGCCAGAGCCGGTCGCAATCCGCAAACGGGCGAAACAATTCAGATAAGCGCATCCAAATCTCCCGGATTCAAGGCTGGCAAAGCATTCAAGGATGCCGTAAACTAGCGCGCCTTCGGGTGCTTAGCTCAGCTGGGAGAGCGTCGCCCTTACAAGGCGAATGTCGGGGGTTCGATCCCCTCAGCACCCACCAAGGACCAGGAGTGGTAGTTCAGCTGGTTAGAATACCGGCCTGTCACGCCGGGGGTCGCGGGTTCGAGTCCCGTCCACTCCGCCATGTTGGATAGCAAAGGGCACCTTAACGGGTGCCCTTTCTTTTTTAACCGTGCACTGATATACATTTACAGCCATTTCCCGAGAGACTGACCATGTTACTGGCAATACGAGAACGCATTATGGGGGTTGTGGGATGGATCATCCTCGGCATCCTGTTCGTTGCATTTGCATTCTTTGGGCTCAATTCCTATCTACAAAGCAATGCGGTTAACTATGCGGCTGCCGTCAATGACCAGGAAATTTCACTGGACCGTCACCAGCGAGCCTATCAGCAGCTCAGGACACGTATGGCGGACATGCTGGGACAGGAATTTGATGCAGCGCAATTGAATGAAGACATGCTGAAAGCGAATGCCCTGCAACAACTGATTAACGAGGAACTGCTGTTGCAGGCCGCCGACGCGGAAGGCTTCGCAGCCAGTAATCAACTGGTTGCCGCACAAATCAATGCAATCGATGCCTTCAAGGAAGACGGGGTTTTTTCCAAAACACTCTATGAGCGCATACTGGGTTACCAGGGAATACGTCCCCAGAATTTTGAACACAGCCTGAAGCAGGAAATTATTGCCAACCAGTACCGGGATGGCATCAGGCGTACTGCTGCCGCAACAGCAGCCGGATTGAGCCAGGCCTTTGTACTGGAGGGCCAACAGCGGCGGTTCAGTTACATTGTTCTGCCACTGCAATCATTCGGTGACCAGCTGGAAATCACGGATCAGGACATTGAAGACTACTATGCCTCTCACAGTGATGCGTTCATGACAGCGGAGCGTGTCAAGGTCCAGTACCTTGAACTCGATGTGTCGACCCTGGATCCAGGCATTGACGTTGATGAGCAGACTGTTCAGGAACTCTATAAGGAACAAGCAGCGAAGTATGTAACACCGGAGGAACGGCACGCGCGGCACATTCTGGTTCGCTTGTTGCCAGATGCCGATGAGGACGCAACGGCTGCAGCACTGGAAAAGGCCCAGGCCATTGTGGCACGACTGGATGCCGGAGAATCATTCGAGGACCTGGCAAAGGAACTGTCAGACGACCCCGGTTCTGCGGCCAATGGCGGGGACCTGGGATTTTTCACACGGACCGAAAATGCCGCTGTGATAGCCCCCGAATTTGAAACCGCTGTTTTTGAATTGCAGCCAGGTGGGCGCAGCCAGGCGGTGAAATCACAGTTCGGCTTCCACATCATTGAGCTGGTTGAGATCAAGCCGGAAGTTGCTACCCCGCTGGCAGATGTACGCGATCAGCTGGTCGATCAGCTACTTGCCGAAGCGCGCGCCGATATATTTTATGAACGCTCTGAAACCCTCTCCAGCCTCGCATTTGAACAGCCTGATTCCCTCCAGGGAGCAGCTGCTGCCCTGGAAATGGATATCAGGGAGTCTGACTGGATTAGCCGCAAGGGTGGTACTGGAATTGCGTCAAACAGTGCCATTGTCGAAACCGCCTTTAGTGAGGATGTGTTGCTCAATGGTAACAACAGTGCCACCGTAGAAATCGGTACGGACCACGTCATCGTCATGCGGATACTGGAGCACCAGGAGGCCGCACAGCAACCCCTTGAAGAGGTCAGGGCTGCTGTTGAGCAATTGGCCAGGGACGAGCAAGCACGGGCGCTGGCAGAAGCAAGAGGCAAGGAACTACTGGCCAGTCTGACCGCAGGCGAGACCACCCTGGATGCTATCGCAAAAGCCGATGAGATAACGCTTGACAGCACAGAGCTGATCCAACGAAATGCCAGTGAACCGGCACGGGAAATAGTCAATGAGGCCTTCTCACTGCAAACACCGGATGAGGGTGAGACCGTCTATGATGGCCATGCAACACGCAGTGGTGATTATGTGATCATCGCTCTGCAGCAGGTCAAGGATGGCAATTTCATGGACCTTCCCGAAACTGCTCGCAAGCAGGCCTGGCGCGCCTTGAGTCAGGTGCAGGGCGAAGCTGAAATGGCAGTGGTGATGACGACCCTCAAGGACCAGGCTGAGATTCAAATACCCGATCAATCTGACCAGTAGTACTAGCTGAGCGTGTTTATTGTCAGGCAACTGCTTGTCCTGAAGCTTCACTGGCAAATTCTAATTGCACTGGTACTGGCAGTCATTGCCGGCCAGTTAACGGGTGTCGATGCCTCGGTGTTTGGCATTCGTTACTACTCGATCTTTGACTTCCTGGGCACGATCTTCATGAATGCCCTGAAGATGCTGATTGTCCCGCTGATACTCTCTTCCATTATTTCCGGTGTTGCAGGTATCGGTGACAGCGGTGCGATGGGCCGCCTGGGCGGCAAGACCCTGATGTACTACGCAACAACCAGCCTGCTTGCCATCCTCGTCGGGCTGCTCATGGTCAACTTTGTCAATCCGGGCATTGTCAACGGTAGTCCGGCCAGCGAAGTGGTCGCCATGTCCGAAGAAAGTACGGCAGAGATTGCTGCCAAGGTCCAGGGGCACGGTGCAGGGGACATCGTCGATATCTTTATTCGCATGGTGCCCACAAACGTCATCGCAGCGGCCGCTGAAGGCAGAATGCTGGGGCTGATATTTTTTGCCCTGCTGTTTGGCTACTTCATGACACGTGTTTCCGGCTCCCCGGGGCAGATACTGAAAGACTTCTGGCAGGGGTTATTTGAGGTCATGATGAAAATCACTGACTGGGTGATGAAATTTGCACCCATCGGTGTATTTGCCCTGGTCGCCAAGGTGGTCGCCTCAACCGGCTTTGCAGCCTTCCAGCCATTGATTGCATTTTTCTTTACCGTGCTGGGCGCACTGGCAATCCACTTGCTGATCGTACTGCCCCTGATGTTGCGGTTTATCGGTGGCGTGAATCCCCGGTACCACTTTCAGGCCATGTCACCGGCCCTGTTGATGGCGTTTTCAACAGCCTCTTCGTCCGCGACACTGCCTGTTTCCATGGAATGCGTGGAAAAACGCGCAGGCGTTTCGAATCGAACGACCAGCTTTGTGCTGCCACTGGGTGCGACGGTCAACATGGACGGCACGGCACTGTATGAATGTGTTGCGGCCCTGTTTATTGCCCAGGCCTATGGTCTGGATCTGGATTTCACAACACAATTTACAGTGGTACTGGTGGCACTGCTGACCTCTATCGGCGTCGCCGGGATCCCGGCTGCCAGCCTGGTTGCCATCACCATCATCCTGACAGCCATTGGCTTGCCGATTGAGGCGGTTGGTTTGATACTGGCCGTAGATCGTGTACTCGATATGTGCCGTACCAGCGTCAATGTCTTCAGCGATTCCTGCGGGGCCGTGCTAATTGGTCGACTGGAGGGAGAAACAGATATCCTGACCAAAGAACCGAATTAGCCCCTATACAAGCGGCGCCATGCCCACCGTGCTATATCCACCGTCAACATAGGTAATTTCGCCGGTGATGCCCGCGGCAAGATCGGAACAAAGGAATGCCGCGGTATTACCCACATCTTCAATCGTGACATTACGTTTTAATGGTGCAGTGGTCGCAAAGACATCCAGCATTTTGCGGAAATTGCCGATACCGGCCGCTGCCAGTGTTCTGATCGGGCCAGCCGAAATAGCATTTACCCGGATTCCTTCAGCACCAAGACTCTGCGCAAGGTAGCGAACATTGGCCTCCAGACTGGCCTTGGCTATACCCATCACATTATAGTTGGGTATGGTCTGTACCGCACCAAGGTAACTCATGGTTAACAGGGCACCGTTGCGTCCCTTCATCAGGGGATGACCGGCCTTGGCAAGTGCGGCAAAACTGTAGGAACTGATGTCGTGTGCAACCCTGAATCCCTCACGGGTAACGCAATCGAGATAATCACCTGCCAGCTGATCGGCCGGCGCAAAGGCAACGGAATGCACGAGGATATCCAGTCCGTCCCAGTGCTTGCCCAGCTCCGTGAACAGATTCTCTATTTGTTCATCACTGCTGACATCGCAGGGGAGTACGATGTCAGAGCCGCATTCACTGGCCAGCTTCGACACGCGTTCACCCAGTTTCTCATTTGGATAGCTGAAGGCGAGCTCTGCGCCTTCACGCAGCATCGCCTGTGCAACACCCCAGGCAATCGATCGGTGACTGGCAAGCCCGACAATAAGGGCACGTTTTCCGTTCAAGAATCCCATAGAAATACCTTGGTTCTGGTGTAAGGAGAATTTCAGGGTTTCCAAACTCACCGTCTGCCGGAAACCGTGCTGCTACGGTACCGGAAAATGCCGACAACGTGAAGGGGGCAAAAGCTATGAATCCCGGCACAACGATCATTATAATGCCCGGTCATGCTAATTCGTCATGCCCAGCACATTGCCGCCAGACCGATCTCTTCCCTATGGAAAACGGGGTTGTTTGTCGTCCTGGTGAGCACATGGCTGCTTGCCTGTGACGGCCAGCCATGGAACCGTCCGTACCCTGCCGCCAGTGCACAAGACAATGTTTTCTACTCCCTGTTCCAGGAACGGCCCAATCACCTTGATCCGGCTCAATCGTACAGTTCCAATGAAGTCACCTTCACCGGACAGATTTATGAGCCACCACTGCAGTACCATTATCTGCAGCGCCCCTATGAACTGATCCCGTTGACTGCAACCGCGGTGCCGGTCGCCAGCTATCTCGATGCCGGGGGCAAGGTTCTGCCGGATAATGCCAACGTCGATGACATCGCCTACAGTGTCTACGACATTCGCATAAAACCCGGCATTATGTACCAGCCACACCCGGCCTTCGCCAGGGATCAACAGGGTGGATTGCGCTACCATGATCTTACTGCCGACGACTTGTCAGCGATTCATGTACTGGGCGATTTCAAACATACCGGTACACGTGAGCTCACGGCTGCTGATTACATTTACCAGATCAAGCGTCTCGCGCATCCGCAACTGCATTCCCCTATATTTGGCTTGATGAGTGAGTATATCGTCGGACTGGAGGAGTATGCTGAAACACTGAAAAGCGCCTGGGAAGTAACGGCTGACGGGAAAGAGCAGGGCGTCTATCTTGATCTGACAAAGTACCCGCTTGAAGGTGCCGAGCTTATTGACCGCTATACCTACCGTATCAAGATCCGTGGTAAATATCCGCAGTTGCTTTACTGGCTCGCGATGCCATTCTTTGCAGCCGTTCCACAAGAGGTGGATCGTTTCTATTCTCAACCGGGAATGAAGCAACGCAATATCACACTGGACTGGTACCCGGTGGGAACCGGTCCCTACATGCTGACGATTAACAATCCCAATCGACAGATGGTGATGGAGCGCAATCCGAATTTTCACGGTGAAACCTATCCCGTCGAGGGGGCATCGGGTGACAGGGAGAAAGGATTGCTGGAGGATGCCGGTAAACCATTGCCGTTTATTGACAAGATTATTTTCAGTCTGGAAAAAGAAACCATTCCCTACTGGAACAAGTTCCTGCAAGGCTACTACGACACCTCCGGCATATCATCTGACAGCTTTGACCAGGCCATTAATATAGGCGCGGGCGGGGAGGTCACGTTGACAGACAGTATGCGCAAACAAGGCATCGATCTGAATACCACCGTCTCTGCCTCAATCTTCTATACCGGTTTCAACATGCAGGACCCGGTCGTCGGCGGTGATTCGGAAGCTGCCAGAAAACTCCGCCAGGCGATATCAGTTGCAATTGATTTCGAGGAGTACATTTCCATCTTTTTGAATGGTCGCGGCATCCCTGCACAGGGTGCAATACCCCCCGGTATATTTGGCTATGAAGCGGGCGAGCAGGGCATGAACAGCCACGTTTATCAAACCTCGGCGCACGGACCGGTACGAAAACCCATCGAGCTAGCCCAACAGTTGCTTGCCGAGGCCGGCTATCCGGAAGGCCGTGACATCAAGACCGGCAAACCCCTGGTCTTGCATTTTGATACGGCACAAACAGGCCCGGATGCCAAGGCGCAACTCAACTGGTTAATGAAACAATTTGACAAACTCAACATCCAACTTGTCATTCGTGGCACCGACTACAATCGTTTCCAGGAAAAAATGCTGAAAGGGACAGCGCAAATCTTCCAGTGGGGCTGGAATGCCGATTATCCGGATCCCGAGAATTTCCTGTTTCTTCTTTATGGCCCAAACAGCAAGCTTGGGCATAATGGCGAAAACGCAGCCAACTATCACAACAGCAAATTCGACCGCCTGTTTGAACAAATGAAAAACATGGAAAACGGTCCGGCACGCCAGGCCATCATTAACGAAATGATGGATATTGCACGTTATGATGCGCCCTGGGCCTGGGGGTTCTTTCCAAAACAATTCTCACTGCACCATGTCTGGGTGAAAAACTCAAAGCCCAACCTGATGGCGAATAATGCATTGAAATACCAACGCATCGAACCGGCACTGCGGGCAGAGTTGCAGAACAAGTGGAACCCACCGGTACGCTGGCCACTGTATGCCCTGGCCATTATTGCGGTATTGGTTGTGTTACCGGCCTTCGTCGGTTTTCGTCGTCAACAGCGCATGTCGGCGTACCAGGACAAGCACTGATGTTAGCCTACATCGTCAGACGCCTGCTCTATGCCATCCCCATCCTGATTGGCGTTAATCTACTGACCTTCTACCTGTTCTTCGTGGTCAACTCGCCGGATGACATGGCGCGCATGCACCTGGGCATGAAACGGGTGACTCCCGAGGCCATCGAAAAGTGGAAGGCCAGCCATGGCTATGACAAACCCCTGCTGCTGAATAGTGAAGCAGAAGCACTGAACAAGGTCACGGATACGATCTTCTTCGAGAAATCACTGAAGTTGTTTGTGTTTGATTTTGGTTACTCGGATGATGGCAGGGACATCAGTTTCGATATCGGCCAGCGCATGATGCCCAGTCTTGCGATTGCCATACCGTCTCTGCTGATAGGCCTCATGCTCAATATCACCTTTGCCCTGTTAATGGCCTTTTTCAGGGGCACCTATATCGACATATCCGGTGTCATCCTGTGCGTGGTGCTGATGTCGATCTCCGCCATGTTCTACATTATTGGTGGCCAGTATTTGCTGGCAAAACTGTTTCGCCTGGTGCCGATATCAGGTTTTGACAGCGGACTGGACGCACTCAAGTTCCTCATCCTGCCCGTCGTGATCGGTGTGGTCAGCGGTATCGGTGCCGGGTCACGCTGGTACCGGACCTTTTTCCTGGAAGAAGCCGGCAAGGACTACGTACGTACGGCACGTGCCAAAGGCCTGTCTGAATCACTGGTGCTGTTCCGGCATATCCTGAGAAATGCACTGATACCGATCGTAACCGGCGTAGTAGCACTGTTGCCGCTGTTATTCATGGGCAGTCTGTTGCTGGAATCATTTTTTGCCATCCCGGGCCTGGGCAGCTATACCATTGACGCCATCAACAACCAGGACTTTGCCATTGTGCGGGTCATGGTGTTTCTCGGTTCCGTGCTCTACATCATAGGACTCATCCTGGTTGATATCACCTATACTGTTGTTGATCCCAGGGTGCGGTTGACATGATGCCGGTGGTGCTCTGGACGGACGCGCTGATTTTTCTGTTAACCGCAGTGGTCGTCATCTTTGTCGTCTATGCACGCAGCAAACCACATCTGCGCATGCCCTGGTACCGGGTATTCAAGGGGCGGATCGCCGCAGCTTCTGTTGTGGTGTTACTGGCATTTATTCTAGTGGGATTGCTTGACTCACTGCATTTTCGCCTGCCACTGGAGAATAACGGTAACAGCGAAGAAACCCATTATTCCGTTGAAGTCCTCAGTACCCTGGATGTGCTACTGGGTCCAATCAGGACGCAGGTGGAAAAAACCTATTCGGCACCATTTGCGACCCACCTGTTTGCCAGGGAAACCATCGAGCTGGAAGATGGCACCCAGGTACACGACTATCCGCGCCTGCAATTCGGCGGGTCTCACCTGACTGCATCCGGTGAAGACAGGGGGCGGGACATCTTGCTGCGCAGTCTGCTGGCCATTGGCGAAACACTGCTGGCGGGGGGCATACTGCTGTTCTTAACTGCCGCGCTGTTGGGGCGGCGGACAGGTCGCCGTAGCCGCGAGATGCTGCGGGCTATAGTGGCGCGTAATACCGTGTTGCCGTGGCGGACTATACTGGTGACGATCGCGTCCCTGCTGTTACTCATCTTCCTCACGGTGAACCTTGCCAGCGTCTACCATGTCCTCGGGACTGACAAGGTTGGACAGGATGTCTTCTACCAGACCTTGAAGAGCATCCGTACCGGTCTTGTCATTGGTACGCTGACGACACTCATCATGCTGCCGTTTGCGATCTTTATGGGTATCATTGCCGGCTATGCGCACGGCTGGATAGATGATGTCGTGCAGTATATCTACACCACCTTGAATTCAATTCCAGGCGTGCTGCTCATTGCGGCCTCGATCCTGATGCTGCAGGTGTATATTGCCAATCATCCCGAGTTATTTGAAACTACTGTAGAAAGAGCCGATATCCGTTTGTTATTTCTGTGTATAATACTCGGAATAACCAGCTGGACAGGGTTATGCCGGATGTTGCGCGGTGAATCGCTGAAATTGCGCGAAACCGAGTATATCCAGGCAGCCGTCTCATTTGGTGTCGCTCACAGCAAGATTATCACCCGCCATATACTGCCAAACGTCATGCACGTGGTACTGATTACCGTGGTACTGGATTTTAGCGGACTGGTGCTGGCCGAGGCCGTACTGTCGTATGTGGGTGTGGGTGTCGATCCGACCATGAACAGCTGGGGCAACATGATCAACAGCGCACGTCTGGAAATGGCCCGTGAACCGGTGGTGTGGTGGTCACTGTTTTCGGCCTTTCTGTTCATGTTCGTGCTGGTGCTGGCAGCCAACCTGTTCTCTGATGCAGTACGCGATGCCTTTGACCCGCGCACACGCGTACGCTGACAATCGGTAATGATTTCATGACACAAGCCCTGCTCACACTCGATAACATCTGCGTGGAACTTGGCCGCGGTCAATCGGCAATACGACCGGTCGACGGCGTGAGCCTCGAAATACGCAAGGGTGAAACCTATGCACTGCTGGGTGAATCAGGTTGCGGCAAATCGATGACCGCCTTGTCCATCCTGCGTCTCTTGCCCCAGCCTATTGGCCGTATCACTGCCGGCCATATACATCTCGGCAACGAAGATCTCACGGCATTGCCTGAGTCGCAGATGCGACGTATACGCGGACGACGCATCTCCATGATCTTCCAGGAGCCCATGACATCACTCAATCCTGTACTGACTATCGGTGATCAGATTGGTGAGGTAATAAACCAGCATCATGGTCTTAAAGGCCGTGCTGCAAAGGAGCGGGTACTGGATTTACTGAATGCCGTTGGTATCCCCGATGTCAGACGTCGCTATACAGAGTATCCGCACCAGTTGTCAGGCGGTATGAAGCAGCGCGTCATGATATCCATCGCACTGGCCGGTGAACCGGACCTGTTGATTGCAGACGAGCCGACGACAGCACTGGATGTCACCATCCAGGCGCAGGTGCTGGAACTGTTGCAGAAACTGCAGCAGCAAACCCACATGGCCATCCTGCTCATTACCCATGATCTGGGTATCGTGGCGGGCATGGCTGACCGGGTGGCGGTGATGTATGCCGGACAACTGGTAGAAGAAGTCAGCCGCGACCGGTTTTTCGGCAATGCCCAGCATCCCTACAGTCAGAAACTGTTTGAATCGCTGCCAGAAGTCCGCAAGCGCGAGCAGCCCCTGAGTACGATCCGCGGTACCGTACCCGCACTGGACAGGGTGTTCACGGGTTGTCGTTTTGTTGATCGCTGTGACTATGCATGGGAGCACTGTCATACACAGCTACCCGGCTGGAATAGCACGGAACCCGGACATTACGCACGTTGCCACCTGCTCGACAACTCATTATCCGTACCGGCGTCAGTTGCACGCCATCAAGTCAGCAGCGCCATCCCGGCGGGCCATTCCAGCCGCGGTGAAAGGCTGTTACAGATGTCTGACCTGAAAGTGCATTTCCCGATACACAAGGGTATTTTCAAGCGCGTTGCAGGCTATGTGTATGCCGTTGACGGTGTTTCGATGTCGATTCCACTGGGCTGTACGCAGGCGCTGGTCGGTGAATCCGGTTGCGGCAAGACCACCGTTGGCAAGGGTATTTTGCAATTGATCAGGCCGACCGCTGGCAGTGTGCAATTTCAAGGCACCGAACTCACGACACTGAAAGGCAAGCAACTCAGGAAGAGGCGTTCGGACTTCCAGTTTATTTTTCAGGACCCTTACTCGTCCATGAATCCACGCATGATGGTGGGTGATATCGTCGAGGAAGGCATGATTGCACAGGGCCTAGGCAACACCAAACAGGAGCGTCGTGCCCGCGTTGATGAACTGTTTCGGCAAGTGGGCCTGCCAGCAGCACAGACGCAGCAGTATCCCCATGAATTCTCCGGTGGGCAGCGACAGCGTATCTGTATAGCACGCGCACTGGCCGTTGATCCCCGCCTGATTGTGTGTGATGAGCCGACCAGCGCCCTGGATGTCTCGGTACAGGCACAGATTCTGAACCTGTTAAAGGAACTGCAGAATTCACTGGGGCTGTCCTACCTGTTCATCACGCACAACCTGTCCGTGGTGTCGTACCTGGCCGATCGCGTCGCAGTCATGTATCTCGGCAGAATCGTGGAGGAGGGACCCGTTGCCGATGTACTCGAGACGCCCCTGCATCCCTATACCCGTGCATTACTCTCCGCCGTCCCGGTCATCGAAGCAGACTCAAAACGGGAAATAATCCGGCTGCAAGGCGATCTGCCGTCACCCTCCAGTCCACCACAGGGTTGTCACTTCCACCCGCGTTGCCCGCAGGCAATGGACGTCTGTCGTGACCAATACCCGGGAGAAACCCGGCGCGGCGATCACAGCGTACGCTGTTTTCTCCATCAATAGAGGTGGGAATCAGGGCAGGAAATGCTAGAATCCCGGCTTTGCATTTCCACAAAACCGGAAATTCCTGGAAAATCACAGTAACAAGAGGTCAACAATGAGTATTCAGTCCTTCCATCCGCCCGTTCGTACCCTCATGGGGCCTGGTCCATCCGACGTCAACCCACGCATCCTGGAGGCCATGGGGCGTCCCACCATCGGTCATCTGGACCCGGTATTCGTGTCCATGATGGAAGAGATGAAAGTGCTGTTGCGTTATGCCTTCCAGACTGAAAACGAACTTTCAATGCCGGTCTCGGCACCGGGTTCTGCCGGTATGGAAATGTGCTTTGTTAACCTGGTTGAACCCGGTGACAAGGTCATCGTCTGCCAGAACGGTGTCTTCGGTGGCCGCATGAAGGAAAATGTGCAGCGCTGTGGCGCTACCGCGATCATGGTCGAGGATGACTGGGGTGTTGCTGTTGATCCGGCCAAGGTAGAAGATGCATTAAAGGCCAACCCGGATGCAAAGGTCCTTGCCTTTGTTCATGCCGAGACCTCCACCGGTGCTATCTCCGACGCCAGGACACTCGCCGAGCTGGCTCATCAACACGACTGCCTGGTCATTGCCGACACAGTGACATCACTGGCCGGTTCGCCGTTGATGGTCGACGACTGGGATCTGGACGCTGTTTACTCCGGCACCCAGAAATGCCTGTCATGCGTTCCGGGCCTGTCGCCGGTGACCTTCAACCAGCGTGCCATTGACGTCATCACCAGCCGCAAGTCCACCGTGCAAAGCTGGTTCCTTGATCTGAACCTGGTACTGGGCTACTGGGGCGGTGGTGCCAAGCGTGCCTATCACCACACGGCACCAATCAACACCCTGTATGCATTGCATGAGGCACTGGTCATCCTGCAGGAAGAGGGTATTGAGAATTCCTGGGCGCGGCATGAAAAGAATCATAATGCGCTACGCGCGGGGCTTGAAGCCATGGGGCTCGAACTCGTCGTTCCGGAAGGTCAGCGATTGCCACAACTGAACGCCGTTTCGATTCCCGACGGCGTGGATGAAGCAGCCGTTCGCAGCGCACTGCTGGGTGAATATAATCTGGAAATCGGTGCCGGTCTGGGTGCGATGGCCGGCAAGATCTGGCGCATTGGCCTGATGGGCTTTGCCAGCAATGAAACCAATGTATTGTTTTGCCTGGGAGCACTGGATGCGGTACTGAGCGGCATGAAGGCACCGATCACATCCGGTGTGGCGGTCGAGGCGGCACGGGCTGTCTATACTTGAATGGCGTACGTCATGTTTGTAGCGTGTTGCGATTCACCGAGTATCAACTGTAGAATTCACGGCGAAGTATTTATCTGACACAAGGAGTTCTAACAATGAAAAATGTATTTCTGAAATCAGTATCGACCCTTCTTTTAACGGGTCTGGTTACCGTGGCCCAGCAAAGTCTGGCCGGAGATTCACGTGAAACCCGGTCCTACACAGGTGCCGGACCGGGCTGGTCGGTAGACATCAATAACAAGAGCCATCAGGTCGATTTGACAACCAGTGAAGGGACTGTCAGCTACAAATACCCCAAACAGGGTCCAACTGTTCGCGATAAAGGTGCAAAAGTTATTTACTTTGCACATGCCCGGGGACAGCAGCTGAACGTCCAGGTGATGGAAACTTCATGCACGGATGCAGCCGGCACGTCCTACGACACCACGGTTGCAGTTGTCCTTGAGGGGCAGGGTTACTGGGGCTGCGGCAGCTACAAGTAATTTAACAACCTTCACTGGCATCACCGGTGCCAGTGAAGGTTACTCTTCAAACAGGGGCAGGTACTCGTCATAACCCTGTGCCTCCAGTTGCTCTTTTGGTACAAAACGCAGGGACGCCGAATTGATGCAATAGCGCAAGCCGGTGGGCTTCGGTCCATCATCAAACAAGTGACCCAGGTGCGAGTTGGCCATACTGCTTTTCAACTCGATGCGCTGCATAAAAAACCGCGTATCCGTATGCTCATTGATCGCCTTTGCATCGATGGGCTGGTTAAAACTGGGCCAGCCGGTACCGGATTTGAACTTGTGTGTTGAACTGAACAGGGGTTCTCCGGAAACAATATCTACGTAGATCCCTTCCTGCCTGTTGTCCCAGTATTCGTTGTTGAACGGTCGCTCCGTGGCCTCATTCTGGGTCACTTCGTATTGCAGTTCAGTCAACTGCTCCTGCAGATATTCGTCCTCGGGACGGGTGAATTCGCCTGTCCACGGTGTAATCTTTGCCGGTGTTACTGCTTGCGACGTCTTCACCGGTTCGGCTGTGATACCCGGTTTCAGGACAACAATGCTGACGAGTGCCACGACCGCGAGTATGGGAAGTGCCTTGCCTGGTTTCATAGTGGTCTCCCGGAGTATTGTATGTACTAATACCATTATGACTCCATCCAGGTACATGAGTTCATCCAATAATAAAACCCTCTCCCTCCGGGAGAAGGGACGCTCTATTTGTACCTGATAACGGGTATTTTATCCCTCGAAGGCATAGGGCAGGGTTTCAAGGACCATGAGCGGGCCATCCGCACTGCCCATGTGTATATTACCGGCCTCGGCAACCTTGATCTGCATGACAGCCAGTAGCGACTGACCACCATCCGGATGGGGTTGGGCATCCACAATCCGGCCCACGGCCTGTTCACTGTCTGTAGCGGTAAATAGCGAATCAGCAGGTAACGGCTGCTGTTCCGTATCAATATGGCCAAGATACATGCGCCGCTTCAGCGTTCCCAGATATTGCATGCGTGCGACGATCTCCTGCCCGGGGTAACAGCCCTTTTTAAAACTGACACCATTCAGCAACTGCAGGTTGGTCATTTGGGGGACAAACAACTCACTGCTTGCCGCGAAAATGTTCGGCAAGCCGGCCCGTATTTCCAGCAGGCGCCAGGCTGATTCACCGACCGGCGCACCATGGACGTTGAGAGAATCCCAGAGTTTGCACGCTGTTTCCAGAGAGCTGATATAGGCCTCAAAACGCGGCTGCACACCTGGAACACGAAGCAGGGTTATATCCCCCGAGTGTCTGACCTGGTCTGGCTCAGCCGGGACACCGGCCATGACTGTGTGTAGCTCATCGACCGCATGTTCGCCGGAAATGCCAATGCGCAGGAAATTGTCACTGACATCTTCCAGTGTCACGTCCGCGCGCATGACATACATCCGTAACCGCTGGATGACGGCTTCAAGCGTATCTTCCGGGAGCCTCAGGTACCAGGTTTCACCCTGTTTGAATACCCGCATCAACCCCAGAATGCGTCCCTTGGGGGTGCAATAGGCATCCAGTTGAGAGCTTGTTTCATCGATCTGACTGATGTCATTACTGAGCTGGGACTGCAAAAATGATTCCGCCTCGGCACCGTAGACCGCGATAACGCCCAAATGAGTGAGGTCGGAAAAGACCAGCCCTGTGAGAGAAACTTTCTGCTCACGTACCGGATTGCCAAAATGGGCAACTTTATCGGCTTCAAACTCGGCACCGGCATCAGCCAGGAATGTTTTCCAGTCAGTCTTCATTTTTAGTACTCATTCAGTGTGATATTTACGGGTTCAGCAAGGCCACTAGATTTTAGTCTAATTGGCCAATACTGTCAGTAGATACAGACCCTGTGGACAGGCTGGTGTTCCGGTCTGCCGGATGGTATAAATTGCGACTGTAAACAAGATAGATACTATGGCTAATCAACGATCTGCGCCTGTTTATCGCAATCTCCTCCGGATTCGTTTCCCGGTTGGTGCAGTGACCTCTATAGCACACAGGGTCTCCGGTGTGCTCATGTTCGCAAGTCTTCCATTGTTGATTTACCTGCTGGACATCTCACTGCAGGACTCTGCTGGTTTTGACCGGGCGGTGGAGTACCTGCAAACGGGCTGGCTGCGTGCCGTCTCGGTGATCGTGGCATGGTCGCTGTTTCATCACCTGCTATCCGGCATCCGCTTTCTGTTGATCGATGTGGGCCACGGTCTCAGCCTGCCGCATGCGCGCCGCAGTGCCTGGCTGGTCAATATCGCCGCTTTGGTAATGACACTGGCCTGGCTGTGGTGGATGCTGTGAGCCGGCCGACTCATGGCTTGCGTGACTGGTTGCTGCAACGACTCACTGCAGTCTACCTGGCCTGTTTCCTGATTTACCTGATGGCGCATTTTTATAATCAACCGCACCACGATTACCGGCAATGGCATGACTGGATAACGCACCCGGCCATGACCGTTGCCAGCGCTGTATTCATCCTTGCTGTGCTGATACATGGCTGGGTCGGAATGCGGGATGTTGTGCTCGATTATGTTCATACCCTGAGTCTGCGCTTGATGGTGCTGTCCCTGATTGCGTTGCTGCTCACAGGCAGTGGCCTGTGGGCATTGCAAATCCTGTTGCTGGCAGCAGCATAACCCTGTGAATATCCCGCGACGACAGTTCGATACCCTGATCATCGGTGCCGGTGGTGGTGGCCTGCGGGCCGCCTTGCAACTGTCCCAGGCCGATGCCCACGTGGCCGTGGTGTCCAAGGTCTTTCCAACCCGTTCTCATACCGTCGCCGCCCAGGGTGGGGTCAATGCTGCACTTGCCAATGTCCGCCCGGACAACTGGCACTGGCACATGTTCGACACGGTCAAGGGCAGTGATTACCTGGGAGACCAGGATGCCATCGAATATATGTGTCGCGCCGCACCGAAAGCCGTCTACGAGCTCGAACATTTTGGCGTGCCGTTTTCACGACTCGATAACGGCACGATTTATCAACGCCAGTTCGGCGGGCAAAGCATGAATTTTGGTGGCGAGCAGGCTGCACGCACCTGTGCAGCAGCCGACCGTACCGGGCACGCCATTCTGCAATCCCTGTATCAGCAAAATATTCGCGCCAAGACACATTTCTTTGATGAATACTTTGCAGTAGACCTGTTACACAACCAGGAAGGCTCGATTCTGGGTGCCCTGGTACTGAATATTGCGACGGGTGAAAAACTGGTCATCGAGGCCAAGACGAGCTTGCTGGCCACCGGTGGGGCCGGCCAGATTTTCCGCACCAACACCAATGCCCTGATCAATACCGGTGACGGCATGGCCATGGCACTGCGTGCGGGTATACCGCTGCAGGACATGGAATTTTTCCAGTTCCATCCCACCGGTATTGCCGGCAAAGGCATGCTGGTGAGTGAAGGCGCACGCGGTGAAGGTGGTTACCTGATCAACAATGAAGGTGAGCGTTTCATGGAGCGCTATGCACCGAATGCCAGGGATTTGGCCAGTCGTGATGTGGTCAGCCGGGCGATTGTGACAGAAATTCGCAAGGGACGTGGTTGTGGTCCGAACAAGGACCATGTCCTGCTTAAACTGGATCATCTGGATGCAGCGGTTATCCGAAAACGGCTACCGGCCATTCGTGACCTGGTATTGACCTTTGCCAATGTGGATCTGTGTGATAAACCCGCACCCGTATTTCCAACAGCACACTACACCATGGGCGGGATTCCAACCAACCGCTTCGGTGAAGTGGTCGCACCGATTGAACATGGCCCGGAAGAACGTATCCCGGGACTGTATGCAGTCGGCGAATGTGCCTGCGTATCGGTACACGGGGGGAACCGGCTCGGGGGGAACTCGCTGCTGGATATTATCGTGTTCGGGCGGGCAGCCGGCAATCAGATTATCGAATACCTGGGTGAAAACCACTATCATCAGCCACTGGAAGATGCTTGCCTGGCGCCGGCACTGCAAAGACTGGCGCATTGGGAACAAACAGGAGACGGTGAATCGGTGGATGCCCTGCGCAAGGAACTGACCGCGACCATGGAATCACACTGCGGTGTTTTCCGCACAGAGGAGGTACTCAGCGAAGGCGTTGAAAAGATACTTGCACTGCAAAAAAGATTGCCGGATGTCCGCCTCCGGGATCACAGCAAGGTGTTCAATACTGCGCGCATCGAGGCGCTGGAACTTGAAAACCTGATGGATGTTGCCGTCGCAACCATGATGTCAGCACAGCAGCGACAGGAGAGTCGTGGCGCACATTCACGCATCGACTTTCCTGAACGGGATGATGTCAACTGGCTGCGCCACAGCCTGTATCACAAGGCCAGTAATAGCGTTGACTACAAACCGGTACGGATGAAACCAATCACGGTAGAAACATTCCCGCCGAAACCACGTACCTATTAGTCATGAAATTTTCCATTTACCGATTCGACCCTGAACACGACCAGTCACCGACCATGCAGGTGTTTGAACTGGACGATGACTTGCTCGACAGTGAAATGATGCTACTGGATGCCCTGTTACTCCTCAAGGCACAGGATGAAACACTAAGCTTCAGGCGGTCCTGCGGGGAGGGTGTCTGCGGTTCAGACGGTATGAATGTCAATGGCCGCAATGCACTGGCCTGCATTACACCACTGTTCAGTCTCAAGGCACCGGTTGTTATCAACCCGATGCCGGGACTGCCGGTGATTCGCGACCTGATCGTGGATATGGAACAGTTTTACAAGCAGTACCGCTCGGTCAGACCTTACTTGATCAACAAGGATCCGGAACCGGAAGTCGAGCACCTGCAATCGCCTGCAGACCGCGACAGGCTTGATGGCCTGTACGAGTGCATATTATGCGGCTGTTGTTCAACCGCGTGCCCCTCATTCTGGTGGAACCCGGATAAATTTCTCGGGCCCGCCGCCCTGTTACAGTCGTGGCGCTTCCTGGCGGACAGCCGTGACCAGGCAACGGATGAACGGCTTGCCAACCTTGATGGCCCCTTCAAGCTGTTTCGCTGTCACACCATCATGAACTGTGTCGAGGTCTGTCCCAAGGGACTGAACCCGACACAGGCGATTGGCCACATTAAAGAATTAATGGTCAAACGATCCATCTGATGCAGGCAGTCACCACAGCCACTGATAGCGAGCGTAACCGGCTGGTCTGGCAATGCCGGCGCGGCATGCGGGAACTCGATGAAATACTCCGCTGCTTCCTGGATACGGCTTATAGCCGGCTGGATGAGCCGGGCAGGGTACACTTCAGCCGCTTGCTGGAATACCCCGATACCGTGCTGCTGGAATTACTGATGGGCCGTATGGCTCCGGCTGACAGGGATGTCGCACACATTGTCCAGAAAATTCGCAGCACCCTTGCGCCTTGAACTCGGGCCGTCCCGGGGCATGGCTGTCTGGCTGATAGTGGTGCACGCCGCCCCGTTACTGCTGTTGCCATGGCTACCCTTGCTTCCATGGATCAAGCTGGCAATTTCCTCCATGGTCCTGTACAGCCTGCTTGTTTCATGGCGCAGGCAGGTACGGCGCGGCTACCCTGGTGCAGTCCGCGGTGTCATATGGAAAGACGCTGAACACTGTTCTTTGGTTCTGCAATC
>Ga0316187_10000730_pt1 | contig 26891 bp, 23 predicted proteins | sample CroRivburrow1_MG_FD_204927 | JGI IMG/M metagenome (GOLD analysis project Ga0316187, IMG submission 204927) | Coastal sediment microbial communities from Maine, United States - Cross River worm burrow 1 | ecosystem: Environmental > Aquatic > Marine > Coastal > Sediment | place: USA: Maine...
TATCAGGATGACGCGGTCTTTAAGGAATTGGTCTTCGGGTTGCCAGTCGCTGGGTATGTGCATCGATAAATTCTAGCATTAGTACTCCTTCACTAGAAGCTGGCAAGAATGGCGCGTGCAGATTCGACCCCGCTGCGAACAGCGCTTTCCAGGGTGGCGGGTAACCCGGTTGCAGTGTAATCACCGCAGAGCCAAAGGCCGGAAACCGGTGTGCTGTTTGCGGGGCGGATGCGGTCTATGCCCACGCGGCTGCAGAATGTCGCATGTTTCTCCCGGATTAACAGGCTGCGCTGGTGCACCGGCCAGTCGGGGAAACTGGCGGCGAGTTCAGCCGCGACCCGCTCAGTGAGTTCGTCGTCCGGCATGTTTTCATGACTTCCCCTGGCACTGATAACGATGGCCATCATGCCGGGTTGGTTACATACCCTGCGATCAAAGACCCACTGGGAAAGTCCGTCCTCGAACCCCAGCACAGCTTCGGGCAGTCGCGTTTGCGGCGCATACTGAAGGTACAGGGTGGTTACCGGTTCATTGCCCAGTCCGGCGAGTTGTGCAGCGAGTGCGTGCAGGGGTTCGTGAAGGGACATCAGACGACGGCTGATGATATGCGGCGTCGCCAGTATCACGTGGCTGGCATCGATGGAGTGCCCTCGAACAGATACGGCATGAACCCCGTCATCATTTATTGACAGTCCGGTGACGCGTTTTCCCATTTCCACGCGAGCCTTGTTGTGCTCCAGGTAGTCAGCACAGGGTCGCGGCAACAGATCGCTCAGCTCCCGTTTGGGGATCAGCAGATCGGAGTGCTTGCGCAGGCCGAGAAAGGTTTCCCGCAGTACGCGCAGGAATATTCGCGCCGAGGCTTCAGCTACAGGTGTATTCAGGGTTGCAATGCAAAGTGGTTCCCAGAGCTTGCGGATAATTGCAGGTGACTGGGCTTCGCTATGTAGCAGGGCCTGAACGCTGATGTCTTCTGTTCTGGTAATTCTAAGCGTTGCCAGTTTTCGTCCGAAGCGTAACGCCTGTATCCGGTCGCCGGGGCTGAGTCCGCGTGCGCCAGTAATCGCGCCCAGCAGGTGCAGGGGTGCTGGCAGACGCGGCGCTTTTAAATGCAGGCTGGTTTTGTCTCCCTTCAACAGCCTGAGTGTCAGAGGCAAACGCAGGAATACCTGCCGGTGATCGATATGTACCCGCTCCATCAACGACAGCAGTGATTGACAGGCGCCAATGGCCAGGTGCTGGCCGTTATCGACAACCATGTCCCCGGCGCGGACACTGCGCGCCCGGCCGCCTAGCTGCCGGGCGGACTCAAGCAGGGTGACCGGGACTCGGTGAGCGCACAGCTCAACGGCGGCGGCGAGGCCGGCCCAGCCGCCACCTACGATGACGACGGGCTGTTCTGCTGAGGGTCGTTCAGGCATGCGAGGGATTTTTATGCTGCCGGCGGTGCCGGCGTCGTTCCCTGCGGGCAATAGTCCACGCAATCCACAGTTTGCGCAGTGGTGTAAGTTTGACGCGTTGTTGCGTTACACGAAAGTTATCCGCTTCCATTTCATCCAGTAGTGTCTGGTATATCGCGGCCATGATTACACCACTGCGTTGCGCATAACGGTCCTGTGCAGGCAGGTGTGACAGGGCTCGCTGATAGTACTGGCGAGCCCGTTGCGCCTGAAAAGCCAGTAGTTCCTGCAGACTGTCTGTTACGTTGCCTTGTAAAATATCGTGTGGATTGATGCGGTATTCAAGCAATTCATCCAGCGGAAGATAGATGCGGCCACGTTCTGAATCTTCACGCACATCCCTGATGATATTGGTGAGTTGCAGGGCCATACCCAGTTCCTGTGCATATTTCAGTGTGTCGCGCTGTTGATGGCCGAACACCTCGGCGGACAGCAGACCAACGACACCAGCCACACGATGGCAGTACAGGGCCAGTTCGCTGAATGATTCGTAACGGGTTTGTTCCAGGTCCATGGCCATGCCATCGATGATTTCCTGGAAATACTCGATCGGCAGGTTATGTTTCTGTACCGATTGTTCCAGTGCACGTGTTATCGGATGGCGGGCCTGCCCTGAGAAACAGCGTTCAATCTCCTCGCGCCACCAGTCCAGCTTGCGTCGGGCAACATCACTGTCGCTGCATTCATCGACAACATCGTCGACCTCCTTGCAGAAGGCGTACAGCGCTGTAATTGCGCGGCGTTGTTCAGCGGGAATAAACAGGAAGCTGTAATAGAAGCTGGACCCGCTTTGCGCGGCCTTGTCCTGGCAGTATTGGTCGGGAGACATAGTGTGAAAACTATATGTTAAGCGCGGTCCTGGCGAAAGCTGATCAAATAAATCCCTGTTTGATCGCACCCAGCATAATACGCCAGCGGTCTGCGAAGTCCAGCCGCGGCCGGCTGAACATGTTCTCCTGTTGATTAAGCTTCTCCAGTAGCCGTGCTGCACCCAGGATGATGGCGCGCAATTCCAGCCCAAAACGGCCCTTGAGCACTTTCCCCAGCGGGCTGCCGGCGCGCAGCAGTTTTGCTGTGCGCTGGATCTGATGCTGTACCAGTAGCCTCAGCTGGAAGCTGTTGTGCTGTTGTGCGATATCCTGTTCGCTGATTGCGAAGTGCTGCATTTCGTCTAGCGGAATATAGATGCGCCCGTTTTCACGGTAGTCCTGTTCGATATCCTGCAGGAAATTGACCAGTTGCAGTGCGCTGCACAGCGCATCCGACATGGCCAGGTTGCGTTCCGACGCTTGCCCGGTCAGGTGTAACAACAAGTGGCCAACGGGATTGGCAGAGCGCCGACAGTAGTCCATGACCTCACCGAAGTCGGCATAGCGGTTTTTGCGGACATCCTGGCGAAAGGCGCTGAGCAAGTCGTGGAACAGGGCGGTCGGTAAGTTGTTTTGCGTTATGGTATTTGCCAGAGCCTGGTACAGAGGGGAATCCGGTGTTGTCCCTGAGTCGATCGCGTCCAGCGCCAGTGCCATCGCATCCAGCTGTTGCAGGCGTTCATCCACTGCAGCGTCGCCTTCGTCCGCAATATCATCGGCGCTACGCGCAAAGGCGTAGATTGCCACCACCGGATCGCGCAGCGGTGCCGGCAGGAAGAACGAGGCCACCGGAAAATTTTCGTAGTGGGAACGGGCGAGGGTGCGGCACCAGCGATAACCCTGTCGAACAGCCTCCGATTCCCTAGTGGACATCGGTGGGTGGGTCAGTATCACCCTGTACGGTGCGTGGCAGACGCTCAACCGGTTCCGGTTCCGGCAGGTCTTTCTTGCCCTGGATGCCCATCTCGTTGAACTTGCGGGCGCCCGGTAACACCCGGCTGTCGAACGAACCAACTGCCTTGTTATAACTCTCCACGCTGCGGTTCAGGCTGCTGCCCAGCTTGCCCAGGTGTTCCGCAAAGGTGCTCAGACGTTCGTAGAGTTCCTCGCCCACAGCACGGATATGCTCGGCATTTTCAGCCAGTGCCTCCTGACGCCAGCCATAGGCAACGGCGCGCAGCAGCGCGACCAGGCTGGACGGGGTTGCCAGCACCACCTTGTCCATCATGGCATCTTCCAGCAGCTTTGGATCGACTTCCAGTGCAGAGCTCAGGAACTGGTCGCCGGGGACGAACAGCACCACGAAATCCGGTGACTGGGGGAACTGTTGCCAATACCCCTTGCCGGATAATTCACGTACCCGGCCACGGACATTGCGCGCATGGCGCTGGAGTTCCAGGCCACGCTCGCTATCATCCCTGGCCTCGACAGCACCCAGGTAGCCGTCCATTGGCGCCTTGGCGTCGACGATAATCTCGCGACCGCCCGGCATGCGCACCACCATGTCCGGCCGTTGTTTGCCCTGTTCGGTGTTGACACTGTGCTGCAGTTCGAAATCACAGTGCTCAACCATACCGGCCAGTTCCGCCAGCCGTTTCAGCGTTAGCTCACCCCACTGGCCGCGCACTTCGGGGCGGCGCAATGCCTTAACCAGGTTGCGCGTTTCCCCCTGCAGCTGTTCCTGTGCGTTGGCCATAAACTTCAGGTGTTGGGTGAGTGAACCAAAAGCTTCATGGCGATCCTTGTCCATTTTGCGGATATGCTGATCGGTTTTATCCAGCGACTCCCGGATGGGCTTTACCAGGCTCTCGACTGCTTTTTCGCGTTTCTCCAGTTCGCCGCTGGCTTGGGTGTGCAGTGTTTTGAAACTGGTTTCCGCCAGCTTCAGAAATTCACTGGTGTTGGATTTGAGTACGTCACCGGCAAGCGACTTGAACGTGGTTTCGAACTGGTTGCGAACGTCTTCCAGCGTACGCGCCTTTTCCTCGAAGGCTGCCTGCTGTGCTTCCAGCTGGCTGGCCAGGCGTGCATTGTCCTCCCGCAGGCGCGTGACATCACGCTGCGCACGCGCATGGCCGAGCAGCCAGCCGACCACTGTTGCCAGTGCTGCGCCTGTCAGGATTATCAGCCACTGCGAGAGTTCCATTGAGAGTTCCATGAGTTTTTATTATACCGACTCCGTGCGTGCCCTGCCTGTAACGTTATCGCGCCGGGAAGTTCTGATTATCTATATCCAGTCCAGGATTTCCCCGGGTCGCTGGATCAACGCTGTTGCACCCCAGGTTTCCGGTCTGTCCTGTTCCATCAAATAACCGAACATGGCGACCAGTGTGGCCATGCCGGCATTGTGTCCGGCTTCGATATCGCGTTCGGCATCGCCAACGTACAGGCAGTCGCCGGGCTTGCTGCCGATCATGTCGCAGGCGTGCAGCAGGGGGGCCGGGTGGGGCTTGCGTTCTTCGAGCGTATCGCCGGAGACGATACCGGCGGCGCGCCGGGTCAGGTCGAGTGCATCCATCAGTGGTTCTGTCAGCCAGCCGGGCTTGTTGGTTACGACGCCCCAGTTCCTGCCGTTTCGTTCAATGCTGTTCAGTACGTCGTCCATGCCGGTGAACAGGCGTGTTTGGTCGGCGATGTGCGTGAGGTAATAGTCGAGCAACTGTTCTCTAAGTGGTTCGAAGTCGGGGTGGTCCGGTGCAAGCCCGAAACCCAGTTCGATCAGGGCGCGGCCGCCGTGCGAGACCACCGGGCGGATCGCCTCGAAAGGCAGGGCCTGGCGACCGTTCAGTTCCAGCACGGCATTCAGCGCGTTAGCGAGGTCGGGTGCTGTGTCGAGCAGGGTGCCGTCAAGGTCGAACAGGACGGTTTGAATCATTCTGCTTTCTTGAACCGGGCCAGGTAGTTTACGTCGACATCGTTACCCAGTTTGTATTCCTGTGTCAGCGGGTTGTAAGTCATGCCGGTCAGGTCCTGCAGTTCCAGTCCCGCGGCTCGCGCCCAGCGTTCCAGTTCCGATGGCCGGATGAACTTGCGGTAGTCGTGGGTGCCCCTGGGTAGCATACGCAGCAGGTACTCGGCGCCGACTACGGCTAACAACCAGGCTTTCGGGTTGCGGTTGATGGTCGAGAAGAACAGGTCTCCACCAGGGCTGGTCAGGTCTGCACAGGCTTGTACTACAGACGCCGGGTCCGGGACGTGTTCGAGCATTTCCAGGCAGGTGCAGACTTCAAACTGACCAGGATGCTGTTTGGCCATCTGTTCAGCTGTTGTGCGCTGGTAGTCGACAGCTACGCCGGATTCGTGCTGGTGCAGGCGGGCGACGGTGAGCGGCGCTTCGCCCATATCGATGCCGGTGACCTGTGCACCCAGTTCAGCCATCGCTTCCGACAACAGACCACCGCCGCAGCCAACGTCGATGACCTTGCGGTTTTCCAGCGCCACACGTTGATTGATGTAGTCGACCCGCAGCGGGTTGATGTCGTGCAGCGGCTTGAATTCGCTGTTGGGATCCCACCAGCGGGTGGCGAGTTCCTCGAATTTACTGACTTCGGCGTGATCGACGTTGTGAGCGGTTGCATTCATGAGTCACACAATACCTAAATTACAGGCCGGGATCACCTGCGGCGATGCGCGTCTGCCAGCCACGGGCGCGCTGGATCAGTTCCCGGGTATCCAGGTGGGTCAATGCGCGCGCTTTCAGTACATGCTGCCCCGCCACCCAGACGTCCGTCACCTGTTCCCGGCCGGCGGCATAAACCAGTTGCGATACCGGATTGTAGAGTGGCTGGGTTTCCAGCGCGCCGAGATCGATTGCGCTGATGTCGGCCCATTTTCCGCATTCAAGGGATCCGGTCACGTCGGCCATGCCGAGGGCGCGGGCACCATTCAGTGTCGCCATACGCAGCGCGGTATGTGCGGGCAGGGCGCTGGCATCCTGCTGTACCGCCTTGGCCAGTAAGGCCGCGGAGCGCATTTCACCCAGCATATCGAGGTCATTGTTGCTGGCAGCACCGTCTGTACCCAGTGCCACATTCACACCGGCATCGATCAGCTTTTGTACCGGGCAGAAACCGCTCGCCAGTTTCAGGTTGGATTCCGGGCAGTGCACTACGCCGGCGCCGCTGTCGGCGAGACGCCGGATTTCGCCGTCTTCCAGTTGTGTCATGTGTACGCCGAGCAGGTTGGGGGAAAGCAGTCCCAGTTTCTCCAGTCGGTCGAGCGGGCGCTGCCCGTTGTTTTTCAGGCTGTTTTCGATTTCGCTCGCCGTTTCGTGCAGATGAATGTGGACCGGAAGGTCCAGCTCATCGGCCAGTACCTGGACTTTTTTCAATGGCTGGTCGGATACCGTATACGGTGCATGGGGCGCGAACGCGCAGCGCACCAGTGGGTGGTGTTTGTACTCGTCGTGTAGTGCCAGGCCCCTGGCGAAGTACTGTTCCGGATTGTCGGCATAGGCGGTCGGGAAGTCGATTAATATCATGCCGACACAGGCGCGTATCATGCTGTTGGTGGTAACGCGTGCGGTGACTTCCGGAAAGAAGTACATATCGTTAAAGCAGGTGGTGCCGCTGCGCAGCATTTCCGCCACGGCGAGCTGGGTACCGTCGTGTATAAATTGTTCGCTGACCCATTGCTGTTCCGCAGGCCAGATGTGATTTTGCAGCCAGTCCATCAGGTGCAGATCGTCGGCGATACCCCTCAGCAGGGTCATGGCGGCGTGCGTGTGTGCATTGATCAGGCCGGGTATCAGGGCATGCTGGTCGAGCTCCAGCGTCGTCTGCGCCTGGTACGATTGACGGGCGTCAACTGATGGCAGGATGGCGCTGATGCGTCCTTCGTCTATGGCGATGCTGTGGTACTCGAGCACCACAGCATCGGGCTCCACGGGGATAACCCAGCGGGCATGGAGCAGGGTTTCTGTTGTTTTCATCGCGCCAGTATAGCGGGTGCTCAGGCCGCGTTGTGCATGTACACATCCTGCTGCGGATAAGGGATGCTGATACCGTTGGCGTCGAAGGCCAGTTTAATCTTTTCCAGCATGTCCGCGCGCACCGGCCAATAGTCCTCGTTCTTTACCCAGGGGCGTACATTGAAATTGACGCTGCTGTCGGCCAGTTCGCCCAGTGCAATGCCAGGCGCCGGTTCCGACAGGATGCGCTCATCCTGCTGCATGATGTCGTCAATAATCTTTTTCGCTTTGGCGATGTCATCCCCGTAGCCAATGCCGAATACCAGGTCTATGCGCCGGGTAGGTTTGGCGGAGTAGTTGGTGATAGTGCCGCTGTAGATCTGTCCATTCGGCACGATGATCTGGCGGTTGTCGCCGGTGCGCATAATGGTCGCAAACATGCGTACTTCCTCGACCACGCCGCTGGCACCCCCGGCTTCGATGAAGTCGCCGACCTTGAAGGGGCGGAACAGAATGATCATGACGCCGGAAGAGAAATTGGACAGCGAGTCCTTTAATGCCAGACCGATGGCCAGGCCGGCGGCGCCGAAGACAGCGAGCAGTGAGGTTGTTTTTATACCCAGGTGGTCGAGGGTGGCCATCACGACCACCAGTATCAGCACGGTGTAGACCAGATTGCCCAGGAAATTGATCAGCATGACGTCCATGTTGGACTTGGTCATCAGCTTGCGGACGACATTGGTCAGCCAGCGCGCTATCCAGCGTCCGACGATGAAGATGGCAAGCGCAATACCGAGACGAATGCCCCAGGGTATCAGCAGAGCCTGAATGACGCCCGGATCAGTCCAGTCGATAGTCGTTATTGATTCCATGATTGTCTCCTCGTGACAGGTTTTTTGCTGTTGTTTGAAAAGCTGTAGCAGCGGTCCCCTGACCGCGACCAGCATTCGGTAACAATCGTGCCGAAGGCCGGCGCTTGTGCCCGACGGGTTTGCGGGTGCTCCTGCGGGCTTCGCCGCACCACTGCTAAAAGCAGGCGCTTCAGGGGTTGAACCCAAAATTATCAGATAAGTAAAACTGTTCTATTAAACGCTTGCAAGTGTAATCGGTAATAATTATACATTCGTTCGTCAATCACATAATGAGCTTAGTCAGAAATATGCCAAACCCTAATGATCAGATTCGTGCCGTGGCATGGGTCGACGATGCGCTGCACCTGCTGGATCAACGCTATCTGCCCGCCAGGGAGGAAATACTGGTTATAAGCGACTGCAAGGTGGCTGCCGATGCGATACGCGACATGGTGGTGCGCGGCGCACCCGCTATCGGTATTACCGCAGCTTACGCAGCGGTGCTCGCTGCCCGGGCGCGTTTCGCGGCTGATCCCGGTGACTGGCGTTCAGGATTTCAGCAGGATCTCGCGCTCCTGAACCAGGCGCGGCCGACTGCGGTCAACCTGGGCTGGGCGGTGCGGCGCGTGTGGGAACACGCGCAGGTCCTGGAGGGCGACCCGGTACCGGCTTTGCTGGAACTGGCGCGCAGCATTCATGAACAGGACATACAGGCCAACCGCACCATGGGCGAGCTGGGTGCCGGGTTTATCGGTGCCGGGAGTGGTGTGCTCACCCACTGCAATACCGGTTCGCTGGCGACTGGCGGCTATGGTACGGCACTTGGTGTGATACGCAGTGCCTGGTCGGCCGGAAAGCTCAGCGCGGTGTTTGCAGATGAAACACGTCCCTGGTTGCAGGGCGCCCGCCTGACGGCGTGGGAACTGGTCAAGGACGGAATCCCGGTCACCTTGCTGGTGGACGGCGCCGCGGCACAGCTGATGAAGCAGGGCAAGGTGCAGTGGGTAATCGTGGGTTCGGATCGTATTGCCGCCAACGGTGATGTCGCCAACAAGATCGGGACTTACAGCGCAGCGGTGGCCGCGCGTCATCACGGTGTGAAGTTCATGGTGGTGGCGCCGAGTTCCACCGTGGATATGGCTGTTGCGTCGGGTGAGGATATTCCTATCGAGGCCCGTTCGCCTGATGAAGTGCTGCAGCTGGGCGGGCAGCCGATTGCTGCTGTCGGGGCACAGGCATGGAATCCGGCTTTTGATGTTACACCGGCTGAATTGGTGGATGTTATCGTCACCGAGCGGGGTGTCGTCGAGCAGCCGGATCTCGCCAAAATGTCGGCCATGATGGAGTGACGGTAAATTGACGCAATGTCCTTCAGGGCGTCTCAGAGACGTTCTCCGCGCCGATTGTTCTGATGCAGTACCCGGCCCGGGTGTGTTAGTATTGCCTTTTTACGGGCTCTCGTTATTTGAGCTCGTCTCGGAGAACCGGGGATCGGGTTCGACCCGGCGTCACACCCTTCACAGTCCGTCGGCCGCAGGAATGCGGCCATCGAGCGTACAGGGAAGTATTCACAGCGGGTCTGTGAAGGGTGTGACGCCGGGTCGTTGTCACTACGTGAGTATTATGGGTATCCATGGCTGATTTCGCCAAAGAAGTGCTTCCGGTAAACCTGGAAGACGAAATGCGCCAGTCCTATCTCGATTACGCCATGAGCGTGATCGTCGGGCGTGCGTTGCCGGACGTACGTGACGGCCTCAAGCCGGTACACCGCCGAGTGCTGTACGCCATGAATGTGCTCGGCAACGACTGGAACAAGCCCTACAAAAAATCCGCACGTGTAGTCGGTGATGTTATCGGTAAGTACCACCCGCACGGTGATACTGCCGTGTACGACACCATCGTACGCATGGCGCAACCGTTCTCGCTGCGTTACATGCTGGTCGACGGCCAGGGTAACTTCGGTTCGGTGGACGGTGATTCACCCGCCGCCATGCGTTATACCGAAGTGCGCATGGCGAAGATTGCGCACCAGCTGCTCGCCGACCTCGATCAGGAAACCGTCGATTTTACACCTAACTACGACGAGTCGGAACACGAGCCATCGGTCTTCCCGACCCGGCTGCCGAACCTGCTGATCAACGGTTCCGCCGGCATTGCGGTCGGCATGGCGACCAATATCCCGCCGCACAATCTTACCGAGATCGTCAGCGGTTGCATCGCACTGATCGACAACCCCGAACTCACTATCGTCGAACTGATGGAGATAATTCCCGGTCCGGATTTGCCGACCGCAGGCATTATCAACGGTGTGCGCGGCATCCACGAGGCTTATCACACAGGCCGGGGGCGCATCCGCATTCGTGCGCGCAGCCATATCGAGGGCGAGGATGGCCCTAAACAGACCATCGTCGTGACCGAGCTGCCGTACCAGGTGAACAAGGCGCGCTTGCTGGAAAAAATCGCCGAGCTGGTCAAGGACAAAAAGATAGAAGGTATCAGTCACCTGCGCGACGAGTCCGATAAGGACGGCATGCGCATGGTCATTGAGCTGAAGCGCGGCGAAGTGGCAGAAGTGGTACTGAACAACCTGTACCAGCAAACCCAGTTGCAGAACGTGTTCGGCATCAACATGGTGGCGCTGGTTGACGGTCAGCCACGCCTGCTGAACCTGAAGCAGATACTGGAAGCCTTTGTGCGCCACCGCCGCGAAGTGGTGACACGGCGTACCGTGTATCAGCTGCGCAAGGCGCGCGAACGCGCCCATATATTGGAAGGACTGGCGGTTGCGCTGGCCAATATCGATGAAGTGATTGCGTTGATCAAGTCATCCAGCAGCCGTATTGAAGCGCGTGCGGAGCTGGTACGCCGCGAGTGGCAACCGGGCATCGTCAGCGAGCTGTTGCAGCGTTCCGGCAGTGAAGCCTCGCGTCCGGATGGGCTCGAGGAGCAGTACGGCTATCACGGCGACGTCTACCACTTGTCGGAAACCCAGGCACAGGCGATTCTGGATCTGCGCCTGCACCAGCTGACCGGTCTCGAGCAGGACAAGATCGTCGCTGAATATAAAGAAGTCATCGAGACCATCGACGACCTGCTGGACATCCTCAACAACCCGGACCGCCTGATGAAAGTGATTCGCGACGAGCTGGTGGAAGTCCTCGACCAGTTCGGTGACGAGCGCCGCACCGAGATTTTGATTGATCAGCTCGACCTCACCATGGAAGACCTGATCACCGAGGAAGACGTGGTAGTGACCCTGTCGCACTCGGGTTACGCCAAATCGCAGCCGCTGTCGGATTACCATGCACAGCGGCGTGGCGGGCGCGGAAAATCGGCGACCAGAGTCAAGGAAGAGGATTTTATCGACAAGCTGTTCATCGCCAGCACCCACGATACCATTCTGTGTTTCAGCAGCCGTGGCAAAGCCTACTGGCTGAAGGTGTTCCAGCTACCGCAGGCCGGACGCCTGGCGCGTGGCAAGCCGATTGTCAACCTGCTGCCTCTGGAAGAGGGCGAGCGTATCAATGCAGTGTTGCCGATCCGCGAATACAGCGACGACCAGTTCGTCTTCATGGCCACCGCCCAGGGTACGGTCAAGAAAACACCGCTGTCCGATTTTTCGCGTCCGCGCAGTAACGGTATCATCGCTGTCGATCTGCGCGCCGATGACTACCTGGTCAATGTTGACATTACCGACGGCAGCCGTGACGTAATGCTGTTCGGCAGTTCCGGCAAGGCGATTCGCTTCAAGGAATCCGATGTGCGTCCCATGGGGCGTACCGCCTGCGGTGTGCGCGGCATCCGCCTTAGCGCCGGTCAGAAAGTAATCGCGCTGATCATTGTTGGCGAAGGAACGGTGCTCATGGCGACCGAAAACGGCTATGGCAAGCGTACGCTGGTGTCCGATTATCCGAGCCACGGGCGTGGCGGTCAGGGTGTGATCTCGATCCAGGGCTCGGACCGTAACGGCGACGTGGTCGGCGCGGTACTGGTCGGAGACGATGACGAAATTATGCTGATCAGTAACGGCGGCACGCTGGTGCGCACGCGTGTCAACGAGATTTCCACGATGGGCCGCAACACCCAGGGCGTGCGGCTTATCAATCTGCACAACGATGAACGGCTGGTTGGCGTCGAACGCATCGTCGATGTTCAGGACGAAGACGAAGACGAAGACGACAGTGACGGCAGCCACGTACCGGCCGAATAAATCATTACCAATGCGTACGTTGTTTAATTATGTTGTTTCCCGGGAGCGGTAGAACATGACCAAGGTGTACAACTTCAGCGCCGGCCCCGCAGTACTGCCGGCAGAAGTGCTGGAGCGGGCGCGCGATGAACTGGTGGATTGGCACGGCAGCAGCATGTCAGTCATGGAAATGAGTCACCGTGGCAAGGAGTTCATGTCCATCGCGCAGCAGGCGGAAGCCGATCTGCGCGAACTGATGAAAATCCCGGATAACTACAAGGTGCTGTTCCTTCAAGGCGGTGCATCCAGCCAGTTCGCCATGGTGCCCATCAACCTGTTGCGCGGTAAGGACAAGGCGGACTATATCTGGACCGGTGCCTGGGGCAAGAAGGCAATTGCCGAGGGCAAACGCTACTGCAAGGTCAACGTTGCCGCCAGTTCTGAGGCTGACAATTTCTCGACTATTCCTGATCCAACCGGCTGGCAGCTGGACGCCGATGCGGCCTACGTGCACTACACGCCGAATGAAACCATAGGTGGTGTCGAGTATCACTGGATTCCCGATGTCGGAGAGGTCCCGCTGGTGGCGGATATGTCTTCGACCATCCTGTCACGGCCGATCGACGTCAGCCGTTACGGTGTGATCTATGCGGGTGCACAGAAGAATATCGGTCCGGCCGGTCTGACGGTGGTGATTGTGCGCGAAGACCTGATTGGTCAGCCGGTTGACGGTCAGCCAGTCATGTTCGACTATGCCACCCATGCCAACAACGATTCCATGTACAACACGCCACCGACCTATGGCTGGTACCTGGCGGGGTTGGTGTTCGACTGGTTGAAGCAGAAGGGCGGGTTGGAGGCGATGGCGATGGCCAACCACACCAAGGCTAAACTGCTGTACGATGCCATCGATACTTCGGCTTTTTACAGCAACCCGGTCGACCCGGACTGCCGCTCATGGATGAATGTACCCTTCACACTGGCTAATCCGGAGCTGGACGGCACTTTCCTGGAAGAGGCCAAACAGGCTGGCCTGGTAACACTAAAAGGTCACCGCTCGGTGGGTGGTATGCGTGCCAGTATCTATAATGCCATGCCGGAAGAGGGCGTGCGCGCGCTGGTGGAATTTATGGCTGATTTCGAAAAGAATCACGGCTAACACAGATGCTGAGTACCGGTGGGTGCAACAACGTTCCGGGACGCGCGGTAAATACATCCCTGTACGCTCGATGGCAGCATCCCTGCTGCCAACGGTCCCGGAACGTTGTTGCACCCGGCACCGGTACGGCCTGACTACGAAGAAGAGAACATGCACAAAATCCTGACACTGAATAATATCTCCGTCGCCGGTCTGGAACGGCTGCCGCGCGAAAGCTACGAAATTGCCTCCGAGATACAGCACCCGGATGCCATCCTGCTGCGCTCATTTAATATGCACGATATGGATATTCCCGAGACGGTCAGGGCTATAGGCCGTGCCGGTGCCGGTGTCAATAACATCCCGGTCGACAAGATGAGCAAGCGCGGGGTGCCGGTGTTCAATGCGCCGGGTGCCAACGCCAATGCGGTGAAGGAACTGGTGCTGGCGGGTATGTTGATGGCGGCGCGCAACCTGGTGCAGGGCTGGAACTTCGCACGTGGTCTGAGCGGCGAAGACACCGAGATAAGCAAGCAGGTCGAGAGCGGCAAGAAGAACTTCGCCGGTATGGAACTGCCCGGACGCACGCTGGGTGTAGTCGGGCTGGGCGCCATTGGCGTGCAGGTCGCCAATGCGGCGCACGCGCTGGGCATGAAGGTCGTTGGCTATGACCCGGACATCACGGTGCAGAGCGCCTGGCAGATGTCGTCGGATGTCGAGCAGGCTACCGGTATTGACGATCTGTTGTCACAGGTGGATTTCGTCACCTTCCACGTGCCACTGGTCGATGCTACGCGTCACATGATCAATGCCGAGCGGCTGCGTTCCATGAAGGACAACGTGGTGCTGCTCAATTTTTCCCGCAACGGCATTATTGACGACGAAGCCGTGGTCAAAGCGCTGGACGAGGGCAAGGTGTACGCTTATGTCTGCGATTTCCCCAGCAACCTGCTGAAGGATCATCCGCGTGTCGTTACCCTGCCACACCTGGGTGCTTCGACCAAAGAGGCGGAAGACAACTGTGCCATCATGGTTGCGGACGAAATCAGCGACTACCTGGAAAACGGTAATGTGCGGAACTCGGTGAATTTCCCGAAGGTGTACATGAAGCGTTACGCAGGACACCGCCTGGCGATTGTGAACGAAAACGTGCCCAATATGCTCGGGCAGATTTCCACGTCACTGGCAGACTCCGGGTTGAATATTGTGGATATGATCAACAAGTCGAGGGGTGAACTGGCCTATACGCTGGTAGATGTCGACAGCGAAGTCTGCCAGGAGTGTGTAGACAGGATTTCAGCAACGGAAGGTGTGCTGGGCGTACGAGTACTATAGGACAATCAAAGGCTGATGTCTGATTCCAGGCTGGAGCAACTGAGAAAGCGAATCGACGCACTGGACGAACAGCTCCAGGCGCTCTTGAGTGAGCGTGCCGAATGCGCGCAGCAGGTGGCGGAAGCCAAGCGCAACAATAGTGACGATGCCGATTTCTACCGGCCGGAACGCGAGGTCGAAGTGCTCAGGCGTGTGCGCGAGCGCAACAAGGGACCCTTGTCCGATAACGAAGTGGTGCGCCTGTTCCGCGAAGTTATGTCAGCCTGCCTGGCGCTGGAACAACCGCTGACCATAGCTTATCTGGGTCCCGAGGGAACCTACTCCCAGGCCGCGGCACTTAAGCACTTTGGCCATTCGGTGGAATTGAAATCGCTGGCCGCCATTGACGAAATCTTCCGCGAAGTGGAAGCGGGCAGCGCCGACTACGGTGTGGTACCGGTCGAGAATTCCACCGAGGGTACTATCAACCACACGCTGGATATGTTTATCCGCTCGCCGCTGAATATCTGCGGTGACGTGGAGCTGCGCATCCACCACCAGTTGCTCACTGTGGCCAACAGTCTGGACGATATCAAATGTGTGCGCGCTCACCAGCAGTCGCTGGCGCAGTGCCGCGAATGGCTGGACGCCAACCTGCCCGGCGTTGAACGAGTGGCGGTCAGCAGCAATGCCGAAGCCGCCCGTCTGGCGCGTGAAGACAGTGCTATTGCGGCGATTGCCAGTGATGCGGCTGCTGAAATGTATGCGCTGAGTACCCTGGCGAAAAATATCGAGGATGATCCCAATAACACCACGCGCTTTCTGGTGATCGGTGACCAGAAGGTCGGGCCCAGCGGCAGGGACAAGACATCATTAATGGTATCCGCGCATAACAAGGCGGGTGCTCTGTATTCCTTGCTGGAGCCCATTTCAAGGCACGGTGTGAGTATGACGCGTATCGAATCGCGACCATCGCGCGTCAGTAAATGGGATTACGTATTTTTCGTCGACGTCGAGGGCCATGCCGAGGATGAGAACGTGGCAGCAGCGCTGAAGGAGCTGGCGTTGGCTGCGGCGCAGTTGAAGGTTCTGGGTTCCTATCCGAATTGTGAGCTTTGATGATCGTACAACTTGCCACCCCCGGAGTTCAGGCGTTGAGACCTTATGCGCCGGGAAAACCGCTGCCCGAGCTGGAACGAGAGTACGGTATTGTTGATGCGGTAAAACTTGCCTCCAACGAAAACCCATTGGGCCCGAGTCCACGTGTGCTGGAAGCCTTGCGCGCCGGCTTCGGTGACCTGGCGCGCTACCCGGACGGCAATGGGTTTGAACTGAAAGCCGCACTGGCGGAAAAGCACGGCGTGGATCCCGCTGCCATTACCCTGGGCAACGGTTCCAACGATGTGCTGGAGCTGGTCGCGCGCGCTTTTCTGTCACCCGGGTCATCCGCAGTATTTTCGGCGCACGCCTTTGCGGTCTACCCGCTGGTAACGCAGGCCATTGGTGCGCGAGCCAACGTGGCTGCGGCACATGACGGCAATGACGGGCCCCGCTACGGCCATGACCTGGACGCCATGCTCAGGGCGATCGATAACGATACCCGTGTTATTTTTATCGCCAATCCGAATAACCCGACCGGGACCTGGCTGGACAGGACGGCATTGCGGGCCTTTGTTGAAGCGGTGCCGCGGAATATCATCGTTGTGATTGACGAGGCTTATTTTGAATATGTCGGTGAGCCAGACTATCCGGACGTCACCATATGGCTTCCAGACTTTGCTAATTTGCTGGTGACACGCACCTTTTCCAAGGCCTATGGCCTGGCATCCCTGCGCGTTGGCTACGGTGTTTCACAGAGCGGGCTGGCCGATGTATTGAATCGTGTTCGCCAGCCTTTCAACGTCAACAGTTTTGCGCAGCTCGCTGCTGTAGCAGCACTGGAGGATGAGGATCATTTGCACGACAGTGTGCGTACCAACCGGGCCGGTATGCAGCAGCTTGTCGATGGCATACAGGCGCTGAATCTGTCGTATATCCCCTCGGTGGGTAATTTCCTGTGCGTGGATGTTGGCCGCGATCCCGATGAAGTTTACCAGGCCCTGTTGCGCGAGGGTGTCATTGTAAGACCGGTTGATAATTACGGGATGCCAGGCCACTTGCGTATCAGTATTGGTTTGCAGGAGGAAAATCAGCGGTTTCTGCAGGCGTTGGAAAAGGTGCTGGCGGCATGATCGAGCGTCTGTGTGTTATCGGGGTCGGCCTGATCGGTGGCTCGCTGGCACGTGCGCTGCGCGAGGCCAATTATGTCAAGGAAATTACCGGCGCCAGCCGTAATCCGGAGCACCTTCAGAAAGCACTGGAACTGGGTGTTATAGATCGCTATGAGACAGACCTGTCCAGCGCGGTGCAAGGTGCGGATATGGTCTTTGTTTCCGTGCCGCTCGGGGCTATGGGTGCGGTGTTCGCGTCCATAAAGGATTCACTCGGAATTGATGCCGTGGTAACAGATGCCGGTAGCGCCAAGGCCAGTGTGGTCGACGCTGTCAAAGCTGCAAGCGGCGAGACGCCCGCCTGGTTTGTCCCGGGGCATCCTATTGCCGGCACTGAGCAAAGCGGTGTAGAGGCCTCTTTCCCTGATCTGTACAAGGGGCGCCGGGTTATCCTGACGCCGACGGCAGAAACCAGCGCAGCAGCAGTGCACCGGGTCCGTGCCATGTGGGAAGCGGCCGGGGCCGTAGTGAACGAAATGCCTGTCGACCACCATGACGAGGTGCTCGCGGCAACCAGTCATCTCCCGCACATGCTGGCGTTTGCGCTGGTGGAGAGTCTGGCGCGCATGAGCGAACAGCGGGAGATATTCGAATATGCCGCTGGCGGGTTCCGTGACTTCACGCGAATTGCGTCCAGTGATCCGGTGATGTGGCGGGACATATGTATCGCGAATCGCGATGCATTGCTGGCCATGCTGAAAACATTCAGAGGTGATCTCGATGATCTGGCCGCGGCGATCGAGGATCGGGATGAGAGTAAAATCCTCTCGATATTTCAGCATGCGAAGGCGGCGCGGGATGCTTTTGACGGTTGATGCACGAGGCCCCGTAACAGCACCAGCGGGTCACCCTTTACAAGACACGCTGTGAATACATGCCCCAGGGCACCTTCTCGACCGCTAGACGGTCTCACCTTGTCCCTGTACGCTTTTGTGGCCGCGTCCATGCGGCCAAAAGTCTTGTAAAGGGTGACCCGCTGGTGCTGTTGCTAATTATTAATTTGGGATTTTGAGTGACTACTAACGTGAGTATACAATTTCTTGCCCAACCCGGCGGTTTGCTCAAGGGCCGGATCCGGGTGCCGGGCGATAAATCGATCTCTCACCGTTCCATCATGCTGGGATCGATCGCCGAAGGCGTAACAGAAGTCAGCGGTTTTCTGGAAGGTGAAGACAGCCTGGCGACGCTGAAGGCGTTTCGCGCCATGGGTGTCGATATTAAAGGCCCGGATGCGGGCCGGGTGGTTGTGCATGGTGTCGGTCTGCACGGTCTCAAGGCGCCGTCGGCGCCGCTCGAACTCGGGAATTCCGGCACCTCGATGCGATTGCTGTCCGGGCTGCTGGCGGGGCAGGCATTTGACGTGGAGGTGGTTGGAGATCATTCCCTGATGAGTCGTCCCATGCGCCGTGTTACCGAGCCTCTGGCGAGTATGGGTGCGATGATCAGTACTACCGAAAAGGGCACCGCTCCGTTGAAGATCAAGGGTGGACAAATGCTGCGGGGCATCAGTTACGATATGCCGGTAGCCAGTGCACAAGTGAAGTCGTGCCTGTTACTCGCTGGTTTGTATGCCAGCGGTCAAACCTGTGTACACGAACCTGCACCGACCCGGGATCATACTGAGCGGATGTTATCCGGAATGGGTTATCCGCTAACCCGGAGTAACAGCACGGCCTGCGTAGACGGAGGTGGAGAACTCAAGGCGTCGAACATTGATGTGCCAGCCGATATTTCGTCAGCGGCATTTTTCCTGGTCGGCGCCAGTATTGCGCCGGGCTCGGATTTGCTGCTGGAACACGTCGGTATCAACCCCACGCGTACCGGTGTTCTGGAAATACTCAGGCTCATGGGCGCCAATATCGAAGTGCTTAATCAACACGAAGTGGGCGGTGAACCGGTTGCCGACCTGCGCGTTCGGTCAGCACAACTACGCGGTATCGATATTCCGGTAGAACAGGTACCGCTGGCCATTGATGAGTTCCCGGTACTGTTTGTTGCAGCAGCCTGTGCGCAAGGGCGAACAGTGCTGACCGGCGCCGAGGAATTACGGGTCAAGGAAAGCGACAGGATCCAGGTGATGGCTGACGGTCTGCAGGCACTCGGGGTAAAGGCTGAACCGACTGCGGACGGGATGATCATTGAGGGTGGTTCGTTGGCAGGTGGTCATGTGGACAGTAAGGGAGACCACCGCATTGCTATGTCGTTTGCTATGGCGGCGTTGCGGGCATCGAGTGAAATCAGTATTGACGATTGTGCGAATGTGAATACTTCCTTCCCCGGGTTTGTCGATCTTGCTTCCAGCGTCGGACTTTCAATTACCTAATGAGCAAGGCATCAGCCGGTAAGCGCTTTACAAGACAGTCGGCCGCCCCCTATAAAGCGTCGGGGGTCCGTGACAGGATGCGGCCGTCGAGCGTACAGGGACAAGGTGAGACCGCCCAGCGGTCGAGAAGGTGCCCTGGGGCACGTATTCACTGCGCGTCTTGTAAAGCGCTTACCGGCTGGTGTCTTGCGGGCTACCAGACACATACATGACAAAAGACAAAGCAATCCCTGTTATTACCATAGACGGCCCCAGCGGTTCCGGAAAAGGAACCATCAGCCGCATGCTTGCGCAGGAACTGGGATTCCATTTCCTCGATAGCGGAGCACTGTATCGACTGTTGGCGCTTGCCGCGGAACAGCACGGCATCGCGCTGGACGATGAAGCCGCGCTGGTGGTATTGAGTCGGGAACTGGATATCCGCTTTCCCGCCGCAGGAGATGGCGAACAGGTGTTGCTGAACGGTGTGGATGTCAACGATGAGATACGCACAGAAGTCGCCGGGGCCGGTGCTTCGCGGGTGGCGGCCCTGCCGCAGGTCCGTGCCGCCTTGCTGAGCCGCCAGCGCGATTTCCGTATGACGCCCGGATTGGTCGCCGATGGCCGGGACATGGGAACGGTGGTCTTTCCCGATGCCGACGCCAAGATATTCCTCACCGCAAGCGCAGAAGAACGTGCAAGAAGACGCTGTAACCAGCTGAAAGAAAAAGGATTGGATCTTGTATTTGAGGATGTTCTGGCAGATATAAAGGCACGTGATGAGCGTGATGCCAACCGCGCCGTTGCGCCATTACGCCCCGCCGCAGACGCCGAGCTGGTGGATACCAGTGATCTCGATATTCCCGCCACAGTCGAGCTTGTTCGCAGCTTGTTAAAAAATCACCTAAACCGGTGAATTCCAAAGAATATACAGTTATAATCAACGGCTGTCTGGTCCGGCAGCTCACAGAGACGCCGGTCTTTTAACCTCAACCCGCCGCCAGCTTGTATTACTGGTCGGGCGGATTTTACGATGCCGTTGTCTCGATACAGCGGAAGGAAATTTCACCCATGTCTGAAAGTTTTGCTGAACTCTTTGAACAAAGCCTGGTTAACAAGGAAATGCGTCCGGGCACTATTGTTACTGGAACTGTTGTTGATATCCAATCCGACGCAGTCATTGTCAATGCTGGCCTCAAGTCGGAAGGCGTTATCCCTATCGAACAGTTTTACAATAATCAGGGTGAAGTCGAAGTCGTCGTCGGCGACGCTGTTGAGGTTTCTCTGGATGCAGTTGAAGACGGTTTTGGAGCGACCCGGTTGTCGCGTGAAAAAGCCAAGCGTGCCGAAGTCTGGAAACGTCTGGAACGCGCCTCTGAAGAGGGTGAAATTGTTACCGGTGTTATCAACGGTAAGGTGAAAGGTGGTTTCACCGTCGATATAGAAGACATCCGTGCGTTCCTGCCAGGTTCGCTGGTCGACGTGCGCCCGGTACGTGATACCGCGTATCTGGAAGGCAAGGAACTCGAATTCAAGATTATCAAACTCGACCAGCGCCGCAATAATGTCGTGGTATCACGTCGTGCCGTGGTCGAGTCCGAATACAGTGCCGAGCGCGAGCAGTTGCTGGAAGGCCTGCAGGAAGGCGCCCAGGTCAAGGGTATTGTCAAGAACCTTACTGATTACGGCGTGTTCGTGGATCTGGGTGGTATCGATGGTCTGCTGCATATTACTGACATGGCGTGGAAGCGTGTCCGGCATCCATCCGAAATCGTTGAAGTGGGTGAAGAGATCGATGTCAAGGTGCTCAAGTTTGATCGTGAACGCAACCGCGTTTCTCTAGGCCTGAAGCAACTGGGCCAGGACCCGTGGGCCGATCTGGCACGCCGCTACCCGGAAAGCACACGCCTGTTCGGTGCAGTTACCAATATTGCCGATTACGGCTGCTTTGTGGAAATCGAAGACGGTGTGGAAGGGCTGGTGCACGTTTCCGAAATGGACTGGACCAACAAGAACGTCAACCCCAGCAAGATGGTGCACATCGGCCAGGAGGTCGAAGTCGTGGTGCTGGATATCGACGAAGAACGTCGCCGCATTTCGCTGGGTATGAAGCAGGCTCACGCCAATCCCTGGGAAGAATTCTGCGCCACCCGTAACAAGGGTGATCACGTCAAGGGCACCATCAAGTCCATTACCGATTTCGGTATCTTTATCGGCCTGGATGGCGGTATCGACGGGCTGATCCACCTGTCCGATATTTCCTGGAACGAAACCGGCGAAGAGGCCGTCCGCAAATACAAGAAGGGCGAGGAGCTGGAAGCCGTGGTTCTGTCCGTCGACGCTGAACGTGAGCGAATTTCCTTAGGTATCAAGCAGCTTGAGAAAGATCCCTTCTCTAATTTCTCAGCAGATAACGCTAAAGGTTCTATTATCAAGGGCGTTATTAAGGAAGTCGACGCCAAAGCGGCGATTGTGGACCTCGGTGACGGCGTAGAAGGTATCCTGCGCGCTTCCGAACTGGCACGTGACCGGGTAGAGGATGCCCGCACCGTGCTGAGCGTGGGCCAGGAGATCGAGGCCAAGTATGTTGGCATGGATCGCAAAACCCGCGCTATCGCGCTGTCCATCAAGGCCAAGGACAATGAAGAAGAGGCCGCCGCGGTCAAGGATTACGGCCGCAGTACAGCGGCGACAGGCACTAAGCTGGGTGATGCTTTGAAGGAACAACTCGAAAATAGTGGAGACTAATCAACAAATTGGTCTATGCTTGGGGAACAGGGTGCAAGGGCGGCCGGTCGGCTGTCCGCAACCAATGGGGACAGTGAATTATGACAAAGTCTGAGTTAATCGAAGTACTTGCGGCTAAACACAGTCATTTAAACCATAAGGATGTGGAACTGGCGGTAAAAAGCCTGATTGAGCAGATGAGTCAGTCACTGTCCACGGGTAATCGCATCGAGATCCGCGGTTTTGGCAGTTTTTCCCTGCATTACCGGCCGCCCCGTATGGGCCGCAATCCCAAAACCGGCGATGCAGTGGCTCTGGCGGCGAAATATGTGCCTCATTTCAAACCCGGTAAGGAATTACGGGAACGGGTGAATATTTATGCCCGCCAGGATGCCCCTGCTGATGCTGCTCCGGTGTCAGACGAGAACACGACTGCATCCGCTGGCGAGGGTAGCCTGTTCTAAACAAGCCCGCTCCTGCGATTCCGCCACACCGAAAAGAGGCTGATTTGAAATCAGCCTCTTTTTTTTGTTCAAGTGTTTGCCGCCAACCGGCAAAGGACAGATAATCTGCGTTTCTATACGTTACACATGAGGGGCGGAAATGGTGCGCCTGTTGGGTTTTCTTTTACTGGTTATTCTGGTGGTGCTCGGTTTGTCCTTTGCGGTGCTGAATTCGCAAGCCGTAGCGCTGAATTATTATTTTGGCTCCCGTGATATCCCTTTGTCGATGATTGTTGTCGTTTCTCTGGCGGCAGGTGCTGTGACGGGCGTTCTGGTCAGTTTGGGTACCATCGTCAGGCTGAAACAGCAGGCTGGCAGTTTGCACAGAAGGCTGCGAACCGCCCAGCGAGATGCTGACCAGGCGCGTATCCTGCTTTAATCATGCAAGCGCTACTCTGGCTTTTGTTACCGGTCGCAGCCGCATCCGGCTGGTGGATGGCGCAGTACAGCTTTGAAAAAAGCAAGGCCAGTGCCCGTGCCAGATTAAACTCGGCCTATGGGCGGGGGCTCAACCATCTGCTCAACGAAGAGCCCGACAAGGCAACCGAAGTGCTTATACAGATGGTTGAAGTTGATCCGGACACCGTCGAACTGCACCTTGCACTGGGCAGTCTGTTCAGACGCCGGGGAGAGGTGGATCGTGCCATTCGGATACACCAGAATATTATTGCGCGCTCGAAACTGAGTGAAGCCCTGCGTTCCCAGGCGACACTGGAACTGGGCCGGGATTTTCAGAAGGCGGGTTTGCTGGACCGCGCCGAACGACTTTTTCAAAACCTGCTCGATCGCTCGGAGTATGAGCAGGACGTGTGCCAGCACCTGGTCGAGTTGTATCAACAGGAAAAGGAGTGGGGCAAGGCCCTGGGTGTCGGGGAACGACTGGTGGGCCTGGATTCCGGGCAGTGGAAACTGCGTCTGGCGCAATATCATTGCGAGCTCGGTGAAATCGCGTTGGATAAAGAGGAATTTGATCGGGCGCTGGAGGAAGCAGAACTTGCACAAAGGGAAGACCCGGACTGTGTTCGTGCAACCTTGCTTAAGGGGAGTGTCTTGCAACTCAGGGGGGACTATCGCGCCGCAATAGCAACTTATCAGCGGGTAGAGCTGCAGAACGCTGACCTGCTGCCGGAAGTGATAGGTGCAATCCAGACCTGTTATACCCGACTGGACGATGTCAAAGGTTGGGAACATTACTTGAGCGCGCTTGTTGCGCGGCACAGTTACCTGGTCTTTTTCCAAAAGAAACTTGTCCACCGGCAGGCGCAGGATCAGCTTGTTCAGCAGGCCCGCTATCGATGTGAGAAATGCGGATTTACCAGCCGTAAACTGTTCTGGCAATGCCCGGGGTGTCAGGGCTGGAGCAGTGTAAAGCCCATCAAGGCAGGTAATTCAGAATGACTGAAATCGACGGCAAGGGTCCGCGCGTTATTGTGGCGCTCGATTTTCCCGACGGGCAACGCGCCAGCGAATTTGTTAAGCGCTTACAGCCTGGAAGTTGCCGCTTGAAAGTCGGCAAGGAACTGTTTACCCGGGAAGGGCCCGACCTGGTGCGGGATTTTGTCAGGCAGGGACACGACGTATTCCTGGATCTCAAATACCATGACATTCCGAATACAGTAGCACGCGCCTGTGAGGCAGCAGCTGCGCTGGGTGTATGGATGCTCAACGTACACGCCTCCGGTGGCAGCAAGATGATGTCTGCTGCACGGGCAGCGCTGGAGAGGCTGGGGCCGCAGCGCCCGCTGCTGATCGCCGTGACGGTTCTGACCAGTATGGGTGACGAGGATCTCGAGGAACTGGGTATAAAAGCGAGTCCGGAAGAGCAGGTCAAGCGGCTGGCAGGGTTAGCTAAGGCGTCAGGTCTGGATGGTGTGGTGTGCTCGCCGCGGGAAGCTGCGTTGTTGCGCGCAGAACTGGGTGACGGGTTTAAACTGGTAACGCCCGGTATCAGACCGAAGGGCGCCGCGCTGGATGATCAGACGCGTGTACTGACACCGGCTGACGCAATTCGACAGGGCTCCGACTACCTCGTCATGGGGCGGCCGATTACCCAGGCTGCAGATCCTGTCGCCGTGCTGGCGGATATTAACCGGGAACTGGAATCAGTCATTTGACGCTGTAAAATCAGGCTGTAAGAAATAGATTACAAGTGTAAGAAATATCCTACATTAGAATCAGAAAATCGCTATATTCGATATCAAATCACAAAGGTATGATGCGCTCAGTTTCGATGTGTTATCGGAACTACTACCGGATGCATGGATAAAAAACCGGTATGTTGCTAATGCGTACGTTGGTTACCCGAATTGTTGTTTACAGACCGTCGGCCGCAGGGATGCGGCCATCGAGCTTACAGGGATGTATTCACAGCGAGTCTGTAAACAACAATTCGGGTAACCAGCGTACTGTTCAATAACGCTTCAAGGAGGAAGTTATGAAACTAGTACGCAATTTACTGGCAGTCTGGCTGTTGTGCATGCCGCTCGCCGCCATGTCAGAGGCGGTTCTCAATATCAATACCGCCGATTCCGATGCCCTGGTGGAAGATCTGGTGGGTGTAGGTCCCCAGAAAGCGATGGCCATTGTTCGTTACCGCCAGGAGCACGGGCCTTTCGAACAGGTTGATGATCTGGCGCTTGTTGATGGTATCGGCGCCAAAACTGTTGAACAGAACCGTTCCCGGATGACGGTGGCGGTTCCCAAAACCAGTAAATAACGATATCCACCCTTGCCTCTGCCGGGTCGGTTTTCCACCACCCGGGCAGAGGCCTTCTTGAAACAGAAATCAGTGATTATGCCTCTGCCTGGCGGATGGTGACACGGATGTGACTACAGCGCTTACAGGGACGTAGTACCAGACGCAGGGCCTCGCAGAGGCATATTCACTGGTTTTTGATACAGGATGGCTGCGCCATCCTTCAGGGCGCGAGTACCCACGGGCAGGGCACGAGTACCCACGGGCAGGGCATACACGCAGCGCGGCAATCTCATAAACCCTGAGCTGAGTTTGAAAATACCATTAAATTTAATAAGATACAGTCTCTGCGCTGTTGGCTTTTCATTGACTGGTTGTTGAGAATTGGGTATTGTTAGCGGCTGATTTCAGCCACCGAAAAATACGCAAGGCAAGCAGTCGGCATGCATTTTTATCCAGTTATCCTTACCGGGGGGGCAGGCAGTCGCCTGTGGCCCGTTTCCCGCGAATTCTATCCCAAGCCGCTACTGCCCCTGTTCGGGGACCAGACACTTTTGCAGGATACTGCCGCCAGACTGGATTCCATTGGCGCTGTTGTTGGAAACCCGGTTTTTGTCTGTAATGAAGAACACAGATTCCTGGTCGCGGAACAGGTCCGGGCGCTCGGCAAGGAGCCGGAAGCCATCCTGCTGGAACCGGAAGGGCGCAATACCGCCCCAGCGCTGACCATAGCGGCACTCTACCTGGTCGATAAAGAGCCGGACGCAATGATGGTCGTCATGCCTGCCGATCATGTCATTCCTGATCCCGAAGCGTTTACGGCTGCGGTTGAGCAGGGTGGCAAGTTGGCCGTGGAAGGTTACCTGGTCACCTTCGGCGTGGTCGCCGACAAGCCGGAAACAGGGTATGGGTATATACATCGTGGCGCAGAGATTGATTCGACCGGCGTCTTCAAGGTTGACCGTTTTGTCGAAAAACCGGACCAGGGTACCGCGCAGGACTATGTCGACTCCGGTGACTATTACTGGAATGCGGGTATTTTTCTGCTGAGGGCGGATCGCTGGCTGGAAGAGGTCGGCAACTTGCAGCCGGATATTCTGAAGGCCTGCCAGCAGGCAGTAGCGAAGGGCAGCAGGGACGTTGATTTTGTGCGTGTAGAAAAGGATGCTTTTCTGTCCTCTCCTTCCGATTCTATTGATTATGCGGTAATGGAAAAAACGGATCGTGCGGCAGTTGTTCCGCTGCAGACATCCTGGTCAGATGTCGGCTCATGGTCATCCATCTGGGAAGCATCCGAGCAGGATGATGAAGGCAATGTTGCCAGGGGTGATGTGTTGACGCACAACACCAGAAACTCCCTGTTCATGGCAGAAAACCGCTGTGTCGCCGCAGTTGGCCTGGATGACGTGATCGTCGTCGAAACGGCAGATGCGGTACTTGTTGCAGACAAGAACACGTGCCAGGACGTCAAGGCGATCGTTAATAAATTGAAGGAATTAGGCAGAGAAGAACACCGTTTCCACCGCCGCGTATACCGCCCCTGGGGCGACTATGAAGGCATTGATAACGGAACCCGCTACCAGGTGAAACGGCTGACCGTAAAACCCGGTGCAAAGCTGTCGCTGCAGATGCATCACCATCGTGCGGAACACTGGATCGTCGTG
>Ga0316187_10000731_pt1 | contig 26890 bp, 22 predicted proteins | sample CroRivburrow1_MG_FD_204927 | JGI IMG/M metagenome (GOLD analysis project Ga0316187, IMG submission 204927) | Coastal sediment microbial communities from Maine, United States - Cross River worm burrow 1 | ecosystem: Environmental > Aquatic > Marine > Coastal > Sediment | place: USA: Maine...
AAATTGGTATGACGATCAGCGATGCAGCGATAGATTTGCTGGGTGAGCTGGGGTTCGACCCGGTATATGGCGCTCGTCCGCTCAAGCGTGAGATTCAGCAGGCGATCGAAAACCCGCTGGCGAGGTCGCTTCTAGCGGGAGAATTCGAAGCGGGAGACCTTATAGTGATCGATTTAGACGACGCCAGGCAGTTTAGTTTCACCAAACAATAACTGCACTGAGGACTGAAGCGCATAAATTAGGGTTGGGTTAGCCTTTTTATTGCCATTTATGGCTATAATCTCTGTCTGAATGCTGTAGTCACTAGAGCAAGGGCAAAATTATAAGAACATGGCGGTACTGGGTTCAATTCGTTATAAAAGGACGCTGAAGCAGCTTCTCGATTGTGATGATCTGGAAAGCGCAAAGGCTTTGGCACTGATTGATAAGCTGCGCCAGACGTCCAAAGATTCGCTCGAGCATTTAATCCAGATAATCCCCGCATCCTCCGGGGTGCATCGAGAAATATTGACGGAAATCTGCCTTGAGAATGTCGAGGGAAGTACCGAAGAGCTGTTTCTCAAGAGTCTGGATAACGATGCTACCGATATCCGTACCACCGCTGCCTCCATACTTTCCCAGACCGCCCAGGTTAATCCGAGCAAGCTGTTCAAGAAGCTGCATGAATCCGATGTTTCAAAAACTGAAATTATCGATATTCTCGCTTTTCAACGCGCGCAACTCAAACCTGAGCAAATAATAACCAACGCACTCAAGCTGGATAAGACCCATGCTGAGCAATTGCTCAAGCTGGCGCCGGATTCGGAAATGCCGCTAGATCTGGATGTGTTGCGCCTTGATCCGGCAGCTATCGGAAGTCCTTCGGTTAAAATCATGCTGCTGCGTTATTTTGCCCAGGTTGAGCAGGCGGCGGTGGCGCAACAAATTGCCAGGTTCTTAACCGATGACAACAAGACAATCGTTATCGAGGCCCTGAAATCACTGAAAAATCTCCCGGTTAAATTTGATGCCTCGGTGCTGCTACCGTTTATCGAATCCATGTCTGAAGTCGAACGCGAAATGGCAATCGATGTTCTGCGTGTGCAGGCGGATGCAGAGCTGGTTCCCAGGCTGGCACCCTGGACTTGCGGCAAATCGGATGAAATCCGCGAAATCTTTATCAAGTTATTCGTCAAGCATGTTACTCCTGAAGGGTTCGAAACCTTCCTGCGTTTGCTCGAGCAACAGGAGTGGTGGGGTGTAGAACAGTCATTGAAATGCCTGCAGAAATTTGGCAATGACAAGCTCTATGCGGCGGCCGAAGGGTTGACCGACCATGACAACGAGTTCGTCCGTGAACAGGCACAGAAATTTGCTTCACAAAGTATCGATCCGTCGGATCTCAAACAACTCTGGGATAACGCCCTGCATGAAAACTGGCAGGTGCGCGATTCTGCCATCGAGGCTATTGGCAGATCGAACAAGCGTGAATCGATTGGAATTTTGAAGAAAGTGATCGAGAAATGGCCGGAATCGGCGACCGCGGTGCTCAAGGCGGTGGGTGAGCTCGGTTTCAGCAAGGGGCTCGAAATTGCATTCGCGTGCCTGCGCATGCCCGAGGCACTGATACAGCGCGAAGCGCTCGAAGCCATTGGTAAGCTGGCCAGCAAGCGGCACGCGAAAACTGTACGTGACAAGTTGATGCAAAAAGTCCCTCAGCTGCAGGCCACCGTGCGCGATACTGCGGGTGAAGTTGTCAATCGATTGACCGAGGTCTACGAGCTTGCTCCGCTCAATGTCGATCAGGAAGCTTACTTCGATACCCGCCTGCTCAAGTTCGATACCCAGGCGGTCGACCAGGGTGGCCGCCAGGCAGCTGCAGTGGCGCCAGCGATTGCACCAGAGCCACAATTACTAAATATTGAAGATTTAAAGAAGGGCGACCTGTGGCTGGATCGCTTCCGCATCGGCAGGGAAATCGGTCGTGGCGCGATGGGACGGGTCATGCTGGCTACGGACGAAATGGTAGGCGAACCGCTGATATTAAAATTTATGCATCCTGAGCTGACCGCTGAAGAGTCTTCGCGAGAGCGCTTCCTGCGCGAGGTCAAATATTCGCGCAGAGTGAGCCACCCGAATGTTATTCGTGTTCACGATATGTTGTTCAAGGATAACTTGAGCGCGATATCGATGGAGTACTTCGAAAGCCGGGGGATCGACGAGTACCTTAAGGAAAGAAAATGTTTTGTACCCAAAGATGCCCTCGATATCCTGTTACAGGTCGCCAATGGTATGGCGGCGGCGCACAATCAGGATGTCATTCATCGGGATCTGAAACCGAGTAATATCTTGATGGACAAAGATGGGCTGGTAAAGATCGTTGACTTTGGTATTGCCTCGGCTTCGTCCAATACCGACTCTACCCTGACCAAGACCGGGTCGATTATCGGTACCCCGGCCTACCTTTCACCGGAGCGCGCCAAGGGGCTGGACGCCGATCATCGTAGCGATATCTACGCGCTGGGCATCATCGCCTACGGCATGCTTACCGGGCAGCTGCCTTATACTGGCGAGCCCATGTCGATGCTGTTCCAGCATCTCGAAGGTAAAGCGGTACCGGTGCATGAAATTAAAAAAGAGCTGAGTCCTCGCATCAGCCTGCTGGTACAGAAGTTGATGGCAGTCGAACTCGAAGACCGATTGCAGACCATGGAGGACGTCGCGGAAGCGATCAAAGAAGTGCAGCAGAAAATGAGATAACAGCCGGATTTACAGTTAATGTCAATACAGACCATCATCGAGCAGAAGCTCGCCAGCGAGTTCGAAATCGAGTTCCTGCAGGTTGAAAACGAAAGCCATATGCATAACGTTGCGCCGGGCTCGGAATCGCATTTCAAGGTTACTATTGTCAGCGATTCGTTTACGGATCAGATGTTAATCAAGCGACACCGCATGGTGAACACAGCGCTGCAACAGGAAATGCAGCAGATTCATGCGCTCGCGTTACACACTCTGACGCCCGCTGAGTGGCAAGCGCGTGCAGGCAGTGTTGCCGATTCGCCCGCATGTCGTGGCGGCGGTAAGAATCAGTAGAACAGGATTTTAAATAACGCCACGACCTACCGGGTTGGTGTTGTAAATCACGGCAAGTACCCGCATAAAATCAATCTCGAGTCGCTCCGAAAACTCTACCGCCAGCTGCATGTACTGCGACATTTCGAGGGGAGGTGGAGGTGAGCGAATGCCGTAAGCAATTGTGTTTTCAAGACCCTGTACCGGCAGGCACAGGGTTTGCCTGTCAAACACCAGGCGCAGATCCCTGTAAAAACGATTAAAGTCATACTCGCTATCGATCAGCAGGTTGTAGGCCAGGGCGCCCTGTTTGGTGAGCAGGCGGAACAGATTGTTAGTGGCATTTTTTTCTTGCAACCAGGCGGGTGATTGCACGCCACTGAAAACATCGACCAGAATGAGGTCATAATTTTGGTCACAATGCTCGATGAAATGTGCCGCGTCGTCATAAATATAGCTGAGCCCGGCTTGTGCGGGTGGTAGTATCTCCATTTTCAGCAATTTCTCGATCAACTCGACATCGATGTCGACGGCAGTGATTGCCGCGTCAGGGTAATAGTAGCGCAGGAAATGCAGTAACGAACCCGCCGCGATACCCAGTACCAGGATACGTTCAGGTCGAGGGATAAACAGTAATATTGCCATCAGGTACTCGAGATTCTTGAGCGCCAGGTGATGGGGGTTTTCTAAATCGATGACGCTTTGGAGAGCGTCGTCACCGCTGTGAAGCTCCAGACGTCCCGGGAGAAAATACGCATTGATGCTGTTGTATGCGGTTTCAATCTTGAAATTTCTGTTTTTCTCTTCCATATTATATTTTGACAGTTTATAGATACTTGACCCAGATGTTGAAATTTACCAAACCATTGCTAATTACCAAGCTAAAAGCAACCGGGGTGCATCTGAGTCTGAGTATCATCGTGTTTGTTTACCTGGCTTACCAGATATATTTCAACTGGTATCCGCAACCTTATTTTTCAGTCGACGGTGGTTGGCAGGGAATTCGCCTGATCGGAGCTGTCGATCTGGTATTGGGTCCATTTATAACTTTTCTGATTTTTGACCTGCGCAAGAGCCGCAGAGAAATTTTATTTGATCTGGTAGTAATCGCGGTAATCCAGCTTGGCGCGCTCGCCTATGGAGTTTATACAACCTACAGCCAGCGGCCGGTGGCAATCGTATTGATCGATGAATTCGTGACCTCGACTATTATGGAGCAGTATGGCGGTACATTGAGCTCTACGAAAGACTTGCAACAATATAGCGATGAAAAGCCACCCATAGTTTACGCACATATTGAGAAAACCAACGAAGCAATCGCTGAAATACATCGGATCAAAGTCGAAGAAAAGATTCTCGAGCATGCCCAGTTAAATCTTTACCAACCGAAATCCGCATTGGCAAATGCTCTAAAAGAGCGGCAACTGTTATTTTTTAAGCGTATGGATCACTACCAGGCCCGGGATAATTTCGATGCCTGGTTGCAGCAAAATAAGAAATCGGCTGACGAGGTATTGATTGCACGATTCGGCGGTCGTTACGGAGCGGTATGGCTGGTATTCGATCTGCAAGGCAAATATTTGTCATATTTTTGATTAAAACCCGTTTTACTTAGGCAAACAGCCGGTTCTGCAGGTTTCTGATGTTGGAAATTACTCAAGACTATTATAAAATCCGGTGCCTTTTAGTGAGTCCAGTTACCGTATGCCAGGGACTCACGGGATAGTTTAGCGGAGACAAACATGCCAATTTACGAGTATGTATGCAAGGAGTGTGGGCATCAGCTCGAAGCGTTGCAAAAAATGAGCGATGCGCCGTTGCTGGAGTGCCCGGCCTGTGCAAAAGAAGCGTTGAAAAAGAAAATTTCGGCGCCTGGGTTCAGATTGAGCGGTTCTGGCTGGTACGAGACTGATTTCAAGTCGAACAACCAGAAGAACCTGTCGAAGGGAGACAGTACTGAAAAGGGTTCTTCCAGCAAAGCGGAAAAACCTGCAGCTAAAGATTCAACCAAATCTACCAGCAAGGGCAACACGGCCAGCAAAGAGGCCGCCGCCTGAAGACTCTGCCCGGCATGGCCGCCGGGCGTCTCGTTATTTAACTCTTACTCGGACCAGTCACTATGCGCACGCATTATTGTGGTGAGCTCAATCAACAACATATCGATCAGCAAGTTACCGTCTGTGGCTGGGTTAATCGTCGCCGTGACCATGGCGGCGTAATTTTTGTCGATTTACGCGATAAAAAAGGATTGTTGCAGGTCGTGTTTGATCCTGACGATGCGGCCATGTTTGCGCAGGCCGAAACCTTGCGCAATGAATTTGTGCTGCGGGTTGACGGCAAGTTACGAATTCGCCCCGAAGGTACCAGTAATCCTGAAATGGCGACCGGCGAGGTTGAGCTGCTGGCGCATAAGCTGGAAATTCTGAACGCGTCGGAAACCCCGCCGTTCCAGCTCGATGAGGACGACGTCCATGATGATAACCGCTTAAAGTATCGTTATATCGATTTGCGTAAGCCTGAAATGCAATACCGCATGCAATTGCGTGCAGGAGTTACGCATTTTCTGCGCAGCTGGCTGGAAGGCAACGAATTTCTCGATATTGAAACGCCAATGTTAACCAGGGCGACACCCGAAGGCGCACGTGACTACCTGGTGCCGAGCCGCACCCATCCAGGCACATTTTTCGCGTTGCCCCAATCACCGCAACTATTCAAACAGTTATTGATGATGTCGGGTATGGATCGCTATTATCAAATCGTGCGTTGCTTTCGCGATGAGGATTTGCGCGCTGATCGCCAGCCCGAGTTTACCCAGCTGGATATTGAAACTTCGTTTATGGACGAAGCTGGAATCACGGGGTTGATGGAGGAGATGATGCGCGGCCTGTTCGCGGAGGTGCTCTCGGTCGACGTCGATGGCCCGTTTCCGCGCATGACATGGGCCGAGGCGATGGAGCGATTTGGGTCGGATAAACCCGATTTGCGTATTGCGCTCGAGCTGCAAACGATTTCCGATCTACTCGAAGATGTCGAATTCAAGGTGTTTTCCGGCCCCGCCAGGGATCCCCAGGGCAGGGTGGCGGCGTTACGCGTACCCGGTGGCAACACCCTGACGCGTAAAGAGATCGACGTCTACACCGATTACGTCGGTCGCTACGGTGCCCGGGGGCTGGCTTACATAAAATGCAATGATGTCACCCAGGGTAGGGACGGCCTGCAGTCCCCCATTTTGAAGTTTTTACCCGACGATGCCGTTGCGGCCATCATTGAGCGCACCGGGGCTGAAACCGGCGACCTGATTTTCTTTGGCGCCGACAAGGCGAGTGTTGTCAATGAGTCACTGGGAGCGCTGCGTTTGAAAGTCGCTCAGGATCGAGGCCTGGTTGAAGCAGGTTGGCGCTTCCTGTGGGTGATCGATTTCCCGATGTTTGAGCGAGAAGCTGACGACAGTCGCTGGAATGCATTGCATCATCCGTTTACTGCCCCGGCCACTGACAATCCCGACGAACTTGAAGCCGATCCAGGCGAGATGCTGTCACGTGCCTACGATATGGTTTTAAACGGTACCGAACTCGGTGGTGGTTCGGTGCGTATTCACAGTATTGAAATGCAGCAGCGTGTGTTCAAATTGCTCGGTATCGGCGAGCAGGAAGCCGAGGATAAGTTTGGTTTTCTGCTCACCGCGCTCAAATACGGCTGTCCGCCGCATGGTGGCATCGCTTTTGGTCTCGATCGCCTGGTCATGCTGATGGCAGGTGCGACCTCGATTCGTGATGTAATGGCCTTTCCGAAGACGCAAACCGCGTCATGCCTGCTGACCCAGGCGCCAGCTGCGGTGAGTGAACGGCAACTGCGCGAACTATCGATTCGACTACGCAAACCCCAGGCCGAGAGTTAGTGCGATTGGCAGCCGCTGCTGCAGGTGATAGACTTTTCTATTCGTCTGACAAATATAGAAAATCATGGCTGCTACCGCAATTGATCTGCAACCCTACGCGTCTTTAAACGACGAAGATTGCGATAAACGCATCGTCCGTGCCAAACAGGCGCTAGGTGACCGGGTCGTCATACTGGGGCATCATTATCAGCGCGATGAAATTTTCAAGCACGCTGACTTTTCGGGAGATTCGTTAAAGCTTTCGCGCCAGGCGGCTGATTCAGAGGCTGAATTTATCGTCTTTTGCGGGGTACATTTCATGGCCGAGGTCGCCGATATTATCTCGCGCCCCGAACAGGTTTCCATTCTGCCTGATTTGTCCGCCGGCTGTGCGATGGCCGATATGGCCGATCTCGAGAAGGTGGAACGCGCCTGGCAGGAATTGAACTCGGTGCTGGCTGCCGATGAATGCGTTACACCGGTAACTTACATCAATTCAGCGGCGGATCTTAAATCTTTTTGCGGTCGCCACGGCGGCATAGTCTGCACCTCCACCAATGCGCAGCAAATCCTCGACTGGTCGTTTGCGCGTCGTGAAAAAGTCCTCTTCTTCCCGGATCAGCACCTGGGCAGAAATACCGCTTACAAGATGGGCATACCGCTCGAGGAAATGGTGGTCTGGGACTATGACATGCCCATGGGTGGTCTCACCGCGGAGCAGATCAAAAACGCCAGAATGATCCTGTGGAAAGGATTTTGCTCGGTGCACCAGATGTTCAAACCGGAGCAAATAGAAAACTTCCGCCGCGAATTCCCACAGGGCAGGGTAATTTCACATCCAGAAGCCAGTTTCGAAGTCTGCCAGATGTCGGATTATGTCGGTTCTACCGAATACATCATCAAGACGATAACCGAGGCTGAAGCCAATACTCAATGGCTGGTCGGTACTGAGTTGAACCTGGTTAATCGATTACATCAGACCCAGGCAAGCGAAAACAAGACGGTGCAATTTATGTCACCAATGGTTTGCATGTGTTCCACCATGTTTCGCATCGACCCGCAGCATCTCGCCTGGGTGCTGGAAAACCTGGTCGAAGGCAATATCGTTAACCAGATCTCGGTACCCGAGGATGTGGCAAATAACGCGCGGATTGCGCTGCAACGTATGCTCGAAATATAAAACTACCGTGCGCGAAATTCGAACCGGGGCCTAGTTCATGGCAAATGAAGAAAATGCCTATACCTTTACTACCGCTGCGACGCGACATGTAAGACTTGAAAACCTGGGAGAAGAGGGTTTCAAGATGTGGCGCGGTGGTTGTTTACCCGAAGTAACGCTGGCTTACGAATCCTGGGGAGAATTATCCGCTGCTGCAGATAACGCGATACTGATTTTTACCGGGTTGTCGCCGAGTGCGCATGCGGCTTCATCGGTAAAGGATCCATCGCCCGGCTGGTGGGAATATATGATCGGACCGGGTAAGGCAATCGATACTGATCGCTTCTTTGTGGTCTGTGCCAATTCGCTGGGCGGCTGTTACGGTAGTACCGGACCGGGATCGGTAAATCCGGAAACCGGTGAGAATTACGGGGCTGATTTTCCGGACGTAACCGTAGAGGATATTGCGAGCTCCGGATATTATCTGATGCGTCAACTCGGGGTGGAAAAGTTACATGCCGCGGTAGGCTCGTCGATGGGGGGCATGTCTGTAATCGCCTACGCAATGCAGTACCCGGGCCATGTCAATAACCTGATATCGATTTCTGCGGCTACCCAGGCCTTACCACTGACCATTGCACTGCGTTCGTTGCAGCGTGAAATCATTCGTAGTGACCCTGCCTGGAACGGTGGGCGCTATGCCGATGATGCCAAACCATTGGTCGGTATGTCGCTGGCACGCAAACTCGGGCTGGTGTCTTACCGCGCCGCGGACGAGTGGAATTCCAAGTTCGATCGCAGCCGCGTGCCGGCTGAAAAACTGACCGGCGAGCGCTTCGAACGGGAATTCGAAATCGAGAACTACCTCGAATATAACGCCCGGAAATTCATTAACAGTTTCGATCCCAACAGTTACCTATACCTGTCGCGGGCGATGGACTGGTTCGATATAGCAGAACATGGCGAGTCGATTAGCGATGGCATGTCAAAAATCGAGGTTAACCGGGTACTGGTTGTCGGGGTGACGACCGATATCCTGTTCCCGTCCCGGCAGCAGAAAGAAATTGCCGACGTCATGCACGCGACCGGCACCAATGTTGACTATGTTGAAATCGACTCGGTAAACGGCCACGACGCTTTCCTGGTCGATGACGCGCATTTTTCACCGGTGGTCAGAAAATTCCTCGACGAATCCATCGCTTGAGAGAGCCCATCGCTCATACTTTTAAGGGGGCAGGCCACCTTTTTCGCCAAATATTATGGTGCTGACACCTAAAGCAACGAAAAACGCGGTCTATCCCCGATTTCCGGAATGGCCTGGAGTCAGGACATTTCGGCGCTGGGGGATTTTGTCGCTTTTACTGCCGGGATCAATTTCTTTTCCACCAGCTCCTGGTATGAATGTACCGCGTTTCGGGTAGTTGTTTTACAGTAGTGCAGGGCGTTGTTGGCCTGGCTGACTAACTCGTCCAGGTGAAGGTCTTTATCGAAGCGGGTAAAACCGATACTGATTGTAACCTGGTCGACATTGGGGAAATCATAGGCGGCGATTTTTTCTCTGAAACGTTGCAGTGATTGCTGCGCCTGTTGCGCACTTATATCCATTAAAACCATTGCAAACTCTTCGCCCCCATAGCGGAACAGCAGGTCATTTTCGCGGAAAGATTCGGTCATTTGTTGTGCCAGCAGTAACAATACTTCATCGCCGTACAGATGGCCCATGTTGTCATTGACCGATTTGAAGTGATCGATATCGAGCATTACGTAAACCGTGGGAGAAAAATTCATCGCGCGACGTTTGTAATCATCGGAATGTTCGAGCAGTTGCTGCATCTTTTCATTGAAGGCGCGGCGATTATAGAGACCGGTTAATGCATCGCGGTAAGTTCCCTGCAGCATTTGCAACTGGTGACAATAGAAATGAAACAGAAACTGCAGGTATTCTTCTTCGATTAACTTGTCGGGGTCGGTGCATTTTACCAGCAGCACGAAGTGTTTGCTGGTCAGCGGCTTATAACTGCAGAACCATCCCCCGATATCGCTATCGTAGTACCAGCTGCCAACGTCCTGTATGCCGAAATTTTTTGTTAACCTGGCGAGAATCTGTTCAGGGATATTTTGATCCAGCGCACCGCTGCGGGTTAGTTTATTCCAGCGCTTGTCGCTATGCTGGAAAACCTCGATCTCTATTTTATCCGCATGTCCAGGCGCAATTTGTTGTTGAAACGCCTCGTACAGTAACTCGGGATCGTTAATTTTCGCGAGCGCGTAAAAAGAATAATACTTGCATTCGGCCATATCGCCCTTCTACTCAAATTCATGTATTTGAGAATAGCTGCTAAGAAAAAATCGTACCAGAAATCGAGTTTAAAGATCGACCTGAATAAAGTCAAAATGCCGCGCGCAGCGACAGGACTCAATTCCGTTTCAGCGTTCGAGAAACTGCAGTTTGTCGGGAACGCCTTCCCATTCGGCGGCGTCGTCAGGCGCGGGTTTGCTTGCCGTTATGACCGGCCAGATCTGGGACAGCTCTTCATTAAGCTCGAGAAATTTTTCCTGTCCTGCGGGTATGTCATCTTCCGAGACGATCGCCTCTATCGGGCATTCCGGTTCGCACAGGGTGCAATCGATGCATTCCTCGGGGTCGATAACGAGAAAGTTCGGTCCTTCATGAAAGCAGTCGACCGGGCACACGTCGACGCAGTCCATGTACTTGCACTTGATACAGTTTTCGAGAACGATAAATGTCATTATTTGCCTCGGGGCTACTCGGTTTGCAGCAGGCGGAGTCTAAATTGATGCCTACAAAAATCAACAGCGTTATCGTAATACTGTTTCACGATTTGGCAAGGTTTTTCAAACGGTAAATCAGGTCCAGAGCCTGTTTGGGGCTCAATTCATCCGCGTCAATCGCCTCGAGCTCGACCAGTAGCGTCTGTGCGGTTGTGTCTTCGACCGGTGCCGGCAGGTGGAACAGGTCTCCCTGCGGCTGGGTCGATTGCTGCTCGAGCAGATGCAACTTCTGGCGCGCGAGCTGTATAGTCTGCGCGGGTATGCCGGCGAGTCGTGCCACCTGCAAACCATAGCTCTGGTTGGCAGGGCCCGGTTTTACGCTGTGCATAAAAATAATATCGTCGCCATGCTCAACCGCGTCGAGATGTACATTTTCAATATTTGGATACTGTTCGGGTAACTGGGTTAATTCAAAATAATGAGTTGCGAACAGGGTAAAGGCATTCGATTTCTGTGCCAGGTGATCGGCACAGGCCCAGGCCAGCGCCAGTCCGTCAAAGGTACTGGTACCGCGGCCGATTTCATCCATCAGCACCAGGCTGTTGGGAGTGGCATTGTTCAGGATGTTGGCTGCCTCGGTCATCTCCACCATGAATGTCGAGCGGCCGCTGGACAGGTCATCACTGGCGCCGATACGGGTAAAAACCTGGTCGATCGGACCAAGCAAGGCCTTGCGCGCGGGCACATAACTGCCCATATAGGCGAGAATTACGATAAGCGCGGTCTGGCGCATATAAGTCGATTTACCACCCATGTTGGGACCGGTTATCAATAACATGCTGGTACGATCATCGAGATGCAGGTCGTTGGCGATGAAGGTTTGATCGAGTACCTGTTCGACCACCGGGTGCTTGCCCGCTTCGATATCGAGTACGCGGGCATCGGTCAGTACAGGTGTGCTCCAGTCATGCTTATCCGCACCGATCGCGAAACAGGTAAGTACGTCGAGTTGCGCCAGCGCCAACGCACATTGTTGCAAACCTGCCAGGTCATCTCCGAGTTGCTTTAATAATGTTTCATAGAGATATTTTTCGCGCGCCAGTGAACGTTCGCGTGCGCTTAGCACCTTGTCTTCGAAGGCCTTGAGTTCGGGGGTGATATAACGTTCGACCGCTTTCAGCGTTTGCCGGCGGACGTATTCCGTGGGCACCGCATCGCTTTGCGATTTACTGACTTCGATATAAAACCCGTGCACCCGGTTATAGGCCACCTTGAGTGAATTTATCCCCGTCTTTTGCTGTTCCTGTGATTCCAGATCGATCAGGAACTGGTCGGCATTGGCGCTTAGTGCACGTAAGTCATCGAGCTCCGGATCGAAACCCGTCTTGATGACGCCACCATCGCGGATCAGCATCGGCGGTTCCTCGATGATGGCCGCGTCGAGCAACGCAACCACTTCCGGATGGGTGCTGATCGCTTGCGCCAGTTCCTGCAGCAGCGGGCTGTCGTGCCGGGCTAGCTGTCGCTGTAGCGCTGGCAGCATTTGCAGCGTCGACGCGAGTGTCGATAAATCGCGTGGGCGGGCCGAAAGCAAAGCTACCCGAGCGAGAATGCGCTCGATGTCACCGATTGCGGTGAGACATTCCGCCATCGTTTCGAATTCGTGATTGTCGAGCAGGCTGGCCACCGCGTGATGGCGCTGGCGCACACGGCCCTGGTCACGTAGCGGTTTTTGTATCCAGCGGGTGAGCTCGCGATGTCCCATTGCTGTGCTGCAGAAATTTATCACGCTGAGCAGGCTGTTTTGTGGTGACTGTTCGTTAAAAGATCGGCTCAGTTCCAGGTTGCGCCGACTATTGGCGTCGATCAACAGCAAATCGCCAGGTTGTTCATAACGTAAAGGTTGCAGGTGCCTGATTTCGGTTTTGAGGGTGTCGTTAACATATTGCAGCAGGCAACCCGCGGCACCGATGGCCAGGCTCGATGCGGGGATACCAAAGCCCTGCAGATCGCGTGTTTGATACTGATCGCATAGTAACCGGGTGGCACTATCGAGCTCGAAATACCAGGGTGGCATGGCTTGCGCCTGCTGTGTGTAGAGCGTGTCGAGCGGTAACTCCTGGTCCTCGCAGTAAATAATCTCTGCGGGATTGAGTCGTGCGATTTCGCCATGCAGCAGGTCGTCATTGTCGAGTTCGCTCAAGCTGAAACGCCCCGAGCTGATTTCGAGTGCCGCCAGTCCCCAGCCCGCTGCTTGTCGATGGATGCAGCACAGCAGGTTTTCGCGACGATCCTGCAATAAAGCCTCGTCGGTTAAGGTGCCCGGGGTGACCACGCGCACTACCTTCCGTTCAACCGGGCCCTTGCTGGTTGCCGGGTCGCCGATCTGCTCGCAGATAGCCACCGATTCACCCTGTTTGACCAGTTTACCGAGATAGCCCTCGACCGCGTGATAAGGCACGCCGCACATGGGTATGGGTTCACCGCTGGATTGGCCGCGTTTGGTCAGTGTGATATCGAGCAGGCGAGCCGCCTTGCGCGCATCCTCGTAGAACAGCTCGTAAAAATCACCCATGCGATAAAAAACCAGCTTGTCGGGATAATCTGCCTTGATACGCAGGTACTGCTGCATCATTGGTGTGTGCGGCTTAAGACTTGATTCTATTTGACCCATAGAGGGATTATTACATTTCGCGGCTTAACAGAGAATATGATCCAGGCCCTGTTTTTCTCTTTCACTCCACAGCAGGCCTTCATTTTTGTATGCAAACACCGGTTTGCGACCATTCTCAGCTTCTCCAGCAAGTAATGAGGATTAATTTCGGCACCTGTCATCCCGCGGCTCGACCCGATGCGTCGGACCGGCGGGATCCAGTACTGAAGAGCGAGTCCCGGGTTGGTTTATGCGCTGGGCTCCGACTTTTGCCGGAATGGCAGGAACTGGCTGGAAGTCGCCGCTTGACTGTTAGTTTTTAGCGTCAGCTTGCGGGAGAATATATCCCCTAAGAATGTCAATTGATGAAACGATGCCTTGTATAGATCCATCCTCTACAACCACAAGATGATGGATGTTATTTTCCACCATTAATTGCGCCGCTTCTTTGACCGATATATCTGAGCTCACTTCGATAATTTTATGCGTGCACATCTCCCATGCACGCTCGGCAATCGGATTTTTGCGCGCATTGTGAAAATGCACAAGATCTGGAGCACTTATTACCCCAAAGCATTCTCCCTCAGTATTGATTACAGGCACACAGGAGAGTTGGTGCGAGTCCAGGACCTTTTCGACAGTTTCAACGGTATCGTTAAGCTTCACCGTTATGACATTTTCCTCGATCAGGGAGGTTATTTGTTTTCTCATCGGTCGTTACTCCTGTCCTGTTTTTTATTTACCCTGATCTGAATTTTACGAACTGGATGAATCGACACTCAAGATCCCGGCACCGCGGCAGGCAATAAAGAGAAAAACAAACGAATACATTATTGCCAGATCCCCACCATTCATTATCGGGAAGGCTGGATTGCTCCCGGGTGCATGGAACATCCAGTAGGCAACCGCCATCAGGCCACTGCAGGTAAACGCCGCCAGCCGAGTCAACAGGCCAACCAGTATCATTGCGCCACCAATCATTTCGATACTTCCACCAACCGCCATCAACATACTCAGTTCTCCCCGCGGAAATGCGTTCGGGAAATCCAGCAGTTTTTGCGTACCGTGCAACATAAACATGTAGCCAGTTACAATCCGCAGTAACGCGTAACTGTACTCCTTGAATCCATCGAGAAACTTACTGGATTTATTTATTCTGCTTAGCAAATTCATGACGATATCCCCAGGAAGTAAAATAATGTGCGACGCAAGGCCTGATTCTATTTGACCTATACGCGAGCGGTTTATATTGTGCGGCTGGAAAACCGTCCAATAATATAAACCCGATGCCGCAGGATAAACTAGGATTTCTTTTTTGAGCGTCGCTGTTGCGGGTGCAGGCTGGCACCTAGTATATGTTCGCTGTTGGCTATCGCATGGTCGCTGGAAGTGACGATGAATGGATCGGGTTGTCCCACGGTTTCGAAATCCTTGTCATCATAATTCAATGACGACAGGAAATGCCGCATGCATTCGAGGCGCGCGCGCTTCTTGTCGTCGGATTTAACAATCGTCCACGGTGCATCGGCGGTATCGGTGTAGAAGAACATTGCCTCCTTGGCCTCGGTATAGTCGTCCCACTTGTCGATCGAAGCCTGGTCGATTGGCGATAATTTCCATTGTTTGAGCGGATCGCTTTTGCGCGAATCAAATCGACGCCTCTGTTCTTCCTGGGTTACCGAGAACCAGTACTTGAACAACAGGATGCCGGAGCGAACCAGCATGCGTTCGATTTCGGGACATTGGCGCATGAATTCAAGATAAGCGGTCGGGTCGCAAAACCCCATGACGCGCTCCACGCCCGCACGGTTGTACCAGGAGCGGTCAAGCAGGACGATTTCACCGGCCGAGGGCAGGTAATTGATATAACGCTGGAAGTACCATTGTGTCTGCTCGGCAACCGTCGGTTTCTCCAGTGCCACGACCCTTGCGCCACGCGGATTGAGGTGTTCCATGAAGCGTTTTATCGCACCACCCTTGCCGGCCGCATCCCTGCCTTCAAACAGAATCACCACCTTCTTGCCGGAATTTTTCACCCATTTCTGTACCTTGAGTAACTCGACCTGTAGCAAGGCCTTGTCTCTCTCGTACTCAGACTTTTTAATCCTGTCCTGATAAGGATACATCCCGTTTTCGAATCTGCGGATTACATCCATGCGTTCGAGTTCATGCCTGGCGATGCTGTCATCGTCCATTGATGGAGTATCGAATGAGGTGCTGTCGTCGACAGACGGCGCATTGGCTGCTGCGGTTTCATTGGATTCGGTCATGTCTGCAATAGGGTGATTTTGTTCGCAGGGATTATATCACTGCGCAAGCGATAAACCATGCATAGCAAATTTCCAGTTGACACAGGTCAAGAATTTTCCGTTACGCTATAATGCCGGCATGGATAAAGACAGCATAGCGTCAGTGCAGGCGGTGGCCGACCGATTACTTGAGCATCGGCAAAAAGTCTGTACCGCGGAATCCTGTACCGGTGGATTGATTGCCAAGACTTTTACTGACCTCGCAGGCAGTTCTGACTGGTTTGAGTGCGGTTTTGTGACCTATAGCAACGCGGCGAAAACCGACATGCTGGCCGTGCCGGCATCGTTGATCGAAGACTATGGTGCGGTCAGCGAGGCGGTGGCAACCGCGATGGCCAGTGGTGCGCTGCGTCACAGTCAGGCGGATTATGCGGTCGCTGTCACCGGGGTTGCCGGCCCCGGCGGTGGTAGCGATGACAAGCCGGTGGGTACGGTCTGGATCGCGCTGGCCTCGGCTGAGCAAATGATCGCCAGGCGTTACCAGTTTGATGGCGATCGCCAGGCAGTGCGCGCGGCAACGATGCAGACCGCGCTTGAATTACTGCTCGACCTGGTTAGCGCGTAGCGGACCGGATTCAGGACTTAGTAACGACTTGCACGCCGGGTTGCGAGGCAGGTGAATACCATGTGGATCGTCATGCTTTTAATCAATCGCGATTATCGGTTCAAACTGCTGACGGTGTGCAGTTGCCTGCTGTTTTATGCCTGCGCGCCGGGTCCAGCCGACAGCACTATCTCCACGCAAACGGCCGCCGTGAAAACCTACGTTTATCTTTGCGAGGGTGAAGATAAATCAATCGTCGTGACCCTTAACGGTGATCGGGGACACTTGTTCTCTTACCAGCTTAGCCAGGCATTGGTGCGTGCACCCGAAAAGAACGCTTACTCCGGTAGTGAGGTTTATTATCGGCCAGACAATCTACCCGACCTTGCGCCGGGACAAAGCGCCGAGATTACGATCAGGGGTGTCAGGTACCAGAATTGTAACAACAATCCCCGGGCCGCGGTCTGGGAGGCGGCAAAGCTGAGGGGTGTCGATTACCGAGCGCTCGGTCAGGAACCCCCATGGCAGCTGGAAATCAGCACCGGCAAGGGGTTTCTGCTGGTTACCGAATATGGCGCCAATCGGGTAGAGTTCCCGTATGCCGAGCCCGAAATTAACCAGGCGCAGCGCACCACTCGTTATACGTCGCGGCTGCACGGTAAGCGTATCGATATCACTATTAAGGGTGAAAAATGCAACGACAGTATGAGTGGCGAAACCTTCAGCAGCCGGGTCGAGCTAGGCTGGCAGGGCAAAACCCTGCTCGGCTGTGGCAGGGCCCTGCATTGAAAACCCGCATTACAGTTCTCGCGCTGTGTTTGCTGTTCAGCGCCTGCCAGAGCGGTCCGCAACAACTACAGGGTCTGTACAGTTTCGGGCACGAGGTTAACGTGGTCTGCATCGGTGATCCGCAAAGCTGTTACTGGCTGGTTGATACCAGCGACGAGATCCGGCGCAAACTCAAACAGGAAGTGGTGGGCAAAGCCCCTTATACGCCGGTTTGTCTGAACCTGGTCGCGGAATTGTCCACGGCGAAAGCCGATGGCTTCGGCCAGGATTACGCTGGCAGTATTCGCGTCCAGCAATTGGTCGGTCGCTGTAACGATCAGGCCTTCGCAACCAGTACCAGCCTCGCAGATTTGCAGCATCGGCGATGGGTACTGGATCGAATCAACGGTCTTGAGTTAATGGATTATGCCAGGCAGCTGGGATTTGAACTGACGACAACGCCTGAATTGTTGCCCGAACTGGATTTTGGTGAACAGGGCTTTCTCTCCGGAAACACCGGCTGCAATCGTTTCAAGGGTCAGGCGAGTGTGGCGGATAATCAGCTGATGCTGGGACCGCTGGCCAGCACGAGGATGGCCTGCCAGGGTTTTGCCGGTGAGCTGGAGCTGCAGCTGAACATGCTTTATGCGAACAGCCTCACGATCACTCGCCAGGCTGGATTCCTGTTTTTGCAGAGCGGAGAAAATATCCTCAAGTTTAAATCGAAGGACTGGGTGCAGTAGTTTCTAGCAGGGCCACCGCTGCCCCTGGTCTGTGTAAAATCAGTGGCTGGCTTTGCCCACGCGGCACAGGTGAGTTTTCAGATTGGCCTGTTGTGAGATCGGATCGAGCCTGATGCTGGTTAAATGGTTGACGCTCGAGCTCGGATGATAGGGTTGCTGTTCGTCCCAGCCAATCGGTATAAAAACACAGTTGGGTCGGATACCGCGATGAATCCAGGCGCGTACCGTAATCCTGCCATTCACCGTTTCGACAAACACCTGGTCGCCATCCTTGACACCCAGCGCGGCCGCCTTTTGCGGGTGGATCTGGCAATATAATTCGGGCCACATCTCCTGTGCCTGCCAGAAGTAATGCGTCCAGGAATGAAAGTGCGGCGCAGGCGGTCGCCCGGTAACGAGCTCGGTATCGAAGGCCGCGTCGCGGGTGACGGGTTCATTGACGATCTGGCCCGGGTAGACCAGGGTCTCGTCGCTGAAGAAACTCGAAGGCCTGGCGATGGTGTCATACCTGATATGTGGAAGGTCTACGAGCTGCTCCGCCTCGGTATAAAACTCGGGTAACGCTGACAGTCCCATCGCCGCAAACTTGCGCTCCTGTTCGGGCGTCCAGAATTCCAGCTTGCCGCTCGGGGTGGGGTAGCCGAGATCTGCATCGGGCTTGCTGCCCATCAGTTCGGTGACATACACCGGGTCTATCTCGCCGGGCCCGCCCTCGAAGTGGGGCAGTCGTACCGTGCGATTAGGCAGACTGGTCAGGCGCGCGGTAGTCGCCGCCGCCAGGTCCGGGGTGGCGGCGACCAGAACTTCATCCCAGAGCTTGCGCGGGTCCTTGTAGTCGTCCTTCAATACATCGTCGAAACCGAATTTCTTGCCCAGCTCGATCCAGAACCAGTGATCGGACTTCGCCTCCCCGGGTGGATCGATAAACCTGTCGTTCCAGACAATGCGCCGATCCTCGGCAAAACGCGTGGTGCCACCTTTTTCGATCCCGCTCGCCATCGGTAAAACATAATCGGCGAAGCGCGAGGTGGCATTTTTGAACAATTCCAGGTGTACCACCAGGTCGAGCGCCTGAACCGCCTTACGCGCCTGGTTCTGATTGGGCCATTGTGCCAGCGGGTTGTTACTCGTGATCAACGCTTTTATCGGATACGGATTACCGTCGAGCATCGCCTCCATCCAGGAAGATGGATTCTTGCCGACCGCTGCGCGGGTATCGACTTTACGACCTTCGGGGAACAGCGGTGGATTCCAGTTCATTTCGGAGGAAACATTGAAATAGCCGCCGCCATGGCGACCCCAGTTGCCGGTCATCGCCGCGACAAACATGAACACGCGATTGGTCTGCGCCGAATTGGTATGCTGGTTGATGCCGCGACTCAGGAAAATCATGCAGCCATCGGCTGTGGCGATGGTTCTCGCCAGCATTTCGATTTGTTCGCTGTCGAGGTCGGTCACTTGCGCGGTCCATTCGAGGTCATACTTTTGATCCCTGATATAGTCGCGCCATTCACGCCAGCCGACGATCCAGCGTTCACAGAATTCCTGGTCGTGCAGATTTTGCGCAAACAGGTAGTGGATCAGGCCGAGCCCGAGCGCCATATCGGTGCCCGAACGAATCGGCAGCCAGGCGTCGGCCTTGCTTGCGGTGGCGGTAAGTCGCGGGTCTACCACGATCATCTTTGCGCCGTGTTGCAGGCGCCAGTCGTTGACCATGCCGAAATTGACCGGCCGGGTCTCGGCCTGGTTGTCACCGATATAGACGTAAGCCCCCGCGCTGCCGATATCTGCTTCGGTATAGACGTTCGCCATGACGCCGGTACCCTGGGTCAGGTTAAGCGCGACTCCCTTGCCCAGGTCGCAGTAAGGTTCGGTTGCCGCAACATTGCTGGTGCCCCATAACCCGGCGAAGAGCGGCAGGGCACCGATTATGTTGAGTACCCCGGTGCGCGATCCCGACTGAATCGCCAGCGCTTCGCTGCCGTACCGATCCCGCACCACGGACAGTTTCTGCGCAATTTCGGTCAGCGCCTGGTCCCAGCTGACAGGCTTGAACTTGTCGCTACCGCGTTTGCCGACGCGTTTCAGGGGTGTCACCAGCCGGTGCGGGTTGTTGTAGAGCTGCAGGGTCATCTGCGACTTCGGGCAAACGCGACCCTGGAACACCGGGTCTTCGTCGTTGCCATAAATATTGATCACCTCGTCGCCGCGCAGGTGATATTTTATCGGGCAGCCATTGAAGCAGATATTGCAGCCACCGGGGACGATTCGTTCTTCCTTTTGCAGCAGCTGGTTCTTCTCCGAGCGCCGATAGGAGCCTCTAGCGACCTCGGTGTTCAGGCTTTGCCGGGTTTGATGATCGCTCATCAGCAGCGGCGTACTGCGCAGGTTAAAATCCGGTCCGGCAGGCACGGTATCGCGCGGTCGTTGCAGATAAATTGTCGCCGGCTGTTGCAGGAAATGGTCGGTATCGAGGATCTGGCGTTGCTCCTGTTGTGCTTTTTCGAGCAGTGAGGCGCGATTATCGAAACTGATCGCGCGAGTCGGGCAGACAGACGCACAGGCGGGGCCGAGGTCCTTTGCGCGGCGATCGGCACATAGATCGCATTTGACCGCATGGTGTTGTTCGGCGTTGTAGCCGATCGCGCCGTAAGGACAGGACAGGGCGCACTCGCCGCAGCCGGTACATCGATTTTCGTTGATTGAGACGACCCCGGTGACAGGGTCCTTGGATATCGCTTTCGGGTATACCGGGCAGGCGCGCAAGCAGGCCGGGCGTTCACATTGCTGGCAGGTAACGGTGAGGAAATCCAGTCGCGCAATGGAATCCTGGATGTTATCGACCTGTTGCTCGTCGAACCACATGACCCGATTACGATAACTGTTGGGACCGAGTGCGTTGGTTTGCTTGCAGGCGGCTTCGCAGCTTTTACAACCGGTACAGCGTTCCAGGTCGATCATCAGGGCTAACTGGGTGTTTGCAGCGGTCATGTTCTAGCCCCCCCACGCGGTGATGTACCACCAGTCGATGACGCCACCGTCAGCGGCATACCCGGCAAAAAACAGCACCACGATGATGTGGGCCAGGAGACCCAGATAGAAGCCAAGCGCTGCCAGCATATGGATACGCCGTGACCAGCCGAGCCCGGCTCCGGCACTGGCGCGTGCGCCGATCATGCGCGCCTCGCGTTCGGCCAGCAGTTGGTACCTGGCACTGCGCAATGGTTGCCTCAGCCAATGTTTCAGGGCGGGCGAAAACAGGGCTTCGTCGGCAGTGGCATCGAGAGTCCCGAGCAAATCAATCTTGGTATCGATTACCTGTTGTAACGCCAGCTTGTCGAGACCGGCCGGTGCGGAAAATCCCGTCGGTGCGCTGCTGCGGGCAAACAACAGGCTGAATCCGCGGCTCAGAATGCCGCGTAGCAAACTACCCTGAAGGATCAAAAACAGCATTAACAGCAGGACGATACCGGGTGGAGTGAGCCAGTCTCCACTGGCGACGTGAATGAAAATCAGGCAGCTACCAAGCGAAGTTGCGAGCACATGAGCGATAAACCATAGCGGTGGACTGGCGCTCCAGCCGGAGCGTTTCATGATGATGAAAGCCAGCGGGGCCAGTAACAGTGACGCACCAAGCGCCGCGCATAGCTGACCCGCCACCGATCCCGGGGCCGAAACCACGGGCCATAGCATCATGCTCGAGGCGACCAGGATTACCATGCCTGCGAGCAGTAATATGCTGCGTGTGGAAAGATCGGGTCGGTTGTGGTCCACGTGAATTCCAGTCAGGTTTGTTGCAGACTATCGCTGCATTCCTTCCGGTTCAACAGGTTGCGTTAAATTTCGTTTTATTTGTTATTTTTATGATGGCTCACGCTATGAGCCACCAGGGCATCATAATGTCCCCCAGGCTTGCAGTCGAAGTGATCAGAAATTCAGGTTAAATTGGGAAGTTCTCTTTATGTTCTCGTTCGACTGTGTGATAATCCAGCAACTAAAATGCAGAGGTAGGTAGTAAATGGACGACAATAAACAAAAAGCGCTCACAGCAGCACTGGGGCAAATCGAAAAGCAGTTTGGCAAAGGCTCGGTCATGCGGCTTGGCGATTCCGGGGTCGATATGACTATGGGAATAATATCAACCGGATCCCTGTCACTGGATGTTGCACTGGGTATCGGCGGATTGCCACGTGGGCGTGTCATCGAGATCTACGGGCCTGAATCTTCCGGTAAAACAACCCTGGCCCTGCAGGTAGTCGCCGAGGCCCAGAAAGCCGGTGGTTCAGCCGCATTCGTTGATGCGGAGCATGCGCTTGATCCTGGCTATGCCGGTAAGCTGGGTGTCGATATCGATGAGTTGCTGGTATCACAACCCGATACCGGTGAGCAGGCGCTCGAAATAACCGACATGCTGGTACGTTCCGGCGCGGTCGATGTGGTTGTCGTCGATTCGGTTGCGGCATTGACGCCAAAAGCGGAAATCGAGGGTGATATGGGTGATTCGCATATGGGCCTGCAGGCACGCCTGATGTCGCAGGCGCTGCGCAAGCTGACTGCTAACATCCAGCGCTCTAATACCATGGTTATTTTTATCAACCAGATCCGTATGAAGATAGGCGTCATGTTTGGTAACCCGGAAACGACCACCGGTGGCAACGCACTAAAGTTCTATGCCTCCGTGCGCCTCGACATTCGGCGCATTGGGGCGATCAAGAGGGGCGATGAAGTGGTTGGTAATGAAACCCGCGTTAAGGTCGTCAAGAACAAGGTGGCCCCGCCCTTCAAGCAGTGTGAATTCGAGATTCTCTACGGTGAAGGTTCATCCCGCGAAGGTGAACTTATCGATCTCGGCGTCAAGAATGGAATGATTGAAAAAGCCGGGGCCTGGTACAGCTACAATGAGGAACGTATCGGCCAGGGCAAGGATAATGTACGTACTTTCCTGAAAGAACATCCGGAAATGGCTGCAGAAATTGATCAGCGTTTGCGTGCGGTGTTATTGCCTAAAAAAGCTGGCGCCGTTGACCCGAATGACAGCGAAGCAACCGACTTTAACCCAGAAGTCGAACCCGAACTGGTGGAAGTTCCCTAGCCTACCTCTATCTCTCCACCTGATGTTGCAAGCTGGCATGTGCCCCTGGAGAATATCCCACTCCGGGGGCTTTTTTTATTATGACTGAGAAAAAGGTGGCATCGAGTATTCGAAACAAGGCGATGGACTTGCTCGCGCGACGCGAACATTCCGCGCAGGAGTTACGTCAAAAACTGAAAACCCGTGATTATGATGCCGATGCGATCGACGAGGTCCTGCAGGCATTGAAGGCAGACAGGCTGCAGTCCGACGAACGGTTTGCCGAGTCTTACGTGAACCATCGCTTCAACGCGGGGGTCGGACCGCTCAAAATTCGTTACGAACTGCGCCAGAAAGGGGTTGCCGACGGGCTGGTCGATGAGTTTCTCGAACCTTTTTCCGACCAGTGGGATGAACTCATGATCCGGCAACGCATCAAAAAATACGGCGCGTCGATTCCGCGTGACTACGCCGAGCGCATGAAACAGGCGCGTTTTTTACAAAATAGGGGTTTTTCTCCCGAGTCAGTCATGCGATTATTTCGTTAGCGCTCTTATAATCAGGGAGTGCCCGAACGCCCGGATGATGCCGGGCGTCATTAGTTAATGGATATCCGATCGTAAAAATGACGACTAGTGCCGAATTAAGGGAAAAGTTTCTCAGGTATTTCGAATCGCAGGGACACACCATCGTGCCGTCGAGCCCCCTGGTGCCCGGCAACGATCCGACCTTGCTGTTTACCAATGCCGGCATGGTTCAATTCAAGGATGTGTTTCTCGGTACCGACAAGCGAAGCTATAGCCGCGCCACTACTTCACAGCGTTGCGTGCGCGCCGGCGGCAAGCATAACGATCTTGAAAATGTCGGTTACACTGCACGTCATCACACCTTTTTCGAAATGCTCGGTAATTTCAGTTTTGGTGAGTATTTCAAAAAAGAAGCGATTCATTATGCCTGGGACTTTCTCACCAATGTCATCGGCTTACCTGCGGAAAAGCTCTGGGTCACGGTTTATGCAGATGACGACGAAGCTGCCGATATCTGGCTTAACGATATCAAGGTAAATCCAGAACAGTTTACTCGTATCGGTACTGCGGATAATTTCTGGTCCATGGGTGATACCGGCCCCTGCGGTCCCTGCAGCGAAATTTTCTATGATCATGGTCCCGAAATCGAAGGTGGACCGCCAGGCACGCCGGAAGAAGATGGCGATCGTTATATCGAAATCTGGAACCTGGTGTTCATGCAATACAACCGTGACGAGTCCGGCAACATGCTGCCCTTGCCCAAACCTTCGGTGGACACCGGCATGGGCCTGGAGCGCCTGGCGGCGATCCTGCAGCATGTGCATAATAATTACGATATCGATTTGTTCCAGGCGCTGATCGCTGCCGCGGCCAGGCATACCGGGACAAAGGATCTTGAAAACAAATCCCTGCGCGTTATCGCGGACCACATTCGCTCCTGCGCGTTTCTGGTGGTCGACGGGGTGCTACCCTCCAACGAGGGGCGCGGTTATGTGCTGCGCCGAATCATTCGGCGGGCCGCCCGGCACGGCCATCAGCTCGGATGCAAAACACCTTTTTTTCACAAGCTTGTAGCCGCCCTCGACCAGGAAATGGGGGACGCCTATCCCGAGCTGCGTAAACATCGAGAGCATGTCGAACGGGTGCTGAAAAAAGAAGAGCAACGTTTTGCCGAAACCCTGGAGCAGGGTATGCGTATTCTCGAGGCCGCAATCGACAAGATGAAGGGCGATACCATAGATGGTAAAACCGTATTCAAGCTTTACGATACCTTCGGTTTCCCGGTTGACCTGACCGCTGACGTCGCCCGCGAAAGAGGCCTTAAGGTAGATCAGGAGGGATTCGATGTCGAAATGGAGGCGCAACGCTCGCGTGCTCGCGCCTCGAGTCAGTTCAACGCGGTGAGTGAGGCCCTCAAGCTTGATCTGTATCCGGCAACAGAATTCCTCGGTTACGAAGTGCCGTCCGCTGAGGGCAGGGTGCTCGCAATTTTGCAAAACGATGCTGCTATCGATCAACTTGAAAATGGTGACCAGGCAATCATCATCCTTGATCGCACCCCGTTTTATGCGGAATCGGGCGGCCAGGTCGGTGATATCGGTGAGATCAGGATCGGTGATGAGACAGTATTCAAAGTCATCGATACGCAAAAACAGAACGATGTTCATCTTCACATTGGGTACCTGGTGAGTGGTGAGCCTGGTGTCGGTGATGAGGTCGATGCCCGGATCGACGATGACCATCGTCAAGCGGTTATGCTCAATCATTCTGCCACGCATTTAATGCATGCGGCATTGCGTCGGGTGCTGGGCGAACATGTGCAGCAGAAGGGTTCGCTGGTCGATGCCGATAAGTTACGTTTTGATTTCTCGCATTACCAGCCTGTCGAGCCCGAGCAGATCGCTGAAATCGAATCCCTGGTGAATCTCCAGATACGCGGCAATCTAAAAACCAGTGCCGAGGTGATGGACATGGAAGCTGCGAAAAAATCCGGGGCGATGGCCCTGTTCGGTGAGAAATATGGCGATCGTGTGCGCGTGTTGAAAATTGGATCCGATTCGATAGAGCTCTGTGGCGGCACCCATGTGCCGCGTGCCGGGGACATCGGGCTTTTCAAAATTGTGCTGGAAAGCGGCATCGCTTCGGGCGTGCGCCGTATCGAGGCCGTGACCGGTGAGGCTGCGGTCAAACGTTTTATTGAAAGTGAAAACAAGCTCGACACGGTTGCACAGAGGCTGAAGGCGAGTCGAGATAACCTGCTGCCGCGTATCGAGCAGTTACAGGCGAACAACCGGTCGCTGGAGAAAGAGATCGAAGCCTTGAAGTCGAAACTTGCCTCGCAGACCGGGGGCGATCTGGCTTCCCAGGCACAGGAGGTCAAGGGCATCAAGGTGCTCGCGGCGAGCCTGGATGGCGCTAACGTGAAAACCCTGCGTGAAACGGTCGACCAGCTGAAAAACAAACTCGGTGCCGCTGCCGTCGTACTTGCCAGTAGCGCAGACGGCAAGGTGTCGATTATCGCCGGGGTTACCCGGGCTGAATCCGAGCGCATTCGCGCTGGTGACCTGGCCAACCTGGTCGCTGAACAATGTGGCGGTCGCGGCGGTGGCCGGCCTGATATGGCCCAGGCCGGAGGCAATCAGCCTGAAAACCTGGCTGCTGCACTCGAATCGGTACTCCCCTGGGTCGAAAGTAAACTCTAGCCTCCAGGCTCTTAATTTATAACAAAATCGGTCATGCGTGTAACAGTTGTTACCAGTCTGTGTCGTTGCGTATGTCTTTCTTTTTTTGTCATCCCCGCGCAAGCGGGGATCTCGCAATCAACGCAGTTCTGCACGATTCCTGTACCTCGAACCTACCTTACCAGCTAATCAGATCGGCCTCGTTTAAAAATTGATAGATCAAAACTATGGCTAGCAGCAACAGTAGCTTGCGCAGGATAGACTGGTAGGTGCTCACCTGAATTCGTGGTTGCAGGCGCTGGCCGAGCATTAGCGCGATAACAGCGACTACTGCCAACGGCGCGGTTTCGAGTGCTAATCTGACACTCACCAGACCTGCGATTGCAAGCACGACTATCTGGGACAGCTTACCCACCAGGAAACAGGAGTTCAATGCCGGCACGAGCGTCGACCTCGGTGTTTCCAGGGACATGAAATAGATGATCAAAATGGCCACCATGACATTGGTGGTACCCGCAGAAAGGCCGGCGACAAGTCCGAAAATTGCCATCGCCAGCAATGAGTTGCTCATCAGCCACTGTTGCGGAATGCGTATACCGTTCCACAGGTAGAGTAGTATCAATGCCGCCAGTACGATGCGAAACGGAGCGGGGTCGGTAACTGCCAGAATGCTCGCGCCAGCTATCGACCCCAATAGTGCGAACAATACCAGCGGCAGAAATGGCCTCGTACTTGCCAGGGATGATTTGCTGTTCGCAATGCTGGCGATATTGA